>ERZ778029.2092-NODE-2092-length-14321-cov-3.738960_pt1 | contig 14321 bp, 10 predicted proteins | sample MGYA00375759_ERZ778029 | MGnify/ENA primary metagenome ERZ778029 (study PRJEB29350, sample SAMN05389819) | bioreactor metagenome | isolation source: Ammonium sulfate bioreactor | place: South Africa: University of Cape Town | collected 2014-04-04 ...
CCACCAATTGACCAAACACCATTGTCTTGATACATCAATGGACCTCCACTATCACCAGCACTAGAAGAAGAAGAAAAAGAAACAAAACTGATCGATTTGATCATTGAAATCTGTCAAACCATGTATCTTTCGACCAATCTAAAGCTGCAGCACATAATTGTCTTGAACTATCGTAATGAACATCTTTATACACTCGACAGTTGATCGTTGGTAGAACATTGACAGTAGCTTGTCGTAGAACATTCGAATGTACTCGTGAAACTTCGGATACTGTTCCCCAACCAGCGACTGTCACTTGTCGGCCAGGTTGAACACTTTTCGTTGGCAGACAAATTGGCGATGTATGGTCAGCCGTTGGCACAGGTCGATCAAGTCGAATAAGTGCAATATCATTTTCGAATGTACTCGATATGAATCGTTCGTGATTGAATATTCGTTTGGCACGATAGACTTCTTCGGGTCGTGTCGTACGAATATCATGAACACCAACACGTAGAATAAAAAACGATTCCAATGTTGGATTCGTAGCTGTCAACGGAACGAAACGATCGTCAATTTTCTGTTCAAGACAATGTGCTGCTGTTAGAACATGCGATGGCTCGATCAATGTTCCGCCGCAGATATGTGTACGATTTTGCCAAACGCCTGATGCTGTTCGATATCGAACGCCGATCGAAACAAGCCACGGCCAACTATTAGGTCGTGCTTCGGCTCCATTGATAATTTTTCCAAATAAAGAATTGAAAAATCTCGCTAGAAAATTCGAATTCGATACCGATGAATGACCGCATTTCAAAAGAGCGGCTTTGGCTTGATTGTTTTCGATAGCTGTTTCTTGAATTGTTCGATTTGTTTGACAACAATATCGAACACTGTAATCATCGCAAAGTTTCTGTTGACGTTTCGGATCATATTCGTTCAAACAAAAGATATCATACGAACGTATGACCATCATATCTTGCGTTTCGTTCATATGTATACCTGCTTGATTAACAGCCGAAACGATTCGTGGATGAGCACAAACCGTTGTCGGATGTTGTTGGCGTATGGCTGCATGCAGTTCATATTCACCTTTCACATTCGGTTGATGAAAATTAAACCAAGGCGTCCATGACCATGTATCATTGATTTCACAGATTGTATCTTGTTGTCCATTTATTGTTAAGAAATTAATGACAAGATAGATAAATACTGTTCGTTGCATAATTCAGGTTCTTGTCTTTACTAACAACGATTAGAACAGTAAGAAACATCAAACTGATACTTAACGGATTAAATAAGGTCGTGAGAAGATTATTTGAAAAAAAAATATCGAACTATCATCAATAATATCAACGAACAAAGAGAAAGAATACAAAAAGGTCATTGATATGTTGTCTATGTCTATCAATTTTCAAGGATCATTATTTATATATTGTGTTTAAAAGAAGGACGAACATGAATCGACATTCAGTTTTAGTTTATCATCATTAAAATAATCTTTGTCTACTGATCTTTTGTTTATTTGTATGTATGTATGTCAAACAAGAAGAAGGAAAAATTCTCGAATTTTTTCATGATTTGAAGATTATCGTCGGTTTAATCTTTGCAAATATTTTTGAGCAATGTCATATTCTCATGCTTGAAATAAATGAGTAATAGATTAATCCTTGTTATACTTAATATATTTTGTGTTTTAGATAATAAAATTTAAACTACAAATACAAGCACACAAACATTGACAAGCACATTAAGAGACAACAGTCGGTAGAAAACGATACGTAGTCACAGCATCAGCATTGCTTATTTCCGTTGGCTTAATATTTCGACGTGATCGTTTAGCATTATAGAAAATATAAACTGCTAATAGAATAATTACTAAGATAAGTATGCCGACTAATAATGTTGTATGATACCAATAGAATGGTTTACATATTTGTGTATTTAAAACCATATGCCAAAAAAGAAAACGTTCTTCGAAAAATTGCTCTTCAACAATGGCGTCATAATTTTGAAAATTGATATATGCTTTTCTTGTTTGTTCATATGCTGGCCATTCAACAGGAATATATTGAGGTTCATTTGGATTGCCTGTTTTAACAAAATTCGTCCAATAGCGAATAATCTGATAGCTGAAATCGATTTCTTCTTGTTTGTAGGATATATTCATGTGATAGGCAAAGTTTGTTCGATTGTTTCGATCGAAAAACGGTATACCCCATGTGAGATCGAGTTCAGCAAAATGTCCGATCATATTCGGTATACGCCGAAGAACATTATCGAGATCGAATACCGGTGGATTTGTGTAATAATAAACATATGTTGAAGAGTTGGTCTTCGATTGTAAACGTTCGTGAAGAAAACGAACAAGATCGTAGTAGAACATCAAATCACTAGACAAGAAATTGAATCAAATATTTGAATACAAGAGTTTTACCTGACTAGATTTGTGTAGAGTTGAGCTGTTTCAGTTAGATTATGTCGATTAGCTTTAGTTGGCATGTAACGTTTGTGAATTTGGTCGTAATAACAAAGATGTTCGGGATAATTCGTCTTTAAATAATTTCGAATATAACGATTCTTTCGAAAGAACGAAAAACCTTGAGGTGGATCGTTATCAATCGATTTCTTCGTTGTACTTGATATCGAATTGATATCATTGGTTTTCGTTGTTGTTAGCGTTGGATTCGTACGATATTGTCCGGGAAGATAATGATTGAATATATGTTCTTCAGCGAAGTACAACGCTTCGTCAGCTGTAACACCGATTAAAACATCGACATTTTTTAATGGACCTGTTCGAATTAATTCTTCGAGATTGGCCGTGAGAATATCGTTGTCAATTATTGGAAATCTAAGAGAAAACAAACGAAATTATTTTGTCGATTTGTTTGTTTGTTTGTTTATTACGGATAATCGGGCGAGATTTCTAATCCTGAATGATACATGTAACGAAATTTATGAGAAGATATGTTTTTCAAATGATTGATATTCGATTGTATCAAACGTTTTTTAGCTTTTAAACCGTGTCGTTTAATAACATTATCAAATCGAGCTGCCGGCTGTTTATCAATTGCCCTGCAAAGCCAAAATCAAATTCAAAATCATGTCTTAATTTCGATTCCTACCATTGATTTAATGGACAACCACTTTGTGCTATGACTCGAGTGATCAAACCATCCGATCGTTTCGACATGGCAAGTAGAACTGCATTGGCTGCACCAGCTGAATGTCCAATATAAGTCAAACGTTTGGCATCACCATTGAAACTCTTGGCATTCATTGAAATCCATTGTAAAGCAAGAATTTGATCGTGTAGACCATAATTTCCCGGCATAATCTCCGGTCCAGGTGTTAGAAATCCGAGAATATTCAATCGATAGTTTATTGTAATAACAATGACATCGCCAATAGCTGCAACGGCACTCCCATCGAATAATGACGCCGAACCGACTTGATTCGAACCGCCATGACAAAAGACCATGATTGCTTTCGGTGCTGATGATCTTGTTTTTGGAATAAACATATTCAATGTCAGACAATCTTCTTCGTACATATCTGATAATTCAAATGGACCATAGGATAGTCCACCGGCAGCTTGTAAACAACCGGCTGGCCGTTGTGTTGCATCATTGATCGATGAATTATACTTTCGTAAGATCGGCATTTCGAATCGGCCAGGTTTTTCTCCATATGGAATGCCGTAATATTGTCGAACTCGAATATTATTTAGAATAACTTCCTTGCCATTAAATCTGCCCGATGTTGTGTTCAATTGAAGTTCATTAGCAAATATTCGAGAAAAAATCAAGAAACAAAATAATATCGATCGTTCTATTGACATCGATGTATTGACCATCGATGAGTTTTTCCAACGATATGAATCTTTATTTGCATCGATCTAAAACACACACACACGCACAGATAATCGAGAAATATTTCGTTTGTTCTGTTTATCTTCTTGTTTAACATCATAATTGTCATGTTTTCTTTCTGATTAATCAATTTTCCCTAACAGATTTTGTCATATGTTCGTCAAATAAAAAGAAACGTCTGACATAAGAATGTCTCTTAAAAATTAACGATCTATTTAAAACAAAAACGAGAGAGAGAGAGAGAAAAAAAAAGAGAACTTAGTCTACAGCTGCCAATATCCAGATTGTCTTAATTAGTAAGAGAGTTTCTCTTTTTTTGTTGTTGTTGCTTGTCATGGACAATTATCTGTCAACAAGAATCAACAGATGATAATGATACACTAATCGATCGTCGTTTTCAAACATGAATATAAATCTGAATGTCAAAGTCAAAATGAAGAGAAAAGATAGATAGAAAAATAAGAAACACTCGAAATCGTTTGTCTTCGTCTTTTTTTATGTTGCCTTGTTTCGTTAGCGGTAGCAGACCCAATTAGAAAACATTGACTAGTTCTTCAAAACTCGTTTTCTTGCTTGAAGAGTTCTTGTCTTCGTCGGAAACCACTTATCAATGAACGACTCATTTTTCTTCTTCTTCTTCTTCTTCGTGAATCGCACTGAAAGAGAAAAGACAGAAAATGTCAAAAGACGACAATGACAAGAAGAAAGAAAAAGAAAAATCGAACCGAATACATTTCTGTTAATATTAACAACTAACAATTCAGAACGTGTGGCATGTTTCTTATTTCTTACCTTGAATTGTTCATCAGAACGAGCATGACTCGTGTTTTTATATGTTTGTTTATTATCTTCTTATGTAATTCGTATTTGATTGACATGAGACTTACACTTGATAATAATCGACAAGAAAAAAAAACGGGTGACTTATTTTAATCGTTATGTATTTCGATTTGTTGATTGATAGAGAACAAACGTGAAAGATTAATTTGACAAGTGAATGCTAAACGATTAAATTGATCAGAATCGAAGGTGCTAGTCAATCGAATATACGCAGACAAGAGGTACGTTTCACATGTCTCTCACTTTTTTAGTCTAACACTTCAAGTAGCTTAGATAAATGATAACGATTGAACTCGGTATCGATTACATCATCGATGAATTATAAAACAACTCGGTTATATCAAGTTGAATCAATATATTAAAAAAAGAAAACAAGATTCTTAAATCATAAAACAATAATTCTGATGTCATAAAATAGAAATTGTTCTTTTTGAAAAAAACAGCAAGAGAGAAAGATCATTTGATTAATAACATATAAACATTAGCCATATGTTGACAGACGATTGCTCTCGGTTGAAAATCAATAATTTACGTCTGATTCTCAGTTGTTTCTATGTTTATCTTCTTTCGAATACATTTAAATATGTCAAACAAGTTGTATTTCATTATCCAAATCATCTATTTGATTTTCATAATTATGTTCTATTTCGATGTTTAATTGGTCTTATTTTTCAAACAATTTATTCGATCTTAATTCTCTATTCACTTTGGTTAAAACATCTTGCAAGTTTAATGTTAACAGTATTTCTTTTCACAGCATTTTTAATTGCTCGTTTAATATTCGACATCTATGGAAATAATTATCAATATTCAATTTATTTTCCATTTGAATATGTAATTAAAAAAGATTCGACAAAGAATTCAAAAGGAAAAATTCTTATCGAAGAAATCAGTGATCTAATTATTGAACTAATTATTAATACAATTGGCATTCTATTGACAATCGTATGCATATTTCGTATGCTAAGAAAACAATGGAAACAACGAAAGCAAATGGAATTTAAAATGAAGATAATTAGACGAAAGACTGTGTGATGAATAGTTAAATTTTTTACTCTTACCTCAGTGAATTCATAAGAGATAAACAAAGAAAATAAGAAGTGTACCGGAAATTTTAGTCATCGTTTTTAAGAACGATCTTGAATTTATGCTTGATTTAACAGAAGTTGTTGTTTGTTTTTTTGTTATGCATTTTATTTTGGATAAAATAATATTTAATACCGATTAAATAATTTTATGCCGACGAGAAGGAAAAAAATCATGAACTCGACAAACGACAAATAGAGAGAAAAAAAAGGAGAAATCGAATGTGCTCAATCAACAACATATTAAACTACTCCGATTAGACTTCGAAACAAACAACATCGAAAAAAGAAAACGTACTACTTTCAATAGTGAGATTGAATTGAAAAAAAAATGAGTCACACATGTAGAAAACAAAGAAAACAAACAAAGCCTCTCTCGCGCTCTCACGTTTTTTCAGCAATAATGTTGCACTTTATCTGACAAGAGACTTATAAGAACTCTCTCTCTCTCTTTTTTCTGATCAAACCACCAAATAAAAACAAAAGAAGAAGAAGAAAACAATAAATCAATACGCCCCGTTATCGCTAACTACAAAGAAATTACTCGATATACAAAAAAGAAGGATGATGATAAGTTGAGAAGCACTACACAGCAAACAGACGACATATACTAATTTTACAAATATAATAATCAAAACAAACGATGACGAAGAAATCTGTTTTCCATGTTCATTTGTCAATACTCTTTGCTTTTCCATTACCATTGCCATTGTTGACCAGACTTGTTGGTTTACCTTGTTGTTTAGGTTCTTCGTTATTAACTCTTGAACGTCGACCTGAGCCTATGGGGAACAAAAAACAAACGGTTTTTTTTAAAGAGTTTTATTTTGCAAATACATGAAATGATCCGATTTATATTTACATATCGATGTCGATAGATCGTTCATTTGAACACATTATCTTCGAACATCATTTGCAAAATATATATAGATATGTATCGAGAGGCAATTTTTGCTTTATTCTTTTTCTTGGAATACAAATAAAAAGTGATAAACATAAACACAGATACTGTTTTTTTTAAATGCTTATATGTATGTATGCATATGTGTGTGTTTTATAACTAGAAAATCTTGTTTATATAATGTACAAAGTCTCGATAAATTCATTTCGTAAAACACAATCGATCTGATTTACACCGGATAGATTCGACAAAAACAATCATTCGCTAATTGCCTATTGTTGCAGTTGCTGCAATTGATATCCTAGAAGAAACGAACAATTTGTACACAAAAAATGAATAAAGCCGTATGTCGCAAATATGAGCGAAACATGAGCGATATTCAGTCATGTGCGATTGACGAAACGAATAACTACGTACCACCAGAATCGAGATGATTAACAAATGCTTGTAATAACTCATCTTCACTCCAAATACGACTATTGAGAACGTTAAGTAGATCAGCTGGAATTATCATTAATTCACTTGGAGTACCAGCACGACTAGTTGATGGCGATAGAAATGGACTGAGGGCTGGACTTAATGCTGACAATGCCTATTGAATAAAAACAAAAGAAAGAGACAATGCTGAAATGAAATGAAATGAATCGTTACTTGTCCAAGTGGACTTTGAAATATTCGATTACTCGGTGTGTAGAGTACGCCTATAGAAAGAAAAAAAGAAAATCGAACACAAAAGATCAATGAATCGAACCATTATTTGTTGAAGTAGTCGAGCCAGTTGGCGTGGCTGTATGTGATGATGAGGAAGATGTATGCCGTACGAGACCATCGTTGGTAGCTAACATTGGTACAGGACGTGGAATGAGATTTTGTGCTGAACCTATTGATTGGGAGAATTGCACGACTTTAGTCGGACTTAAACCGCTCTTATTCGGATCCGGTGGTGAACACTAAAATCAATCGTAATCAAATAAAAAAGATTTTTCAATCGATGAGTTTGTTTTCTTACGTCTTGCGATTCCGATGGTGAACCGTTCGTTGATGAATCGAATTTCAATGTTTGATGATGACTTTGTTGTATATGAACGGATGTTTTCTCTTTTCCACTTGTCGATATCCAAGTAGCAGGACTTAACATACGTGTCGAATTATTCGTCGCAGTGTTCGGTCCTTGCGGCGTTTCGAGGCCGGTCTGTGATTCACTTGAATGTGATTGTCCGCTTGAATTTCTCGAACGTTGTTGTCGACTAGCTTGTTCGATTTGTTTTTGTAGTTGTGTACTACGTGTACGTTCTTGTTCGTACAACATCAATAAGATATCACATATACTTCGTGAATCCGAGTTCGTTTTCGTTTTATGACTACTATTTGTTAATGTAAGATTTGTATGATTATTATTGTTAAGATTAGCTGAATTGGTTATTGAAGATGATGAAGAAGATGTCGAAGATAGATTACTATCATTACTATTACTAGCTGAACCACTTTCTAAAACAATCGATTTGCTTGATGCATCGTTGATTGTTTGACCTGCCGTGGTTTTACGTTGTTTCGATGGACGACCCGACGGAATCATATTCATATATTCTTCAACTTCACGATCATGTAAATGAACATCATCAGGAATGAGATCACGTTTGATTATAGTCGAAACTTTATCAGCTGAAGCTATATGATGATGATGATGATGATAAACAGTCGTCGTTGTTGTTGGCGGTGGCGCCGATGTTGTTGACGTTGCTGTTGAAGAAACAGGCGGAGGTGGAGGCGGTGGTGGTAAGAGAGTTTGACGAGTCACTTGTTGAACGATCGGTTGATCTTTGTTATTACTAACCGAGAGAAGATTAGCAATGTCGGTAACAATTGGTGGTTTTGTTGGTGAACGACGTTGAGATGAAGATCGAGATGCCACTTGGGAATGACGAATTGAGAACGTACTCGATGCGTATTCTAACAGTTTTTCATTGAGAACATTCGGTGGAACACTGATCGAACTTGTTCGATTGCATTTGGTATCGTTATTCGATAGCATAACGACTTGTGGTTGTTGCGGTGTTGAGAGAACAACATTGGTCGTATTCGAACGAACTGGATATTGTTCGTTAGTTGGCAAACGTTGTTGAACAGGATCGATATTTCGTGTTTGATTAGACACATCCGAATGAGTCGTGTTCGATGCTGGTACTAATTCAACATCTAAACCGATTGTTTGTAGATAACTTTTCAATTCCGAAAATGTATGAAATGCCGGTAAGACTCGATCAGTTGTCGACGAAGATAAACGTACGATGTTCGTGTTCGTTGTATTGCTTTTCTCATCTTTGTAATCAGTTGTTTGAGATTGAACGAACGATGTTTCGTAGGTCGATGAATTCGACATGGTTCGATCGGATGATGATTGGGGCAGAATGTTGACTGCTGATGTTGTTGTGGTCGTGGTGGTAACTGGTTTCGAGTAGAGTTTCGGTTGAATTTTCGGATTTGTAGATGTTGGATCGGTTTGCTGTAAACCTTGATGAAAATATTCGATCGTATGCGGATGTGTTGATGCTCGTTGTTGTGTTTGTGATTGTGATTGTTGAGTATCGTTGAAACGTTGAACAAGCGATTCAATAAATCGTTCGGAAATCAACTTCGAATCTGTGGTCTGTTGTGATGTTGTTGGAAGAAGTTTTGACGTTGCCGATTGTGTTGGCGGTGGTTGTTGTTGCTGTTGTTGTTGCTGTTGTTGTTGCTGTTGCTGCTGCTGCTGTTGATTGTTAAAATGTAAATTAAGTGAAACATGATTATGAATTCCAATTTGAGAAAATGGCGGTCGAGGCGTCGCTGGTTTGATTTTTCCTGATTCGATTATTGTCTTCGGATTTGTATTTATTTCGTTCTGTTGTTGATAATTAACATATGTAGTCGATTCATTACCAGTCGATGCTGTTTGTCCGCCAGATGGACCCGTTGAAGACACATCGTATGTCGCATGATTAGCTTCCTCATTGAAATCATGTTCATCGGCTTCATCGGCTGAACACGTATTGTTCAATGTTCGACGACGTTTGGCAGTACGAGGACTACCGGATGAACTTGTTTTACGACTTCGACACATTTTCAATAGATCCGGCTGTTGAACATTCGAAATCGCCGGCGTATCAACATAATCATCGGTTTCCATTTTCAACATTGAACCGAGATAATCCGCACCGAGCACTTCTTTCGTTGAACCACCTTCACTAATCGAACTAGTTGCCATGTGATGCAATTCACTGGTTGAAAACACACTTGGAATGATGTTCGCCGGTGACGATTGAGTATTATTAATAAAATTTACAAGATAAACTTCGAGTTCTTTGACGTGTATGACAATATGATATGGATTGATACATAATGCTGGATTTTTACATTCTTTACATTTACTTAATCGTTCACCATCGGTGCTTTCCAATGGAATTCCTATGAAATCGAGATTTTGTTTTGTTTTGGATTTTCAAATGAATATTTTTACCTCGAAATAGCACGACCATAACAACATCTAATCGCCAGACTTTATCCGCTTGACGTAGACAATCAATTCGACGCATTTTATTCTTCGTGTCAGCATTCGATATAATACATGGACTTTGAACGCTACCTTCGGTAACCGTTTTCACGAGATCGGCTCGACATTCACGTTTGATATCTTTACGTAATTTAGCCAATATTCGTACTGTCCATTTGATCTTATCGGCATAACGTTGATTCTGAAAATAAATAAACAAAAACAAGTAAACAAATGTTGTTGTTGTTGTTGTTGTTTATTTAACATTCGGAACCTTCGAGCTGAAAACCAAATTTCAAACCGAATATATAAGTTGAACACATATTTCTATTTTTGCAACACTTACATGAGACATGGATGTAGAAAAGAATTATGAAACTAATCAAATGACGAGAACAATATTCTATTAGTTTAGTGTTTACATTGAATCTAAATTTCAGACAAAGGAAAATATAAAAATAGATCTTCTTTCGAAATATGTTTTTGCTGTAAATATAGAAAATGACGTGTATGTTCGAGTCGGTTTTTTTGTCGTTAGAAAAGAACAATTTATGATCAACGTCTGACAAATAATCAATAAAAAAAAACATGTAAACGAGAAACAAAAGAAGGCAATGAATAGGGCTCGTTTTTCTTTTATATATTCTTTCGTTCGATGCTTTATCAATGGCCAATGCATTTAATATAGCTATGCACTATGCAACGATCTGTCAAAGTTATTTGCACATTGTTGACAAGTGCTGACGTCTATGTTTCGAAAATTCAAAGCAAAAAACTCACAATTAAATATCGTCAGAATCGAGAGTTTTCTTTAAATTCAATATTTATTTAAAATAAAATGTCATGTTCATACCGATCAATCATCTTTTTCTTCTTCTGTCAGCGCTAAGGATTTAAACTAGAACATGCGTTTGATGTTTTCTTGCTTGTTCATCCGATTGACTCAATTTCACACCCAACTGACTTTGGACATATACATTCTCACAGAAAAATTTACATATAAAGGACGGACAATAATTTTTCAATCGATGTTTTTTTCCATTCGACTGGCGTGTCATGTAACGAAATTGAAAATTTCACACATTGACTTGACGACATGTGAGATATGCTGCACTTTATTAATCCTTGCTTCGAGCCAATATCAATTCGATACAATCAACAGAAAAAAAGAAACTAAGATGTATATAGATACAGAAAAAAAAATAACAATATCAATGTTTGTTTATAATGTTTGACCAGATTTGCGTTTTTTATCTTTCATACGACGATTTTGAAACCAAATCTAAATGGAAAATGAATAGATAATTCAATAGATGATTGAAATCATCGTACTTTCACTTGATCTTCTTTCATTTGTAAGGTCCGAGCAATTTCAATACGTCTTGCACGAGTTAAATATCGACTAGAATAATACTCTTTTTCCAATTCCTAAATATGAAACACATTTTAATCAAGAAAATCTTAGGTCTTTTGATTCTACCGTTAATTGTTTGTTTGAATAACATTTTCGACCAGAATTATTCGAACTCTCTGTTGGTGATTGTGACAATTGACCTTCGAATATAAGCATAATGAAATCATATTGAAATATACTATCGAACGACGAATTATACCTGATGTTTTCGATGGTGCACGTCTAATTTGCATCCATTTATATTGTCCTTCGTTGAGATCGATTTTGTGTTCATGATTAAACTGTTCAGATTGCTTGGTTGTTGTCGTTGGATGATATTCCGAGTAGATTTGTTGCGTTGGATAATTTTGACATTGATCAAATGATGATGACGATGGAATCGGATGATAAATAGGTTCGTTTACATTCGAATAGTATTCATAAGACTGATCGGTTATGGATGGATTATAGAATGACGTTTGATAGGATGAATAAATAGAATTCTCGTTAAGAGAATTATTCGAATTTGGTGCAGATGAAATAAGATGAAAGTGTGTTGTTTGATTGGGATATGTTTGAGGATGAGAGTATTGATTCATCATGATAGATGATTATGGAGATTGATAGGTTTTAGTTTTTTAGTTCGAAAGAAAAGCTGATGTGCCGAGATTGTCGTTTTTAATTTAATGAAATCATCAATCTTTAAGAGAGACAGAGAAAAATCCAAATAAAAAGCAGTGACTTATCCTCGTCCTCTTCTTCTTTCTCTCTGAACCAAGGAGAATAAGAAAAATTCTCATTGATCCAAAAGAAAAAAAACGATAGATCAACAACGAATGAGATTAATTCTCTCTCTCGATGAACATTTGTATGATTGATGGAAAAAGAGAAGAGAGAGGAAAAGATAAACCAGTGCAAAATCATTAGATCTTCTGATCTTTTCGTTCGATGAATTTTCTTGTCCTGCCAGTTAAATATTCATTTGTTCTAGTTTGCAATCATTTGACTTTTCTCTCGAGAATTTTCTTCGAAGTATAATTACTGAAATCAATAGTATACACACATACATATCGATCGATCATTCTCCTGATGACGTGTCGACACCCTTTGTGCACATACAAATCTAGATAGACATCTTTAATATACTAATGCTAAAGCACGTACAAATCAAAATCATGAAGACAACGAAGATTTTAGATATTGATATCTCATCGAAAAATAGTTTCAAAATAAAAAAACAAATTAAATGGATTTAACAGAGAGAGAAAAGCAATTAAAACCGACAGATGTAGACGATTAGTCAATACGTTAGTTTTTAGTTTTTTTTTCTTAAGCTTGTTTTCTTTTAAGCTCTATCATTGTGACACATAGTGGCCTAATATGTTTTGTTTTAAATATAAATATGAGTATAGTTTGAAAATATTCATTTGATAATATCTCTTCGAATGATCTACGGTTTCTATTCGATTGTTTTTCTCGTCATTTCGACGGTCTTTATTGAGAAAGGATATGCAGCTAGTAAGTCAATTTATACAAACTAAGATATCTCGAATACAAATATTTTCGATAAGCTTGTACACCGAATCCATGCGCAAATAATGGTGTATGTACATTAAATATCTATGGAACTGATTATGTATGTACTTGTGCAGCTGGTTCGCCATTAGGTGGTAAAAATTGTGATGAATTAATTATAACAAGTTTGCTACATAGTTATTGAAAGAATTCTTTGACATCATTTTTTTGTCTTATTAATAGCAACGACAGCAACGACACCTTATAATCCATGTGCATCAAGTCCATGTCAAAATGGAGGTACCTGTGGTATTTATGGTAATAGTTACACTTGTTCATGTCCAGCAAGTTCATATGGAACGAATTGTCAATGTATTAGTCAAACATGATTAGTTCAAATGAAAGAAAGATTGGTCTTTTTAGATTTAAATCCATGTTATCAACAGACACCATGTCAAAATAATGGTGTATGTAGTCCTGGTTCAAATGGTGCTTATACATGTTACTGTAATTCACCGTATACAGGAACACACTGTGAAACAAGAATCAGTAGAATTCAGCTTTTATATTGATTTCAATGAGAAAAACACTTGTTTTTTGTTTTACTTTCAGCGATTTGTTCAAGTGCGCCATGCCGAAATGGTGGTACATGCTATGCTTTGAATAATAATACTGATATCTATTGTCAATGTCCAAGTGGATACATTGGTTCCCGATGTGGTAAATAGTACTTTTGATTATGAGATTAAATTAATATTGACTTATGAATCAATAGAAATATATAATTATTGTGCATCATCACCATGCCGAAATGGTGGAACGTAAGATTAGTAATCCCAAATGTACTTTTTGAAAATATTTTTTTTTCTTTCGATATAGTTGCAATGTTGTTGGTAATACATATCAATGCACATGTCCATCGACTTATACCGGTTCAATTTGCGAGACAGCCGTAACCAGTATGAGAATAACTTTCATTTTTAATTCAATTAATAAATTGTATGATTATATTTAGTCAACAGATGCATCTCGAATACATACACATGTTATAATGGTGGAAGGTGAATTCGTAGCTATTTAAAAATCGAATTTTATTTTTCTCTTATAGCTGTTTATTGAGTGGAAATACATATTCATGTAGCTGTCCCTCTGGATACACAGGCCAATATTGTGAAACAGCTGTGACTAATCGTATGAGAAATTA
>ERZ778029.2093-NODE-2093-length-14319-cov-3.622546_pt1 | contig 14319 bp, 10 predicted proteins | sample MGYA00375759_ERZ778029 | MGnify/ENA primary metagenome ERZ778029 (study PRJEB29350, sample SAMN05389819) | bioreactor metagenome | isolation source: Ammonium sulfate bioreactor | place: South Africa: University of Cape Town | collected 2014-04-04 ...
GCCAAGCCCTCCGGGACGGACGCCAAATTGTATGCGATAGAATAGAACCCGAGGACCTGAGAGCTCAGCCAAGCTCCCAGCAACAATCTATCTCCGTTAGTAGCAAGTGCGCTCAACGTGGATGACAAAAATGTCCATCTTCCGAACCGGAATAGCTCCTTGGCCGACACCCCATTCCACCCAAGTCTATCCGCGGGTCCTTTGAGGACAAGATGACTTGATACGACCACTACGAGCGCCGCAACTAGTTGACCAAAGATGTAGGACCACAGAGACACGGTGAGCCAGCCAACCACGACGATGAAGGCCAAACTGAGAAATTGGGATAACAATTCGATAAGCAGTATAGGCTTAATCTCAACTCTTCGTATGGCCCTGGCCACCTTCATTGACTGGAAGCCTAAGATGGCGGCTGAAGCGCAGGCTACGACTAAGTAAGTTGGAAGATCTGGATCCCCATAGGCCGAGTGAACCGGGAGCCACTGCTTGGCGCTTGCGATTGAAACCCCCAAAGCGAAGACTCCGCCCAAACCCCAGATAAAGAAGCCTCGGAAAATCTGCAACGTGAAGGCAGTCGACAGGAGTTCGAAAGCTTCTCCGTTCGGACTTTGGATCACCGCCTGTCTGAGACCAATGTCCGTCAACAAAGCTAAGATCACCTGGACCGCCATAACCACCGTCAGTACGCCGAACGCGTCTGGAGCGAATATCCGCGTCAGAATGATTGTTCCTACGAAGCGTAGCAGCAGGTTAGAAAAGTGCCCGGCAAGCGTCCACGCGCCGGCACGAAAGGCACGTAAACGTAGCGACTTTTGCGGAGCTTGTGGCGGTTCTCGTGATGTCATTTGGCGTGGTCAGCGCGATCTATTTATGAATTGCTGAACCATAGTCGTAGTGAGGCCGAGGCTTGTCCGCACCACGATTTTTGCTACGAGTCCCAAAAGTAAGCGCGCACCTCAATTGCAATTCAAACTCTCCAAGGAGAGGGCAAGGTGCTTCCGTGAGCCGGCTGATTTTCATTCCGTAGCCGTCCCATACGCTAGTTTGGGCTGACCACCTTCTAGAACTTACTTTCCTAAACTTCTATCCATCAATGCGTATAGCGTTTAGTGTTGTCCACGACCTCTGCGGTCGCGCTGCCTGCCCGCAAGTCACGATATGCCCTGTGGAACGAGATCGGCCACGCCGATGAGCAAATTTCTACTTTCCAGACGAGAAGCGGTCAAGTTAATCACGGCTGCCAGTCTGACCTTGCCTGCCGAAGCGGCAACACGGGAGTTGAGAGGGCTGGCAGCGACTGGCCCGAGATCAATTTCCCTGGGTCTGTGCGGGCCGACATACTACAACGGCTTCAGTCCTTTTTTGAACTGGTGGAAGACCGCTTCGCCACCAAGGGTAACGAGAAACGTCGGAGGAGACCTTGTCGGAAAGGCGATTTGGGAGGCAGGCGTGTATCTCTCTCCCACGACCGGAGAAATCGTCGGCCCCGCTATTCCCGACCTTTTGGCGATCAAGCGCATCTTTTTCGCGAGCCCGAACAAATATCAAGTGGCGGCAGGCTGCGATTATTCCGGCGAGACTTGGATCGTGGAGTGGGACGGCAGCGCATCAGGTCACGTCGATTTCCTGACAAGTGGCAACTCGCAATCAGCGCTTGGGACAAACAAGATATGGTTCAAAATGGGGATGCGTCCCGGAAATACCCAGTTGACCTTGACGCTGCGAAACCGAAGTGACCCCCCACGCAACATACGGGTGTATCAAGAGCGCTACGCCAAGAACCTCGCCGCCGGAGAACTGTTCAATCCCGATTGGGTTGAGGCCATCAGAAACTTCGAGACACTTCGGTTCATGGGCTGGCAATGTACGAATGATTCAGAGATTACCGACTTCGGACAACTTGCCGATGAAGATTACACCGCCTGGTGCCAGCCGCTCAACTTCAACCTCGGCCCGAAGGGAGCACTACATCCATCGCTGATCTGCAAACTCGCCAACCTGACCGGTTGCAAGGTTCACGTCTGCCTGCCCGTGAAGTGCACGGACGCATTCGTCAACGAGTTCGCCACCTATATGCGGGATAATACAGATGTCGAAGTGGCCTATGAGTTCAGCAATGAGTGTTGGAACTTCGGCTTTCGTCAGACCAGCTATTGTCTGGAACAAGGAAGTAAGATCTGGCCAGGCGATGGCGCTCGTTTCAACAAGTGGTACGGCTACCGCAGCGCGCAAGTTATGCAGATCGTTCGTAGCATCTACAATGATTCGTCCCGATGGCGCGGCTGCATTGCAACCCAAACGGTTTCCACCGCGCCTCTACAGCATCACTTAGTTGGTATCAATCATCTTCTTAGCGACACGCCTCGCCTGCGCATCAACGATCTGTTTAAGGCCCTCTATGTGACAGGATACTTCGGCGTACCCCAACGCAGCGTTCCAATCACCGGCATTTCAAACTCGAATCCCGCGATCGTCGAGGCGAAGAAGCACGGCCACTTGAACGGCCAACGGATCAAGATTTTCATCCAGAAGGGAATGCAGGAATTGAATGATACTTACGCAATCGTCACAAACGCCGACACTGACAGCTTCGAGCTGCAGGGAGTAGATTCGACCCACTATTCCCCCTTCATTAAGGGGAACAACTACACCGTTCCGGCTCTCGTCTTTGAGATCATGGACAAGAGCAGTGCCAAGTTCACTGCAGATCCGAAATCCTACCCAACCAAGTACACTTATTTTTGCCAACAGCTGGCGGCAAGTATGCTCGCCGGGACATGCTCTGAGGGATTGGGCACAGAGATCAGCGTGGCGAGCCTCCAGGCACGTTTCTGGCCCGCCATGAAGGCTATCGCCGCGGCGAACGGCCTCGAGTTCCGGCAGTATGAAGGCGGCTGCCATTTCGTCGGCGATGCTTACCTGAACGGATATGGCGGACAACCTCAGTTCACCGAGTACCTGATCAATAGCGGTCATTCGTCCGAAGTTGGCGCCGTATATGCCGCAGCCTATTCGGCTTTCTTGAATGCGGGCGGAAGTCACCCCTCCAAGTTTGTGGAAGCTGGAGCAACCAGCCAGTTCGGCACATGGGCTGGAATAAGATACTGGCCCACGATTGGCAACGGCAACAAGGTAGATAGCGAGAATCCGGTGTGGAAGGCTACGACCGAATTTAATGCTGCCGGTCAATCATCCAACGTGTTCCGCTACTTTGACGATCTGTACCGGGACGGACGGCAACCTGACCAGAAACCGTCCCACGGCGAGGCTCGCGGGCGCGCGACAGGACAAGGTCAGCCCGCCCAAGAAGAGCGCCCGCCAGCAACCACGTCCAGGGACTGATACTGGAATTCGGGAGCAGATCAACTGTGTTGACCGCAACGATCAAGGCAAGCGCCGCCAAATGTATCCGGTCGCTTGACGATCCAACGTAATAGAGCGCGCGCGCCCCCCGATAGACTGCAAGTGCCAGCAGGCCAAATTCGGCAAAGAAGCCGAAAAGCCCAAAGGACGTAATAAGAATGATCCAGTATCCGTCCGTAATCGTTATGTCCTTTCCCCACTCGTCGTAAACCCGCCCCCTGCCGAAGCGCCCCCAGCCAAACCAGATCCGGCTGGCAGCATGTTGCAGCAGCATCGTTTCCTGGTCGAAGCGGACCTGCATGGACCCTTCGCGATCGGCGCTGATCTCGCCTGCCACGTCGAGAATAGTCTCAGTTGGAAATAGATGGGACGTACGAAGTAGGGGGTATGCCAGCGCGACGCTCACAAGGATAGCCGCGACCAGGCCTTGAATCCGCGGCCGTGTCAGCACAATCAGCGGAGCAAGCGCCGCAGCGTAAACCAAGGACCCGGCCGACTTGCAAAGAACCAATACACTGCTCAACCACACGGCAACGCCAAGCGGGGGGAGTCGCTTCACCCGAGTCTGCGTCTTGTACAGCGCGGAAGATGCGAGCACCGTCGTTGCAGCAAAGAAGGCAACAAGCAGTCCGTGTCCTAGGAATACAACCGGCCGGAAACCGCCATCACGTATCTGCTGACCAAATTCGCGGGGGAAATAGCCATAGATCCAAGTGTGAAGCTGCGGGCTCAGCCGAACCTCGATCAACATAGGGATCGAGTAGATCAGGCCTGCAACAGTCAAACTTCTCAGCAGTCCCTCACTGTCGAGAGAGTGCTGGAGGAACCGGCGCCCAAGCAACATTGGTAACAACACGATGAACTGGCCGACCGTCGCTGAGAGTGCGTCATAAGTTCCAACCCCAGGGATCACCCACGGCCCATACACACCGTCTACCACTCGCGGATCTCCATTCAATTCGGAGGTGATGAATGGGCTAACCATGAGCATGGTGAGGAGAAGCACCAGTGCGATACTCCATCCTTTCGCCGATGGCTTCTTCGCAAGGAGCAAACAGCCCATCAACGCCGACAAGCTTGGAATGGAATTCTTGTCAAAGGGTGGGATACCCTCGAACTTGATCGAAGTCCCAACCGGCAGCAACAGATATCCTCCCAATATCGTCCATATGAGCGCTTGGCTGGCCGGCCGAGTTAAAAACAAGACCAGCGAAATGAATGGCCAGATCAATAGGGCAGTATAGGCAATCAAGTTCGGGGTATGCATCAATGAAGCAACCTTCAGGTTGTGACGACTGGATTCATTCAAAATTCGGAGCGGCCTCCGATGAAACGTCGGCCGCGAAGAAGTCGGGCTTGTGCCCCCCGCCCAATACCCAAGCGTACACCTCCAGCAGCTTGTCCGCCTTGGCAGCCCAAGTGTAGTGCCGTTCGGCATGGGTCCTGGCGGCTTCGCCCATACGCAAGATCATGTCGTCATCGTCAGCAACGCGCGCCAGCGCGGCGCCGAAGCTGGTTCGAAGCGCTTCATAAGGAGCAACCGGCACCTTTATTCCTCGATCAGCGTCGATCAGCGTGGCCGGCCCGCCATAATCGGTTACCACGCAAGGAAGCCCGCACGCCATCGCCTCGATCACGACACCCGCGCCGAGCTCGCGGATCGACGGCTGGACGAGGATGTCCGATTGCCGCATCAGCTCGGCCACCTCGGACTGGGTCTTCCATCCGCAGAGCTGTACGCGGTCAGCGCCGCCGCAATCACGGATGGCTTGCTCCAGGGCCGACCGTTCCGGGCCGTCTCCGACCACGATCATTCTGTGCGCCCGCAGAGCAGGATGCATGCAGAAGGCTTCCACCGCGAGACGAGGCAATTTGTAAGGCACCAGTCGCCCCACGAACAAGAACGTCTTCCGGGGCCCGGGACGAGGCCGGCCGCGCGCGTCGCCGAAAATCTCCGGGTCGATCCCGACTTCGGGAAAGTTGACAATCCGCGAGCCGAACTCGCTTCCCACATCTGCAGCAGTGTGATCGAACGCAGCCAGGATGGCCGCGCTGCGACGGAAGGTCGACTTAAGATAGGGCAGATGGCGATAGGCTTGCCGCAGGTACGACAGCCACTCTCGCTCCTTGGCCAGCTCGGCCCTGTAAGCAGAAGGCCATTTCAATCCACCGTTCAGGGGCCCCAGGACGAAGGGCACCCCGCACCTGCTGCTCCAAGCCGCAATCGGGCTCGGCAGCGTCGGCGACATCGGCGTGAGCCGATGAATGACGTCGAACCGACCGCTGCGGATCTGCGAACCGAAGCGCTTCCACACCTCGCGCTCGAAGGCGAGATAGCTCGGATAAGCCAGCGCGATGTTGGTGGTCCATCCCACACTCGAGCCGCCGCGGAGGAACTCGGCGAACCTGTACATGGGAGCGGCGATGTACTCGTTGTCGACGTATTCGACCGCCACGCGTCCGAAGCCCGCCTGCTCGATGTTTGCGCGGTTCCGGACATGCGTTGCCACCACGACGTCAGCCTTGTCGGCCAAGGCTTTCGCAGCCTTGAAGCCGACGACGGGGAGCGAAGGCCAGTCCGGATTGCAATCGTCGGCAAGTATTAACGTCCGCATTCATCAATCCCGCACGGCGATGGGACCATCGCCGTTCATTTCGAAGGCAGACGCTCAAATCCACTGAACAAACCGGCTTCGACAGCGCAGTTGCCGAAAAAAAATAGGCGCGTAGCTATTTGGCCGAGTAGGAACAACGCAAGCGAAGCGATCGGCCAAACCGGCAAGGCGGCTTAGTCCATAAAGGCGAAATGCCTCACGATTCGCTTCAGGCCTGAATTGGCGCGGACTTTGCCGTCTGCGCGGGATAAATTCAATCGGTTAATTCCGACATGGTCAAAATGTGAAACTTCGATCACGCAAAACCTAGGCCGGCTTCGCTCGCCCTTTACACAAAGCCACTCATTTACCTAATTAGCGATTGCGCAGGAGGACGGATGATCGTCCCTCACAATTGCGAGGACGGCCGGATATTGCTGACGGCTGATTTGCGAAGAGTGCCCCGTCGATGAAATTACTGATCGCCATTGTGAACTTTCGCGTCGCCGCGCTGACGATCGATTGCCTTCGCTCGCTCAAGGCGGAGATCGCTGGTGTCCCCGGCACGCACGTCGCCGTCTGCGAGAACGGCTCGGGCGACGATTCCGCCCTGCACATCCGGGACGCGATCGATGGGAACGGCTGGGCGGATTGGTGCTCCCTCACCGTCCTTCAGACCAACCTCGGATTTACTGGAGGTAACAACGTCCTCATCCGCTCGGCCCTCGCCTCCGGCGCACCGCCCGATCATGTCCTGCTGCTCAATCCCGATACCGTCGTCCGTCCGAATGCGATCAGGGCGTTGGTCGCGTTCATGGAGCAGCATCCGGCGGTGGGGATCGCCGGCAGCCGTCTCGAGGACCCCGACGGCACACCGCAACACTCGGCGTTCCGCTTCCACACCGCGGCGAGCGAGTTTGACGCCGGCCTGCGGCTCGGTCCGGTCACCAAGGTCCTAAGCCGTTGGATCGTGGCCCCCCCAGTCGTCGACAAACCGATCGCTGCCGACTGGGTTTCAGGCGCAAGCATGATGGTCAGGCGACAGGTGTTCGAGGACGTCGGCCTGCTGGATGAAGGCTATTTCACATATTTCGAGGACATCGATTTCTGCCTTCGGGCGAAAAGGAAAGGCTGGTCCGCCTGGTACGTTCCCACCAGCCGGGTCGTCCATTTCGTTGGCCAGTCGAGCGGCGTCAATCGGACCCCGCGGCGATTGCCGCCCTATCTGCTGGAAGCTCGCCGAAGATATTTCCTGAAGAGCCACGGGGCACTTTATGCCGCATTCGTCGATCTCAGCGCTATTGCTGGACTCTGCCTGTTCCAGCTGACAATTTTTTTCGGGAAGAGAGACACGCACCCGGTCCCGCACATGCTGCAGGACTATATCCGCCACAGCGTCTTCCTCAGGGGCTTCACGGTCGAGGCAGTTCAACTCCCGGCAGCGCGAAACCGGTGACTCCGGCATTCGATCCCACCGACCAGTCCTGCCTGGACCTAGGGCACATCCGCCAGCTCCCGCGCAAGCGCATCGCGCCATGGCAGGGGGGCAATTCCGAACGTTTCGACGATCCGTCGCGTGCTCAGCCGCGAATTCGCCGGCCGCTTTGCCCTGGTGGGGAACTCCTTCGTCCGGATGGGGAGGATCCGCTCGCATTTCAGCGCCATGCCCCGTGCGCGCGCGCCCTCGACGATCGCCGTCGCAAATCCGTGCCAACTGGTCTCGTCGCTACACGCGACGTTCAGAATGTTACCGCGCTGCCTCAATCCCCAGCCGAGATCGGGCCCCGCCGTGCGCACCAGTTCCGCCACCGCCTCGGCGATCACCCGCGCGGAGGTCGGCGCACCAATCTGGTCAGCGACGACCCGTAGCTCCTCTCTCTCCTTGGCGAGGCGGATGATCGTGTTGAGGAAATTGATTCCCCTGGCTGCGTACACCCATGACGTACGCACGATCAAATGCACCGGCGCGGCGGCGATGATCGCGCGATCGCCGGCAAGCTTGCTCGCGCCATAAACGGACAACGGATTGGGCTCACTGTCCTCGCGCCAGGGCGCCGTGCCCGAACCGTCGAAGACATAGTCGGTCGAGAAATGGACCATCGGCACCCCGTGCTGCGCCGCCCATCCGGCCATCACCGCCGGCGCCTCGGCATTGACGCGGAACGCAAGCTCGCGTTCGTCCTCGGCACGGTCGACAGCGGTATAGGCGGCGGGGTTGACGATCAGTTCTGGCCTAGCCGCATCGAGCGCCCGTGCCAGCGTCTCGGGCCGCGACAGATCGAGCGTGTCGCGCTTCGGCGCCAGCACGCTGCCCTGCCGGTCGAGTAGCGGCAAGAGCGCTGCACCGACCTGCCCGCTCGTGCCCGTTAGAAGAATGCGCATTAGACCTGACCATAGACCGGCAGGTTCTCGATCTCGGCGAGCAAGGGGGCAGCCGCGTCCTTGGCGGATAGAGAGGGCTCCTTAACCTTCCAGTCAATCCCGATCGTCGGGTCGTTCCACCTCACCGCGATCTCGTCCTTCGGGCTATAGTAGCCGTCACACTTATAGAAGAAATCGGCCGTCTCAGATAACACCGAGAAGCCGTGCGCGACGCCCCGCGGCACCCAGATCTGGCGGCGGTTGTCCTCGCTCAGCTCCACTGCCACATGCCGGCCGAAACTTGGGCTCCCGCGCCGCACATCCAGGGCAACGTCCAGCACTTTGCCCCTGAGAACCGTGACCAGCTTGCCCTGCGGATTCGGATTCTGAAGATGGAGCCCGCGGACCACGCCGCGGTTCGAGCGCGAGAGATTGTCCTGCAGGAGAGGCCGCCCCATTCCGAGCGCGGCATACCGCGCGAATTGATACGTCTCTAGGAAGAAACCACGCTCATCACCGAATAGCCTTGGTTCCAAGACCAGAACCCCGTCGACCTCCGTTTTGATCGCTTGCATGCGGATGATCCGCCAAAATCCCATTTACCCTTCGGAGATATCAGACTTGTGCGCCGCACACCATTTGATAGTTTCCGAGTGGTAAATCTGTGAGGGGACATGAAAGGCATTATTCTCGCCGGCGGCACGGGATCGCGCCTCTACCCGGTGACGACAGTCGTCTCCAAGCAGCTCCTGCCGGTGTTCGACAAGCCGATGATCTACTATCCGCTATCGACGCTGATGCTGGCGGGGATTCGCGAGATCCTGATCATCTCGACGCCATCCGACAAACCGCTGTTCCAGAGATTGCTCGGCGATGGCTCGAACTTCGGCCTACAGTTCTCCTATGCGACCCAGGATACACCGCGCGGCCTCGCCGACGCATTTATTGTTGGGCGGGATTTCGTAGGCAAAAGTCCCGTGTCGCTGATCCTCGGGGACAACATCTTCTATGGGCACGGACTGCCGGAGATGCTGGCAAAAGCCGCGAACCGAAGGAGAGGCGCGACAGTCTTTGGTTACTTCGTCAATACGCCCGAACAGTACGGGGTCATTGAACTCGATGGCGCGGGCAAGGCGTTGTCCATCGAGGAGAAGCCCAAGCACCCTAAGTCCAACGTGGCAGTGACCGGCCTCTACTTCTACGACAACGACGTGCTCGATATCGCTGCAAATGTCCGTCCGTCCGCACGCGGCGAGATCGAGATTACCGACGTCAACAACGCTTATTTGCACCGCGGAGACCTCTTCGTCGAAGTCCTCGGCCGCGGCTTTGCATGGCTGGACACCGGGACCCACGCCTCACTCGTCGAGGCCAGCCACTTCGTCCAGATCCTGGAGCAACGTCAGGGTTTGCGTGTCGCCTGCCCAGAGGAGATCGCATTGCGGAGGGGCTTCATTTCGCTGGACGATTTCATGAAGGCGGCTGAAAAGGTCGCGAAGAGCAGTTATGGCGAATACCTCGCAGCGGTTGTACGGGCGTTCAACCGAGGTGGGGCCTAAGTTCAGGGGCTTCCTCGTGCGCTTTTCGGGATATACGATTTTCGTTACCGGGGGTGCTGGTTTTATCGGTTCAGCGGTAATTTGCCATCTTCTGCGCGACACCGAGGCCCGCATCGTCAATATCGACAAACTGACCTACGCTGCCAATCTTGAATCTTTGGCAGGCGTTGCTGAAGACTCCCGCTATGCATTCGAGCGTCAATGCATCTGCGAAGCAGAGTCTCTCCGCAAGTTGTTCGAGAAGTACCAGCCCGATGCGATCATGAATCTTGCCGCCGAGAGCCATGTCGATCGTTCGATCGACGGTCCGGCCGAGTTCATCAAAACCAATATTGTCGGTACATTCACACTGCTGCAAGAAGCCCTACGGCATTGGCGGTCCCTTACCCCAGAACGACGTGCTCGGTTTCGCTTCCTCCACGTCTCGACCGACGAAGTGTTCGGATCGCTCGGATCCAAAGGCCTGTTCACGGAACAGACGGCCTATGCGCCCAATTCTCCTTACTCGGCGAGTAAGGCTTCCTCGGATCACCTAGTTCGTGCCTGGCGCGAAACTTACGAGCTTCCGACCCTCGTGACCAACTGCTCGAATAACTACGGCCCTTATCATTTTCCCGAAAAGCTGATCCCTCACATGATCATAAAAGGTCTCGCAGGTGAGACGCTACCCGTTTACGGCGACGGCAAGAATGTGCGCGTCTGGCTGTTTGTGGAGGATCATGCTGCAGCTCTGACACTCGCGCTTGAGAGAGGCAGCGTCGGCGAAACCTACAATATCGGCGGTCGCAACGAGCGAACGAACCTCCATGTCGTCGAGTGCATATGCGACCTACTCGACCAAATAGCGCCCCGGCGTGATGGGCCTCGCAGATACCTTATTTCTCTCGTCGAGGACCGACCGGGCCACGACCGTCGCTATGCCATCGACGCTTCAAAAATCGAAAATGAACTGGGTTGGCGAGCGGCGGAAACCTTCGAAAGTGGACTCGCAAAGACCGTGAACTGGTATTGCGAGAATCGTGCGTGGTGGAAATCAATTCTTGAGCGGGGATATGATCGGGCACGCATTGGACTAGGGTGACATTTCAGCCGGCAAGGCCACCCAAGGCGCTTGAAATTCGACGGCTGGCGAGGGCCTTCGACGAAAAGCAACGACAGCCCGACATCGCCGCGCTAGGTTTCGGGGAGGGTGCGGGCTTTAAGCTTACATTCTGGGCGCTTTCTGGCTGGCAGACTCGGCGACGGATCGCTTCACCCCTTCCAGCATTGCAATGCCGGACCGCGCAATGCCAAACTACGAATTCCGTGCGCGTTACGCCGGCGCGGTCGTTCATGTACCGCAAATTACCCAACCTTTTCACGTCATTGGGTGCGCCATGTGGCTCGTTATCCTCTTCATTGTAATCGCAGGCGCGCTCTCCGTACCCGCGATCGTCGTGTTTATTGAGACCATGGCGGCACTTAATCCCTTTCGTGATCCACTTCGAAAGACCTCGGACTGGTCAGCTCTCTCAAAACAGGTGGCGGTTATCATTCCCGCGCACAATGAGAGCATTGGTGTTCTCCCAACACTTTCCGATCTCAAACCCCAGCTGCAGGCTGACGACCGTTTGATCGTGGTTGCCGATAACTGTTCTGACGATACTGACGTAGTGGCATCGGCCGCGTCTGCGGAAGTTTTGGTGCGAAACGACCTATCAAAGGTCGGCAAAGGCTATGCGCTTGCATATGCAATAAGCCACCTCAAGGATGCCCCCCCGGATTTCGTGCTGTTCATCGATGCCGATTGTCGTATTCAGAACGATATGGTGCTCCGCCTAAAGCAAATGTGCTTGGTCACAGACCGTCCGGTTCAGGCCTGCTTTCTGATGGTTGCCCCGAGTCAGTCAGCAGTCGATCACCGGATTGCTGAGTTTTTCTGGCTGATCCGAAACTGGGTGCGCCCGCTCGGGTTGGCAGGTCTCGGCCTACCTGTGCAGCTCATGGGCACCGGCATGATTTTCCCGTGGCACGTCATCCTGAAAGCTCCTCTCGCTCACGGAAATCTGGTTGAGGACCTCAAACTCGGTCTGGATCTATGTGCAGCTGGCCATCCGGCTGCATTCTATCCTTTCGTCGTCGGCACGAGTGAATTTCCGATGACGAAGAAGGGCAATGACTCTCAACGTCAGCGCTGGATCCAAGGACATCTATCTGTAATTGTGACGCACGTGCCGCGATACCTGCTACGAGCACTTCTTACTCGTAACCTATGCCTATTTGCACTGGCACTCGACGTGATCGTGCCACCCTTCTCGCTGTTTCTCTCTCTGTTGGCTGGGCTGTTTCTTTTAAGCTCGCTATTTTTGTTGCAGGGGATTCTTAGCCCTATCATCATATGTTCGACCAACTGCCTGATCGTTTTTTTGACGCTTTTCCTGGGCTGGCTTAGGTTTGGTCGCAACATGCTTCCTCCGCATCAACTCGGACAGGGACTCTTTTCGCTCGTTAAGCGCCTCGCTTTCTATGCAAGACTATATTTTGGACGAAAAGCAACCTCGTGGATTCGAACCGATCGTTAAAAGAGGGATTGAATTTCGTGGCACCATAGAGCATCGAGCCGCACCGTGAATTCATCATTCGACACACTCAAGGACCTGGGGACCCGCCCCAATCCGACGACATATCGCGCGCTGGCAGTGGCGTTTATTCTAGCGGCAGCAACAACTGACAAGTTGTTGGGGGACAATTGGATGGCCTTTGTTGCGGCTTGCTTGATCGCATGCGCTGCCTTTGTTGTGCTTCCGACATCGAACCAAGCTCACCCTGGACGCTTAAAATTGGCAACCCGCATTGAGCGGCTGTATTCCGTTCCTACTTGGCTACAGATTGCGATCGCGCTCGGCTCGTTTGCCGTGATCGAACTTATCTATTACCAAATGGGTGGATTGAAACTCGGACGCGCATTCAATTTTTATCTTGCTACAATCTTCGTCCATACTCTCTGCTTTGGATTCCGTAGTTCCCTGCTCATTTGGCCCCTTGCAAGCGTGATCGTCTATTTTGCCCAAGTACCTCCAGAATATTCATTCAAGGTCGAGAGCTTGAATGATTACCTATACACCATGCTTTTTGTGTTCCTCGGAATGATTGCAGCTTCTGCTGCATTCCTGATTCGAGTGAGCTCAACTCTGTACGAAACGATGGATGCGCGTCATTAGATGTTAGTCGGCCCTTTGATTGCGGCTTGACGTCAAGTGCTTCCTTTTACCATGAGGCACAGCGGTCGGGCTCGTCCCGTCGGAGCGGGGCGAGTTGCGGAGACAGGGCGAGCCCCGCTAATAGATCGATCGCCCGCCGGTAGTGGGTCGGTTAGCTATCCCGTAAATCTCCGACGCGATCGCGTTAATGCCTGTTGCTGGGGTCATAGTCCTTTCCGAGGTCACAGAGCACCTCATGATGATGTCTGGATCGGACGCCTCAGGTTGGCAGACGAACGATCATGGCGGGGCGCTGTCTGGACGTGGAACGTCAACGTGACGCTACCGGTCCCGTCACGGTGCAATGGCTCGGCAGCTAGCCTGGAAGCCGCCAAGGATCCGTTCAGGGCCGCGTGGGCGCGTTTCTATTCGAGCCTGACGCCGGAAGCAGATCGAGTCCTGGCACCGCACGGAGGACATCGCCAAGGCGAGCGCGTCGTGGTTGAAATGAAAAGGCCCGACCACCGATTAAGGCAGCCGGGCTGATATGAGAACAAAAGCGCCCTATGGGTCATTGACTCCGGCAGCGGGCGGGTATTTTCTATGCAACCATAGGTTTAATTTCTATCGATTTAATTTTTAGGGGCTGGAGATGAATATTAGATCGATTGGGTTCTTAGTGTTTCTAATTAGTTTTATCCCGCAGACGTCGAGTGCGGCTATTGTAACATTCAATTACACGGCAGTTGTCACGACAGCTGAAAGCTCCGGCGACACGTCTTTCTTACCAAACGCAAGCGCCGGCGTAGTTGCTGGAACCACCGTTCATGGGCAATTCAGCTACGACACGGCGGCATCATCTACTTCATTCTTTATCAACACGCTTGACTATAGTACCGGCTCGCTCTCGATAGTTATGCCGGCGGCGACCATATCCGGCGGCAGCTTTGTGCGCGTAACTGACGGGAATAGTGGCCAGGATCGGCTCGACGTGTTCGGAGCACCGGGAAATTTCAGCCTCCAGGCAGGAACTCATCTGACTGAAACTGACTTCCAGCTTAATCTGATCGACAACTCGAGCTCAGCGTTTAACTCGTTGTTGCTCCCCGCAAGTCTCGATCTTTCCACTTTCGACATCAAAAGCATGTTCTACCGCGAAGCGGACCTCTACTCACCGACAGGTCTGATTGGTGATGCGCAGTACATTGCAGCACAGAATGATTTTGTGGCACAGATCACTTCATTATCGGCGGGTAAACCCCT
>ERZ778029.2099-NODE-2099-length-14298-cov-4.066770_pt1 | contig 14298 bp, 12 predicted proteins | sample MGYA00375759_ERZ778029 | MGnify/ENA primary metagenome ERZ778029 (study PRJEB29350, sample SAMN05389819) | bioreactor metagenome | isolation source: Ammonium sulfate bioreactor | place: South Africa: University of Cape Town | collected 2014-04-04 ...
ATCTGATCTTTGGATAAGTTTTCAGACGAAACACTCAGTGAATTATTTGTATGACTTATTTGATCTTGCATGATTAAGTATCCAGTGAAAAACGCTTATACATTGTACAATATGCAGGCTTTGGTATTTATACTATAGGTTTCTTGTGCTCTAAGCATAAAAAATCGTACAGGTAAAATTAGGTTAATATCGTCATTGTGATGTTTTTTGTGCTTAAAGCACACATTCGTGTCTACTCCTTTCGAACGAAAAAAAGTACATACATGCGTATTTTTTTATATTCTCATTTATGATCACATTGCAATAGTTAGATTGTTTTTTTTTTATTTGCATGGATTCGAATAAAAATCGTGAACGGCCTCGACATGATCTCACATGTGTCGTTTGCCAAGGTCCGGCTTGTGGTTTTCATTATTCTCAAATATCGTGTAGATCATGCAAAGGTTATTTACATAATTGACGACAAAAACGAATCATAATATCAATTTAATTATCTTGTAGAATTCTTTCGTCGTAATGCTTTGATACCAATTGTATGTAATATATTTTGTTTTTCATATTAACAAACAAAAACTATTTGATTTTAATTTCAGAATAAAATCAAATGTAAAAATAATTCGACGAATGAACGATGTCGAATCGAATTTAACATGAAAAATAAATGTAAACGTTGTCGTTTACAGAAATGTTTTCAATCAGGAATGAATACTGATTATCTCGTTCGTCAACAAGATAAACAATTCAAACAACAAGCAATCAAACAAAATCGTTTGAAGAAAATTTCATCCGATTTTGAAAATGATCAACAAATATTAACGGACATCCATCGAACATGTTTATCATATATTCGATCATCGTATTTAACAGCTATTCGATCGATTCCACCGGCATCATCGATAATTTCATTTAAACCATCATTAAATCAAACTTACTCATTCTATGAATGTACTCAATTAGAACATTTTACAACAGTCAAATTAATTCATTTTCTTCGTTTAATGCCCGAATTCGAATGTTTTAATTCTCAAGATCGTTTAAGTCTAGTGAAGTACAATCTTCTTCCATTAATTGTTTTATCGGATGCATTAGCTTATGATCGAACGAAAGATATTTTCTATGATATCAATGGCAATTCTATTCGAACGAAAGATGATGAACAACTTGCATATGGTTGTCGTGCACTCTACGTTCTTTTCTACGGTTCTGAAGAAACAAAAACTTATACTTCAAACATTCGTTTAATTCTCGATTCGGTTGACAATGATCCGATGATAATTCACTTGCTTATGCTTGTACTTATCTTTCTCAAAGGTGTTTCAATTAATGACGAACAATTATGGTCAATAAATGATTGTCAACATGTTTTTCAAGCACATTCAAAATATGTTGAATTATTATTTCGTTATTTAATTTCGAAATATTCGTATTCGAAGGCCATTCTACGAATGACTGACATTGTATACAATATTTTTCGAATTCAAACCGCTGCACGATTCTATCAACAATTAGTACGAATACGTGCCGAAACTAATGACATTCATCCATTGATTAAATCAGTTTTATGTCTTCCTTGATACGTTGTTTTTTTTTCTTCGTTCTTATACGTATATTTAAATCCATGTTCTATGCTTGATTGCATTTTATTGTTAGTTTCAATGTACGCACTAGATTAAAAGGACAACAACAGCAAATGAATCAGCATCGTTTAGTGTGCGTTGTTTGTCAAGGTTCGGCAAATGGATACAATTTCTCGCAAATAACATGTCGATCGTGTAAAGGTAGGAAATGGAAAGTAATTTAATTGAATTTGTTCATTTAGAGTTACAGAATTTTTTCGTCGAACTGCATTGTTACCTATTGTATGTTTTGTTTGAAAATCTGCTTCGATTTATCTTTGCTATTAGGAAAAGATCAAATGCCGAAGTCAAGTGCGGAACGATAAATGTCCGATTCGATTTGATATGAAAGGCAAATGTCAACATTGTCGATTGTTGACATGTTTTGAAGTTGGCATGAGAAAAGATCATTTGATAACACGAGAAAAAAAACTCGATAAACAACAACGTATCGAAATCAATCGACGAATTCAAATGAAAATTCAAGAAGAAATTCTCACAGAAAACGATCGAATTTGTCTCAATCATATTCGAACATCCTATCAGCAAGCTATTGAATCCGTTGAACCTGCACATAAATTGCATTCAGTCGAACCATCGATCAATAAAACGTACTCATTCAATGATCTACTTGAATGTGATCAATATTTTCCATTTCGTTTTATACATTTTCTTCGTTCAATTCCTGAATTCGAATCTTTGGATCCTGCCGATCGTGTTTCGTTATTCAAATACAATTATCTAGCAATTTCTCCTTTACGTGATGTTCTCAATTATGATTCTCAGCGAGATCTTTTCTTCGATGATAATCGATCGACACCGATCTCCGTACTCGATGAAAAATACGCACAAATCTGTACGAATCTTTTCATACTTTTCTGTGGTTATGATTATCATCAATCGTATACTTCACATGTTCGAACATTCTTTCAAAAAATCAATCAAAATCCATTGATTATTCAAATACTTTTGCTCGTCGTTTTCTTTCTCAAAGGTGCAGCTATTTATCACGATCAAATCTACACATTAATCGATAGTCAACGTGTATTTGCAGCTCACGTTAAATACGTTGAACTCTTATATCGATATCTACTCGATGAATATTCGTCCAATGTAGCACCGATAAAAATGCTTGAAATTATTCAATATATTCTACATTTACAAAATGATAGTTATATTTACAAAGAAAATATACATCAACAATCGTACAGACATGAAATGAATCCATTATTGAAATCGATTTTTCATTTACATGAATAAACGAAGACCGTATTTCAATTATTTGACTCGTTTCACATCTCGATTGATTTCGATATTATCGGGATGAGTTTGTGAATATCTTTCCGATCGAATTTGCGCACATTTTTCATAATAACTCAATGCTTTTTCTCGTTGATTTTTCTTTTCATAGACAAGACCTATATTTCGTCCTGCACTAGCCACTGATGGATGTTCATATGGAAGTGAACTTTCATAGATTCTGTATGCTTCATTATAATTCTTGAGTGCTCGATCATAATCACGCAAATTATAATAAACATTGCCGAGATTTAAATACGTATTGCCTAAACACGGATGTTTCGATGGTAAACAACGTCTTTTGATTTCGAGCGCATCCGAAAGATATTCTAATGCTCGTTTATAGTTCTTTCTTGCATCATGAATCATGCCGATGTTATTCAAACACCAAGCAACATATTCGTGTTTAGCATGATAAACATTCGTCCAGATAATTTGAGCTCGTTCGAATACATCGAATGCTAATTCATAGGCTCTTTGTTTTTGATAGACTTCGCCTATACTTAAATAGATAAAACCTAATTTCGAATGATTTTCACCGAAATTTATCTTCGTTAATTCTAATGCTTTGTTTAACCAATGTAAACTTTGTTGATAATCGCCTTTTTCACACGCCACTTTGCCTAATGCATGATAACATTTCGATCGATCGGGATGATTCGTTGAGATTTCATTTAATAAACGAAAGTAATACTTTTCTGCATCATTAAAATGTGCCATATCGACAAGAACATGTCCGAATAGTAACAAACGTGTCTGACCCGATTCATATTGTGTTCTCATGTGATCAAAAACGGCCTGTAAATCATGATCAGAATCACTGCATAATGTCATCGAAATGATCCAAATTTGTTCAGAATTTTGTTCAATTTTATCAAGACGAAAAACTGAACCTAACATCATCAATGTTTCATTTTCTTGAGGAAAATCACTGAGAGTTTCAATGTTAGCAAATGGTTTCATACCATCTCGATATTCGAGCACATTAATTTCGAAAGTAACATTTTCATATTTATCATCGTTTGCTGACGGACTACAAAATCGACATGCAATATCAGAATAAATCGTCGTTGAAAGAAATGAATTCGTTGAAATTAATTTGCCTTGTGATTGTTTGAGAATAGTCAATTCATCTTGAGATATTCGTTGACCACGATAGAGAGTCGTCGGATTTTTACATTGCCGTTTTGTTAGTTCATCTTGAAGATCACGAATGAAAAATCGTAGAGTAAATAAAACATCGATATCTTGTCGACGAAGACTTTGATTTAATACTCGATAGAGAATTGCATCTTTTGTATACCAACTGAGTGCACAATCGGACCGATAGGTTCGTTCAAATTCATTGATTGTTTTTATATCCTTTGGATCGTGATAAGTCTTTCGACAATAGGTCAAAAATTCGTGTTTATCATTTTTTGTTGGCTCCATTCGAAGTAAACAATCGATGAGAAGTTGATGATGAACAAAACGACCATCGATTGCATTCGTACTTCGATCGGCCGACATATTCGCATCGTGTATACTCAAAGAAAACATTTCCGACGAATCATTTCGTCCACGAACGACTTGAGTAATAAATTCATTGAGATTCGAAAGAATTCTTTTGATCTACAGATAAATATGATATACAGAATACGTCGAGACTTTCGTTGGATTTACTTTCGTATATTGATCTAACCATGAACGACGATAATCATCATTGTTCTTCGATGCATAAATATAGATTGATTGAATTTGTCGATAATGATGAATTTTAGGAATTAATTGTAGACTGAATCGATCGTGAAGAATAAGAATTAAATGATAATCTGATGATCGTGATCGAATATATTCTTCGCAATGATGAATATCATTGAATTTTTCGAGTTCATATCGAAATTGTTCTTGAATAAGTTGATATTCTTTGGAATTGACATCAGCATCCAACCAGACAAGTTGTTTTGTAAGCGTAGTAATCATCGACGTAATATCGTCAAATAATCCTTGTTTTTTTTTTGCTTTCTCTCTCTCGATTTATTTATAGACTCCTAGCATCGATAGGAAAAGAAAAGAAAAGAAACTATACGATATTCGCGGAGAAAGATACCAATCGTCGCTAGCTGATTCTCTTCTCAGGGTTGGCCTTCTATAGTTATAAAAAATACATTACATGATATATTTTTTAATTAAAGCTAAATCAATATTTAATGGTGAAGGAGATACTAAAAAGCACGTTCTTTCGTTCTTTCGTTTAGTCTTTGACTGAAAAAATAAAAATATTAAATCCGAACTCCCAGATTTGAACTGGGGACCTATAGGTTTCTATGATAAATCCATTACAGCCTACCGCTCTACCGACTGAGCTAAGTTCGGATATGTCGGTTAATTGTTCTCAGACAATGTCTTTTTATTTCGAAAGTCAAAAAAAAATAACATGAAAAATACGTTCTAATGTGATACTTGAGACAGACGGACGTGATGCAAATTCTTTGCTCGATGTTGTCGTTTGCAACCTTCGATAATTAATCCGAGTATCTAAACAAAGAACATGCCGTCCCATCGAATCGAAATGTGAATCGTTTTTACTTTATTTTTGTTATGCAAAATTAAATAAAGTAAAACAAAACATAGAATAGCAACGAGTACCGATGTAACGAAACTATGCGATAGATTTTCGTTGTCATCGGTATCGTCCGAATGACGATTAAATTTCAAGCCTACAATAAGAAATGCAGACAAACCAATAGTGTTTGATTTGAAAAGAAAATTGTTTACGAAATAATGGTCGTTTTTTAACTCCTTGAGGTATCATTGCTGCAGCCTCATCGACTTGAATATTCGGTAGTTTATTGAGATGATTCGCCATTGGATCTTGAAGTTTATTGTCAATATTTTTTCCTTGTACCCAATTTCGATCATCTTCAGCGTTCTGTTGAAAAACAACATTTGCGTCCAATGGTTTCGGTTCTAAATTATTACGTTGTGAAACACAAAACTAGAAAAAAAAGACTTCATACTAGGTCGTTCGTTGATTTGTTCGCGTTCTTCAAAAAAAAAAACATGTCATAGAAGAAATAAAACTAAAGTTAATTGCTTTCTACCTGGTTTTTCACCTGCACGGCCAAGTGGCGCACCTTCTACAAATGAAAATCGCTTTTTTTGCTGATTATAACTTCTTTCTACCTTCACTTAGTTTTGTGTCGTTCGTATTTCCATTGTTCATCAATATCTCTCCTTTAATTGCCTTCAGTATTTCGTTGGGTGGAACTCCTTCTAACATAGGTTCCGCTCTAGCTGGATTGTTCACTTCAGATTCATTGACTTCTAATCGACAGAGGAAAAAGAACTACTAAAGTACATTCGAATAAATCGAAAATAATTACTTGTACTAGTTTGATTATCTGAAATGATTGGAGCTGATATATTCACTTTCGTAACATTTAATGGAATGGTCGTTGCTAGATTTGGTGAAATAGTTGAATTTTTTAGATTTGATCGTCGAACTCTCGGTGCTAATCGATAGAAAAATCGACTTAATCGAAATGTTTCATTATTCATTGTTACAACTGAACAAAGATTTATCGACGATGAACCGATGATTGATTTTTCTTCCACTGATAATTGTTCCCAAATCCAATTGTTTGTCAATATAACTGATTTTGTCGAACAGATTTGTTTCGATGTATATTGTGAATTGTAAACAATGGGTACAATACGAGATTGATTGAAAACGAGACAAGCTATTTCAAGTTCAATTGCTATCATATGACAAATTAAATCGGAAACATTTTCTGCCGATGAATTCCAACAATATTTATTTAAATCATTGATAAACATTTTATAATCATTGTTGAGTGTAAGATTTGAAGGAATAATAAACGAACGTAGATTACATGTTATATTTTTTGCTTTCAAAATTTCGAGTATGTTATAACTGTTAGTAGTGACTTGCGATAAACCATAAATAAGACAAAATAGAAGAACTAGTTTCATTGAAAATGCAAATAATCTGAAATAATTATTTGAGGGTTATTCGCCTAGAAAATATCGTTAACAAAAAAAAAATAAACGAAACCTGGCCTATCGTTTATAGTGTTGTGACTGACAAAAGCAAGGAAAATATATGTTGATACTCATCAGCCGTTTAGTATTGAGAATAGAAGAACGTTATTACACTTTCGGTCTTTTTTTTCTTTTGAAATCGGTGAGTCATCCGTTTATTTGATACGCTACAATGACTTGCACACGCATAGACATATATGTATATACGAAAAAATTATCATGTGAATAGTTTACGTTTCGGTTGATAGGTTTATTAGGAATACAAAGTACACTTCATGTGTGTGTGTGTGTGTGGCTATGCTTGAATCATAATTTATCTAGCTTTTAGTCATTGTATAAACGATGGTTGAATGGATTATTTGTCGAAGTGAAAAAAAAACTATCTCGCTCTTGTTCTCATGTTGAAGAACGAAAAGAAAGAGAAAGTCGTGTTATTCTTTGACTTTTCTTCAGCTTGTTGCCTGACCACGTACTCGTTTTTTGATTCTTTTTAAAGAACAGAAAAAAAAGTAAACGCAAATTAAAGAGTGAAAAGAAAGAAAAACATGCTTATTTTTTCTTCTTCGGCATGCGAAAAACATAAGTCGGAAGTGAGTATTTTCTTATTTATTTATAGATGACAAGTTTTTCTTAAGATCAACCTATGACTCAAACGGGTGTTCGATTATGCGTAGTATGCGATGGTCATTCTCATTCACAAGACAAGCAACGTTTGCATCTTGAATTGCAATACAAAGATGCAAAGCATGATATAGATTTGTCAGAACGAATCACCGCTAGTCTGTTGATTCGAGTTGACGAAATTATACAGGATGCTATTGATTTACTTTATCTCGATGATATATCCAAAGATGAGATTCGTCTAGTTGCATTTGGTAATGAAACTGGTTTTCATCCTTTAAATATAAAAGATCCACGAATAAAACTCATAAAATCAGGTATACCCAATCATTGTATACTCTTTTTGGAACCCACAGAAAATGCTAAACCACCAAAATTATGTTCTTTAAATATAATTGGACCAGATGAAAAAGAAACAAAACGTTTTCAATGGTATCGAGCGAAAACAACACTAACCATGCTGCTGGATTTTGTTATAGAAGCATTTTCATTAGAAAAACTCGAACGAGATCGAATACATTTAGTTACATTAATCAGAGAACTTGATGTTTATCAGCACTCTGATAAACGCCTCAGTCAATTTGATGTACACGATGGAATGAGTGTTCATGTTCAAATTATGCTACCACCTTCACAAACAATTTCTTCTGAAAACAAAGAACCTATTCGAGTTAAATGCACCTGTAATAAAGAGAATTTCGATTTAGAAGGATCGAACATCGAAACAATCAATGATATTAAAAAACAAATTCAACAACGATTTAATAAATCAACTATTACTCAATTTAAAATACGAAATGAGAATAAGGATGAATTAGATATCACTGATCCCGATCGTAGTTTACTCAGTTTTGGTATTAAATCGAATCAAACGATTTCTGTGGAATTCAAAGTAGTCGATAAAGAATCAACGTCAACACGAAAGCCTGGTAAAGTATCGATTCTTTATACAGATCTATCGAATAGAACCGAAACTTTTATGATGCCACTGACAAATACAATTGATGATGTTATTAAAGAAGTCGAAGAGCGTACGCGTAATTCACGTTTAATGATAGCGAAAATGTGTGCTAATGATACGAGAATTGATTTTAAAAATGATAAAAGACGATGTTTAGCTGATTTGGGCTTGAAAAATGAAAATACAATTGAAATTACTTTGAATAAAATAGTTACTCGTGCATCAATAGTCAGTCAACCGTCAAATTCACCACCGATATCAATTAAAAAACGAAAAATTCCCATTGGATTAGATAATCTCGGCAATTCATGTTACATGAATAGTGCTTTTCAATGTCTTGCTCATGTTCCTCAATTAACCGAACAATTTCTACATAATATCGATCTCGCACATGCAGACAATAGTAAACCTCGGAATCCGTATAATCAAGTTGGCGAGATAACAGGAGCATTTGCTGAATTACTTTGGTTTCTTTGGAGACCAGAACGAGTTCCTCATGATGATTATAAATCGTTTGTACCTCGACGTTTGAAAGAAAGTATAGGTAAAAAAGATAAACGTTTTTCGAAAGATGATCAACAAGATACACAAGAATTTCTAACGTTTTTTCTCGATACAATCCATGAAGAATTACGCAAACAGAATCGAAATCAACAAACAACAATTATAAATGAACTTTTCTTCGGTGATCTATCATCAACAATTCTATGTACAGCATGTAACAAACAAGAATCATCGAAACAACCGATTAATTTCCTTTCGATACCATTAGAGCAACGTGAACGACGTTTTTGGATACATTTTATTTCGAAAAAAGGCAAAACTGAACAGTTTCATGTTGACGTATCAATCGATAGTCTAGTTGAAAATGTCGTCGATGAATTTAGTGAAAGATATGGTCGACCATCGATTTTCTTTTTTATTCTTGTCATGCTAGTCAACGGAGGCGAAGAAATCGACTGTAAAACTCCTATTCAGGTTATACCAACAGATGAATTTATATTTATGGAACAAGAAGTTCGATTAAGAGATCAACGTCCTGAACGTTTAAAATCGCCTGAGAAAAAGCCAACACTCGATGATAGTTTGAAAGTATTCTTTTCACAAGAACAATTGCAAGATGGTTGGACATGTCCACAAAAAACTTGTCGAAAGAAAACATTAGCTATTAAACAATTTCAATTGAGTGAACTTCCAACGATATTAATCATACAATTCAAACGATTTTCGCATGCAAATGGTTATCATGAGAAAGTTGAAACATTTGTCAAATATCCTATTGAAGGACTTGATCTCAGCGAATACGCACCATACGTAAAAAAACATAATGCAATTTATGATCTTATTGCAGTTAGTGTGCATATGGGCTCGATTTCTGGCGGACATTACGTTGCATATGCTCAACATATTGAAGGAAATTCGAAAGAATGGTATAAATTTGATGATTCAGCAGTCACACGTGTCAAACCAGAGGATTATAAATATGAAATTGTAACTAGAGATGCATATCTTTTATTTTATATGAAACGAAATCGTGAATCAAAAGTATAATTCGCTTATATTATTTTTTTAAAATAAAAATTTATTATTATTGAAATTCAAATAACATTTGATATTGTTGTTTCGGATTTTGAAGTTATTGCATCGACTTCGATTTCAACACGCATATCAGGATGAACAAAAGCGTTGACTTGAACAAGTGTAGCTGGAATTCGAATGCCATAAACATGAAAAGTTTCTTTGAACGCTCGACAAACATCATCTTGATCGTTTATATCAATTCTAATGAAATAAATATTAGATTTTACGTATTTCGACAAAGCACAATCATACACAAACATTCGTACGCGAACAACATCAGTTAATTGACTTCCTAAAGTTTCTAACGCACTTGCAATACGTTTGAAAATAACAACCGTTTGTTGATACGCACTATTAGGCTAGAATACTGATTCATATTCGATCAAAAATCATGAAAATAAAAGTTTACATGAAGGATAACACCTTTCGTACTGTCACTCGCAGTCGTACCAGCCACGATTATGAATGGTCCACGTCGAACAGCACGGGTATGCCCGCATGTTTCTTCCCATGGATTGTTCGTTCGTAATTCGAAACGTCCAGGTAATGTTTCAACAACCGAACCTTCCATTAAATCGACTTCGATAAAACTATCGCGTTTATTCGTTTTTTTTCAGTTCTAAAACAAAACGATTTAGAACTGCTGACAAACCTCTCATCATTTTTTATGTGAAATAATTTCACCTGTATCTAACAGATTTATTCTCGAGCAATGAATATGATTCAGTCACAATGAGAAAAATGTTTTTACCAGTGCTGATTTTTTGTTTGCAACTAACGAAATTATCTGCGGTTATTCCTTTCGATGGAATTATCCATCGATCGAGTGATGGCAGTTCATATGCATTTCTTGCACCACCGAAAACTGCAAATCATGCATCATTCATCGAAGAAATGTCGCCCAATGGTACATTGGCAGTTGCCTGGTTTACCGGCGCTGAAGGTCAATCGAATACATCCATTGCTGTATCTCTATTAGCAATGGATTCAGCACAATTTACTCCAGGTCTTGTCGTTAGTGAACGAGTCAATTTTTCTAATCAAAATCCTGTTCTTTACTGGAATAATAACACACAAATCTTACACTTATATCATTCGTCTCAAATCGGCGGAGCTGGTGAAACGAATTCACAACTTTGGCATGTAACAAGCAAAGATCATGGTAAGTTTGTTTTCTTAGCGTCTTCAATGTAGAAAATAATACTTCTTTCAATTGAAAATTCAAAGGTGCAACATGGTCACAACCACAAGCATTCTACACACTTGCTGGTTCATTCGATCGTAATCGTATTATTCCCACATTTAGTCATAATGGATATATTTTTCCATGTTACAATTCGTCTCCAGCTACGGACTATTCATTTCTATTACGATTGCCAGCATCAGGATCGAAATTAACTCGTGTCGATATTAAAAATAGCGATAATCTTATCCAACCGACAATCATTCGTCTCAATAAAACTCAACAATTACGATCATTTTTTCGTGATGAAAATGCCGGTTCAATCTATTATGCCGATAGTTCAGATGATGGTTTAACATGGACAACACCTAAACCAACAATATTACCAAATAACAATGCAGGTATTCAAGCATATGTTCTTAAAAATGGTGCTGTAATCATGGCATTCAATAATCATAATGGTACGAAACAACCACGAACACCATTGACTGTTGCACTTTCCTATGATAATGGTTTAACTTGGCCACATCATCGTGATGTTCAACTTCATGATGATGATAGTGAACATGTTGGAGAATATTCATATCCTTCGATTTTACAAAGTAGTTGGATGCCAAGTGATGGTAATGATATTCATTTGGTGTATACCTACGATCGATTAACAATTAAATACGTAAGATTCAATGAAAATTGGGTCAAACAAGGACAATATCGTTAACTTTTTTCGTTCGTTAGGTTCTATAATAAAATTTAAGCACATTGAAATAGGGTTTTTTTCTTCTCATGAGATAAAATTACATCTGACAGTCTTTGTATAAAGTAATCGATTGATTTTAAATCAACAGAAAATAAAAATGGTTTTCTTAAAAATAATACTATTTCTGATTTATTTAACACAATTGTCGAGATCGATTTCTTTTGACGGGATCATTCATAAATCACCTGATGGAAGTTCCTATGCTTATCTTTCGCCACCAAGAACCGGCAATCATGCTTCTTTCATCGAAGAAATACTGTCAACCGACACTCTAGCTATTGCTTGGTTTACGGGTGGTGAAGCGACGCCCAATTGTTCGATTGCTGTTTCACTTCTTCATAACAATTCACATCAATTCACACCTGGTATTATCGTTAGTCAACGAATGAATTATTCCAATCAAAATCCGGTTCTTTATTGGAATAAGAACACACAGAAATTAGATCTATATCATTCATCACAATTAGGTAATGCTGGTGAAACCAATTCTCAAATCTGGCATTTAGAAAGTAAAGATCAAGGTAAATAAGTTGTTTTTTTTCGTTTACAACATGTAACAATATTTGTATAGGCGTAACATGGTCGAATCCTGAACCTTTCTATACAAATTCTGGTTCATTCGATCGTAATCGTATTATACCAACCGATAAACATGACGGTGTTATCTTTCCTTGTTACAACACATCGACTAATGCTGGTTATTCATTTTTATTACGACTATCAACTCCAACATCGAACTGGTCACGTGTTGATATTCCTACAAGTGAGAATTTAGTTCAGCCATCAATAGTACGTTTAAATAATTCGTTAAAATTACGAACGTTTTTTCGTGATCGAAATGCCGGTTCGATCTATTATGCCGATAGTTCAGATGATGGTTTGACATGGACAACACCTAAGCCAACAACATTACCAAATAACAATGCAGGTATTCAAGCATATGTTCTTAAAAATGGTGCTGTAATCATGGCATTCAATAATCATAATGGTACGAAACAACCACGAACACCATTGACTGTTGCACTTTCCTATGATAATGGTTTAACTTGGCCACATCATCGTGATGTTCAACTTCATGATGATGATAGTGAACATGTTGGAGAATATTCATATCCTTCGATTTTACAAAGTAGTTGGATGCCAAGTGATGGTAATGATATTCATTTGGTGTATACCTACGATCGATTAACAATTAAATACGTAAGATTCAATGAAAATTGGATTAAACAAGGACTTTCAACAAATTTTCGTTCTCTACAACAATCTGCATAAACATATGAAATTCTGACACGATAGCATAAGTAAAGGATTAAAGAAATCTCTATGCATTATCAATAAACACTGTTAAATATTTATTCATCTCATATATAATGACCTATAAATACGCGGGCTTTTTAAGGATATATTTATTTCTTCGTTTACCTGTATTTGCATAGTCAAATGGCGATTAATAAAAACGAAATACCGAATTTGATTGATCAATTAAAAAGTCTTCTGCATAATCACGAATTTTTCAATGAAATCGAACTACATCCATTATGTAGACTTCGTGACGAATTAGAAGCGATCGATAATAATTCTGAAACGATTCCATTGAGCGAACAACGTCAATCACTTTTCGATTTACATTCATTTGAAATCAAGACATTTCTCGAATTTATTCAACAATCGAGTTCGAAAATTCCTTTAGCAATTCTAACGGCAATTATCGATCTTCTTCGTTTACAAATCTACATCAGTTTAAATATCCATCCATCAATTAGCGAATATTATTTTAATTTTTCTCTAACTTATCTCATTTCAGAATCAACAATCGACTATTTAATTAATTCTAACGATGACGGTAAACATCGTTCGAAATTCGACGAAGATTTTCTCTATTTCTTTGTTTGTATTGGTTCACGAGCGATGTATATCAAAACTATGTTTTCTTATTCAACTTGCATATCTCATAAGACAATTCCAACATTTTTCGAATTAACTCCTTCAACTGAACGATTACTTCAATCATTGCCTATCTATCTTATTCATTCGTTATCATCATCATCACCAACAACAATTGCTCTTCTTAAATGGCTTCTTAATGCAACGAATGTCTGCGGATTTATTCCGTATTTTATTCAAACTGATTATCCAAAGACAATTTTAACTTGGTTAAAAACAAAACGAAATCTTTGTACTCAATCATGGATGTTAATTATCAATATTCTCTATAATCTCTCTCGGCATTGGTCCG
>ERZ778029.2109-NODE-2109-length-14237-cov-3.465379_pt1 | contig 14237 bp, 18 predicted proteins | sample MGYA00375759_ERZ778029 | MGnify/ENA primary metagenome ERZ778029 (study PRJEB29350, sample SAMN05389819) | bioreactor metagenome | isolation source: Ammonium sulfate bioreactor | place: South Africa: University of Cape Town | collected 2014-04-04 ...
CGTTGTCGACATTAGGTGTCGATAAAGAAACATTGCCGGCTTTGGAAATGCTTTTTACAAGTTATCCACAATTTATTCCGATTGAAAAATTGCCATTACCAGCAGTTGAAGATCGTATAACATTTGTTTCGAGTTTATACGAAAAAGGACTTGTTCGAACGGAAATCGAATTAGATCATTCGGATGATGAAAACGAAGAAGAAGAAGACGATGATGACGATGATGATGATGACGAATCTCTTAGTGATGATGGAAATGAAAGTATGTATTTTCATATGATTTTGAATCAATTACGTAATTCGAAATGTTCTATTTAGTGGTTATGAAACGTCAAAAAGTTCAACAAGACTCAACAGATGATGATGACGATGACGATGACGATGAAGATGATGAAGATTAAATAATTGAGTTCTATGTTTTTCTATTTTTTTTCTCTCCTTTCAATGTTTGATTATTGTTGCTGTTATTAAATACACCACAAGAACAGAATATCTTATTAGACAACGAACTGTTTATTCGTTTAAAACTTTAAAAGATACGTAGTTTTTTTTTTGCGCTAAAGTACTGTTATTTGTTGTGATCCTTGCCACGATTGACCTTGATCGAGTTTCACCGGTTCACTGACACGACCAACTTCGACACAAACATATTTCGGATAATTATGTTCGCCAATATCAGCCGAAGCTTTAGCTTTTTCTTGCCAAGGATTCCATACAACAATATCCGATACAGTACTTGAACTGATGACTTGCAAATGATTATTAATCACGATAGGATTGCTGTTTTTACCGGCATCTTTGTAAACTCGATCGGTTTCACCAGTAAATTCAACGAATTCATTGGTTTCAGTTTTACTTTTTCCACCATCGACTTTATCCAAATAGGTGACATTGTTTAAACCAGATCTACGTAAATAAATAAATAGATCTATTTATTAGAAATGAGAATTGTTGAAACACGAACATTTTTGTAGTTTTGATATCATCGACATTAAAATATGTATGAAAAAGTGCAGTAAATTCAAATGATTTTTCATCTCGATTATCAACTTTCAATTCTTGAGTAAATGAATCTTCACTTAAACGAACAGTCAATGTTAAATTGAATTTATTTGGCCATAATTTCAATGTTTCTTCATCATCAGTTAATTGTAATTCAACGCTAACATCACCCTCAGTAGTTTTATTCGTAATACGCCATGGTTTAACTCGAGCAAAACCATGTTGTGGTAATGGACCAGGACCAAATTGTGGCCATACCATAGGTATACCGCCACGAATAGCTTTGCCCTGCTGAAAAATTGCTTGATCGCTAAAGAAAACGTTTTCTCGAATAATTAAATTTAAACAATAATGAAAACAAAAATCAACCTTAAGAATAAGATTTCTTTATTTTGAACTTTCCATGAATAGACATGTGCACCGTATAATAACAATTCAACAGATGAAGTATTATTCGAGTGCGTTAGACGAACGGCTGGAAAGCCTTGTTTATATTCGAACTCGGTAATCGACATTTGTAATTAAAATGAATGAATATTTTGATGTTTTGTATAAGTCAAACGAAATAACGAATCAAGGGAACTATGCTAAGTCAAGTTTCACCTTCAACTGACATCTATTGAGTAAAATGTTTATCTTTTTTCTGACTAGTCACACCTATTGTATGCCGTCGTTGTTGTCATGTCAACGATTAAGATCTCAATCGAATTCAAATCGATGGCTGCAAATCATCAGACAGTAGGCCGAAGCCTTTTACCAAATAATGAACGCGAACGTGATGCTCTGCTCACGATACGTCAATTAGAAAAACGGTAAATGATTCAATTTTCAAATTCTTTAAAAATCGACATAAATTCTCGTCTCGTTTAGACATCGTCAAATACTACGAGAAGTCGATGCACCATTTGTGTCTCGTCACAATGAATTCGGTGAGATCTACAATGAACTTGTTATTGATAAGAATGGTTATGAACAAGCATTTATTGCTGAAAGTAATTGAAGGCTAATCTCTCTTTTGTTTTGTTTCTCCGATATAATTGAAATTCTTTTGTAAAGAATGTCGAATTCAACAACATTTACAACGTGTCAGTCAAAGTATTCGTTCGTTTTCCAAAGATGTTCGTCATCTCAAACCAGATCTCGCCAGTAGGACTTTTTCTTAACAAAGAATTTTTTCATTTTTTTCTTTTCAACAATTTCAGTGGTGAATAAAATCCGTAGTACAATCGAAGAAATCGAACAGACAATCTATGCATCTAAAGAAGCATCTCGTTTGAAGTAATTCAGTTCAAATTCTTCTTCAAATCTAATCGAAAATTTCGTTTAGATACGAAGAATTAACAGCTGAAGAACGTTTACTTTCGAATGAAGTACAAGCGTTAACTGATAAAATAGAAATCTGGTCGACTCAACGACCTGGTCAACAACGTAGTGAATCAGTTCCTGCGATTAGTTCAGCACGAAAATTCGACACATCGAATTCAAATCTCTTGCCTGAAATCATTGAATATGACGTAAAAAACATTTCGATTTTCTTTGAAACAAATCTCGATCTGTTTTTTCTTATTCATTTTAAGAAATTTCTACTTGAAAATGGAGGACTCACTGGAAATTGGGATGATTATGATCATGGAACATTTCTACGTATTCGAAATAAATACAAAGTAGATTCTTAATTCGAATTTATTCAATAGGCAAATTATGTTTGTTTTTCTAGGGACAAGATAAATTCATTGATGATTGTATCGGTTTTTTGCCGACGAAAACTCTTGAACAAATCGATGAGCATGAAGCTTGGTATCGAAAGTTGCTCAGCATTAGTAATAAACGTCGTTTAGCATTGAAACGTTGGCGTGATGAAAGAAACGTAATGTTTTACAATTACCAAAGATCAAATTGAATTATTTTTGTTTTTCAGCAAGCAAAAGAAACGATTCTTCAAGAAGCTGAACAAGCTCATAATACTCTCAAAGAAATCGATGAAACTCTTCAAAAAGCTCAAGCTAAAGAACAGGAGCGAATTCGACAGGAGAAATTAGCACAAATTTCGGCATGGAAAAAGGAACGTGAATTGAAAAAACAAGAAATCGACGAAGAAAAACAGCGTTTGGAAAAGAAAAAGTTGTTAGATGAAGAACGACGTTTCGCTGGAAAAGATGAGCAACGGAAATTAGTTGAACAGATTCGCCGTGAACGAGAAGAAATCGAACGACGTGAAGAAGAACAAGAAATGAAACAACGACGACTCGAACAAGGCATTCGACAACGAACAGCTACAGCTGCAATTCGAAAATTTCGTGAACGAGTAAACGTTTTTTTTTGTTGTTGGAAAGTTAAATCTTTGTCACGTGTTTCAATTAGGATATGAATCAACTTGAAGATAAAATTCTTCGTGAAAAATTACAAAAACAAGATGAAGAAGATCGACAACGACGTCTCGATTCAACAAAATATCAAGTTTCAATCAACTACGATCCTCAACATATCTACGAGCCAACTCAAGCTTGGACATCGCGGAGTAAAACTCCTCGAGATGAATCCAAAGATACATCGGCACCTGCACGACCGCCCAGCATTCTCTATGTTACTCATCGAGCTGTGCCTAGCTGGCGGCAATAATCAAAAACCTGTTTATGTTCTTTTTTTTGTTTGTTACAGTCAGATTGTATAATAAATAAGATTTCAAAATCGGACATTTTCGATTCGTTTTGCCTCCGTTAGCGCGTGTCGACATCACTCGCTTGTTTTCCATTGGCTGATCGTTGCACAGGAAAAGAAAAAGGGGACAGGCAGACAGACATGCGCATACAAGCACATTATATCTACTACTGTGGATTGTTTATTTACGATTTCTTCTTCATCTTCTTTTTTTTTCTTCTTCGCACATAATTTGACTCATCAACGGGAATAATCAACAGGTGAATAATTAAACTGTTATTATCGATTTGTTTAGATTATTAATTAGTTAACATTCAATGGCTAGCGGAAATCCAACACGTACAGGTACAGATTATTTACATAATCGATAGATGATTTCTTGAAATAAAACGATCGTTGGTTTTCAGTTGTACCAAGAAATTTCAAATTATTAGAAGAACTTGAAGCCGCACAAAAGGGTCAACACGAAGGGTAACTTCCTTTCATTTGTTTCGAGTTCAATTATAAATAAACAAAACAAATATTCTCCGTTATTAGATCAGTATCATGGGGTCTTGAAGATAATGATGATATGTCATTATCCCGGTGGGTGTGTATGATTATTGGACCATCTCGAGTAACTAATCAAACGTTCGAGTATTTCATCATTGGATTTTTTCTTCGATTTTCAGACGCCTTATGAAGGTCGTATTTATACGTTGAAAGTTCATTGCGGTGATCGTTATCCTGAAGAACCGCCAACTGTTCGTTTTCAAACACGTATTAATCTAACCGGTGTTGCAGCTAACGGTTCGGTAGGATTGTTATCTTTGCTTGTCTTCAATCGAACGTAATCATTGTTGAATTCTTAGGTCGATACGAGATATATTCCATCGCTCCGTAATTGGAATCGAGATTTAACAATTCATCAAGTATTGAACGATATTCGTACGAGTATGTCAGCGAAAGAAAACATCAAATTATCGCAACCACCTGAAGGAGCTGCCTATCCATCTTAGTATGATTATTTCATTAGACAAACAGAACAAAAGAAAAATAAATTCGATTCACTAAAGTTTTAATTTCGTTTTTCTTTTTATTGTCGAAAATTCTTTATGTGTTTGTAGCTTATTTTTTTTACTATTTAAAAACTATTCAAACTAAAGTCAAACGTCATTTGTTCTAGACAAATACAAAAAAAAAAACGTAGAACAGACCGATGAAATTAACTCTCACACCGACGAAAAAGTCGAATTCATCGACTGGAGAAGTTGATTCATCATCGACATCGGACTGTGATACACGTTCTCGTGAAGGTCCAGCTTATCAAGCCAACATACCCGACCTCGATCCGACACCATCGGCATCCGATCATCGAGAAACTCTCTTTTGGCAGCCAACTGACACCTTCGATGGAAATCAATTGATCGACTATCTCGATTTCGCTCGACGAAAGCATCGGATGAACGAAGAACAAGCTCTTGCCATTCTCCAGATTTGTAAATACAAAATTCCAGCTAGTAAATTACTTATGCAACAATACACACCGGAAATCGACGAATGGACGGTGGAAGATAAATGTCTGTTCGAACAAGGCTTTAAATATTATGGCAAAATGTTTGCACGTATCAAACAAATGCTGCCGGACAAAACTGTTGGCGAACTTGTTCGGTATTATTATTCGTGGAAGAAAACACGTTTGCATAAAAGTTCAATGGATAAACAAGAACGACAGAATCAATTTACGGTTGTCAATGATGAGGAGAGCGATGAAGATGCTCAAGATTCGAATACAACATCCATAGCAATACCAACGAAGTAATAACTCGTGAAAACCGATTTGATTTTTCTTTTAAAATAAATTCTTTCGACGAATTTAGAGATTTAGATCATCGAACGAAAGCATCATCATCGGACGATCAGATGGATGTCGATGAACAAGAATGTTGTAATTGCGAAATGGTCAATGTCAATAATAACATCGGACCTATGCATTCCACACCGAAAGCTGTTCTATGTCATGAATGTTACAAATATTGGGAAAATTCAGGTTTAATGCGACCGGAATTATATCCGAGTAAATCATCATCGGTGAAAAAAATCAAACGTCCACCGAAAAACATGTTCCTGGACTTGGATAGTTTACTTGCCATGAGCTCGTATGACAATCAATCGAATTCGAATACAGATTCGAATGAAATCACGGATCCAATTGAAAAACTCGAGGATGATATTCGACAAGAACTCACCGTCATTCAAGCACATACACAAGCGATTAATACGCTAACTGAACAATTATGTGATGGCAATCAATCGATGGACTTGCCGTTTCCTTCGACGGCATCATCCTATCCTCGAACGAGTTCGAATTCAACGCCGACATCAACATGGTCGACCGAAGAAATTCTCCTCGCTATTCAAGCTTTAGGCAAATACGGCAAAGATTTTCCAACTGTTGCTCGAATCGTTGGTCCAACGAAGACAATTGCTGATGTCGAAACATTCTTTCTCGAATGCCGAGAACGATATCAATTGGACATGGTCATTGAGCTCAATGGCAAACCGACAAATTCGAATCAACGAAAGCAAAACACAACAACAACAACAACAACAGCAGCAACAGCAACAAACAATGAGCTCAATTCGAATCGAGCGAATTCGAACGATATTATTTTCGTTAATTAATTAGCTCTGTTATTCGTGTACATACAAAATTCTTGTTTTCCTTCTTTTTCTTTTTGTTGTTTATTACTGTAGTACTGTGAAGAAAAAAAAACATTATGCAGAAAACAAGTTGAAACTTTATTTTCTTTTTGTTTCATTTCAGATATCAACAATGGAAGATATTATTCTTTCACTTGAACCCGCTTTTCATCGTGTCGAACGATTTATTCTTTGGCATAATCGGTATGCAAGTCTACTTGCATTCGTTATTGGCCATTGTATATTCTATGCTATTGCACGAGCTGGCCTACGACCATTCTGTGCCGTCGTACTCGTTTTTCTCGTTCTTCATATACTCGATTGTTTGAAACCGAAACGTTCGTCGACAACAACAAATAACGAAGAAAATCTCTGTGAATTAACTAAACTTGTTCTTCGATCCTATCGATACATTTGTCAAACACATGAACATTTGAATACGTTGAAAACAGAAAATCGTCTCAAATATTCATTGATTCTTGTTGTTATCTGTTTGTTCTTAGCGTTTATTGGCGTGAAAATCAGCGGTTTCTATGTGTCCTATATCACGATGTTAATTATTTTTACTCTACCAGCTATTGTTTATCATAAATTAATGCAGAAACTATTGAAACGTTTAGCGCCCGTACTCGAACAACTCGATCAATCGATGTAAGTCGAGTTGAAAACTTTGTCGAAAATATTTATTCGTTTGTCGTTATCTAGGGAATATAAACGACGTTCGTTACTCGATCAAAAAGATTTGTTAGTTAAACTCGATAAATCCGATGAAATCGAAGATGAAGATGTTCGACGTTTGTTAGCTAAAAATCCCAGTCCAACCATCAACGTACAAGAATCAACAACGAAACCCACTCGTCGTCTTTTGGACTTAAGCGACGATGAAGAACAAGAAACTGAACAACGATTGATAACGACATTGCTGTCGTACCTAAACGTTCGTCAATGGGCGATTCGAGTTTCGATATGCTTAGTGATTCGTCATCGTCGAATGCTGACGATGAAACAGCACGTTTCAGTGAAATCTATGCGAATCTCGGCGAACAAATCGATGGCAAACATCGAATTAAGATCAAAGGCGACGAATTTAAAGTCAAAGGCCGATCGAACAAACAACGATCGAAATTGATGGATGCATCGTTTTTTCAAGCGATTCAAAATGATGATGACGACGACGACAACAACAGCAGAGCTCAACCATCGGCACCAATGTTAATCAATTCGGCTGCAACCAATCAACCGAATGCAGAACCGGATTTAACAAGTTTCGATTTCTTGAACGATTATGATGAAAAACAATAATCAATTCGAATTTCCTGTAGATTTCAAAGCAATATATACATATATATATAAACAAAACATTGCTTTTTTTTCATTTTCAGTTTTTTTTTGTCTTGCTTTATAATCCTTTTTATTCATGGTGATTGCAGTTTATATCTTGTATAAAAGAAAGACCAGAAAATGTTTCAATATGACGTTTGCTTGCTTAGTTTTCGTTTTTTTCTCCGTGTTTCGATTATTCTGTATATAAAACCAAGATGAGAACATCAAACAAATCTTTTTTTTTTCTCCTTTTTCTTTGAATCTTATTTCATGTGCCTAACGATCCAGTCTTCGGTTTTGCTCCTTTAACTCTTTAACATTGTCATCCGTTTAGTCTCCTCGTGTGCGCGTTTGTTGTTTGTTTAAGTGAACAGTTTGTGTTTCGAAAAAATAAAAATCAAGAAAACAAAGATATGACACATGTAGAAGTTAAAAAAAAAACTTATTTCATTCTTCTGTCACAGCTCAAAGATAAGAACAATCATGTCATGCGGAGTCTTTATCATCAACACTTTCATCGGTTTTTTACAGTAAGTAAAACAATGTTAAGATTGTTGTTTAGGTTTTGTGTTTATTGATTTTCGTAGTCGACAAGTTTTAAATGCAAACTTCAAATACAGATCACATCTTATCCTATGGTGTTTACGCTGCGATTCTATTCGGAACGTTTAGCGTGATTGTCATCAGTACGACAGTTATTCTTTTGAAATTGTCACTTCCTCGATTAGTCGCACTTCTCGAATCGTTCTTTCGGTTTAAAGAAGTTCGACGTATTGGCAAAGATTATATTGTTATCGATGTTTGTAATGATTATTTCGAATTAGTTAATACGATATCAAGTCGTCTTCCGTTTATATTTGCTGTTGGCATGTGTTTATTAGTTTCAGTTCTTGTTTTCATTGAAGGCTGTATTTTTTCTACTCGACATTTTTATTCATCGAAAGCATGTTCAACACGAACACCGTACTGTTTTCTGTTCCAATCAGATCTGTCGCAGTTTCGACCATTATATAAATTCGAATGTGTACCTGATCAACCTGTTGTGCCAACGAATATGTCAGCTAGCTATGCTGTTTGCTACGGTTTCGTTCTTCCCGATCAATCATCGGTTGATATTCTTAATCAACTCGGTGTTTGTACGGGTATACTGTCTCTTGTTGAATCTCTCTATCCGGTTATGTATAAATTTGCTCGTCGAAAAGGTGGTAGAATTGGCATGGTTATACTTCTTATTATACTTGTAGTCATCGAAACGGTTGTTCTATCGATACAATTGAATGTTTCTTTCATGACGATTATTCTCTTGACTTTAGTTCAAGTTCTTTTGTTGAACATTTTATTTTTACAATATCGAAAAACACGAAGTCCGCCTAATCTATGTCGAATAGGAACTTACATCGAGCTCGACGATGTTAACTAATGAAGAACAAAAAATCATCATTTTATATATTCGACTGTTTGATAACATTCTTTGTGTTCTCTTTTTTTTATACAAAAGAAAGAAAAAAAGAATGTTTTACTTTTTGTTTTGTTCTATTTACGATGCGAGTTTCATAATACTTCGTCAGCTCAAATATTTTATCTTTCGTTTTCTTTTTATCACAAAGCAAAACCTTTGACATCAAGTCTATTACAATTTATAGAAGAAATCAATTGGAAGGAAGGTTTGCACTTTTTCGTTGATCCGTCCATATTCGAAAGGACACGCCGCCCATCAAGACGACAGAAAGAGAAGAGAAAAACAAAATACATACAATTTTATTCACGGAGCATGAAAAATGATGACTGATTTTACCTCATTTTCCCCTTTTTATTCGGTTGTTAACTCATCATACAAATATTTTTCTATTACGGTCTAGATAAAAAAAACTAATGGCACAAACAACATCAACAAATGAATCGGCAATCGAATATGAAACGACAGTATTCGAACTAAAACCAGATAATATTGGTCGTAATATCGGCACACTTCTACATGCTCGAACGACAAATAATGAAAGTTCATTTTACAAGGCAATTTTGTATCTTCATGGATATTCAGATTATTTCTTTCAGTAAATCAAAGAATGTTTTGTCGACTTTCGACTTTGTATTTCATTCTAGTGATCATGTATGCAAGCGATTTTTAGAATGTGGATACGATTTTTTTGCATTAGATTTACGAAAATGTGGTCGATCAATCATCTCGCCTCAGCAGGATAAATATCGACATTATTTTCGTGATATTCATGAATATGACGAAGAAATTACTCTTTCCATTGATCATATTATTTTACAAGCAAAAGATAAACCAAGAAAAATTCTCCTCTACGGTCATTCAACTGGTGGTCTTGTTGCTAGTTTATATGCATCATCAGGTCCACGATATCAGGATATCAGTGCTGTGATACTCAATAGTCCGTATCTTTCACCATTGGATACATCAGTTTTCGAATCGATTTTGTCGTCAGTACTGATAAACTTAAGTTTATCAGCAGATATTCCTGATAAGTAAGTTGCTATGCAACGAAAGTAATGATTGAAAGAAGAATTTCGTTCGTTATTTAGCGGCTTTGCACAAACAATTCATTGTTCGAAACGAGGTGAATGGGATTTCGATTTAAAGAAAAAACCTATCGATAAAATTCGAGTTCATGGTCCATCGTTCCATGCCATACATTTAGCACAACAGAATCTAATAGGTCGAGGAGCTTCTATTAAAAGTCCGATCTTATTCATGTGTTCGAGTCGTTCAATTAAACCGGACAAAACTTGGCGAGATGAATACGCTCAAGGTTTGGTTTTCTCACTTAATCAATTTTATTCTATTCTTTTTTTTACTTATAGCTGATTTATTACTCAATGTAACAACTATGCGACAAGCTGTAGCTACGATAGGTTCCCATGTAACTATCTATGAAATCGAACATGGCAATCACGATATCTTTCTCTCGAAACTTCCCGTTCGAGAGAAAGCTTTTACTCTAATGTTTCGTTGGTTAAAAAATCTTGAAGACGATTGGACAAATACATCGAATAATAATTAACAAAATATTTATTTTCTTAACTAGTGTATTTCTTTTTCTTTTTTTTCATATAATAATAAAACATATACAGCAAATAATAACAACAACAGAGAGAAATAATATCTTTGTGTATGTATTTAATTAATTAATCAATCGAGTACGCCGAATAATCGTACGCTGCCTGAATCATCATCTTGAATGTAAGCAAGAACAGATGCTTTCGGATGCCAAGCAACTGCTAAAGTTTGAGCATCACATTTCAATGCATAAACACGTTCACCTAATTGCACAATAGAACAATATCTTTCAATGTACAAACGAAATCTCCTCTCCTTACCGGTATCGACTTTTGCAATTTCGATATAAGGATCTTCAGAAGCTAATGCAAGTAATTGTGATTGACAACCAAAACTGAGATCACGTACCGCCCATTCAATTCTATGCGAATTCAAAGATATAAGATTTGCTAGATCGATTTTGAAACTCACCTTGTTAAAACAGTAAGACAAGCTAGTTGAGCAACATCCCATATCGATGCTGATGCATCAGCTGCTCCAACTGCGAAATACTTACCTGATGCATCAAATTCCAAACAAATACAGTTGCCTGTATGCGCTAATAGACAATGAAGTTCTTCTAAAGGTTTATCTTTCTCTTTTTGAATGCCAGGCGCACTAAATAAATGTAGTCAAATGATTTTCGAATCAAATCAAAATCAAAACAAACTCAAAAAAGACAACTGAACCGTGACCAGTTGTCATAGCAAATAAATTTCCAGTTCGATCCCATGAAACTTCATTGACTTCATACCGAAATTGTTCTTCACGTATAATTCTATTCGAAAACAACAACAATTTCGATTAAATCAATTCAACAATCAATCTACTTCGAAGTTTTAACATCAATAAATGTAATTAAATCATCTTTATTTCCTACAGCCAATGTACTTCCATCAGGTGACCATGCTAAATTTATATTTTCTCCTTTGGTTTCAATCGTCGTACTCGAACGATCCGTTCTCGTATCGAATATTTTCACTAATCGATCTGCGCTTGCCGTTGCTACATGATGAGCAATTGATGGATGCCAAGCAAGTTGATTGATTTCTTCTCCATGTTCTCGATAGGTTCGATCTTTTGCCTAGATTTTAATCACAATTCATACTTCAGAATATCAGCGATCTGTTTACCATCGAACCTTTGCCATCATATGCAAATATAACGATACTTTTATCTAACGAACCACTTGCTAACCGACTTCCATCAACATTCCAATCGATTGTATGAACTTTTCCGCTATCCGTTCTGTAGCTTTTATTTTTCGTTTTATCATGGAATAAACTTTGGAAACTTTCCAATGACATGTTTTTATCTACAGAAGAACATCTCTTAGTTTGCTATCTTGATATTTTCAAACAATAATCATGTGCTTGTTTCTCTTTTTAAGCGAAGCATTCAAAGACAGACAGCGAAAAAAGAACAAAATCAGGTCAATTCAATCAAAGAAACACACAGAGAAAATACAGTACAGAAGAAAAATTTCGTTTGTTTTTTGTCTCAAGAGAGAAAATGAAGAAAACAACAAGAACAACAACAAGTAGTAATTGGTTTTACTAATATGCGAATGAGAACAGCAAGAAGGGGCAAACAAAGCTTGATTATTGTTTTTTTCTTTCGTTTAATTTTGATCTCCACTTTCATTATTCGAATGATCCGAGTCGTTGCCGGGCTCATCGGCTGAATTTTGACGATTGGGCTTTTGCTTGTCGCTTGTGTGACTTTCGTTATCACTTTCATCGCTGTCTTCATCATTAGATTTACGTTTTTCTCGTACTTTTCGATCGTTTTCATCGTCGCTTTTATTCTCATTTTCTTGATCATGTTTGGCCGGTGATGCTGAGCCTTCTTTCGATTGATTATCGCCGCCGTTTTCGTTGTCTTTCGATTCCGAACGTGATGAACGTCGTTTCGACCGGTTGCTCTTCTTCTCATTAGGCGATTTCGATTTCGATCGACGACGTTTGCTGCTTTTCTTGTCACGTTCACGACTCGAATCGTCATCGGATCCGCTTTGATCACGTTCACGACTAAAAGCAAAGTTTTTTTCCGAATGCGAAATTGTTGACATTTGTTCTTACCGATTCTTTCGTCGAGATGAACGATCATGACTACTGTCTCGACTGGAATCACTGCCACTATTGCTTCGACTACGACGACGACGAGATGATCTAGATTTTATAGAAAACGAAAAGTTGTTGTTTTTTTTTTAAATAAAATTCTCTCAGACATACTTCTTCTTCGAACGTTCTCGACTGCTACTACGAGATCGTGATCGACTAAAATCCATTTCCAATCAAAGAAATTTTCAAAATCAAATTCCTACCGATCACGTGAACGACGACGTTGTCGACTAAACCGAAAATTTCCATTAACAACCATCGAATTATCTCTCAAAACAAAACAAAAACCTACCGTCGATCATCATCTCGACCATTTCCATCATCACTATTCAACCAATCAACATCTTCATCAAAACTCAAATCTCGACTTACTCTCCACGATAGCCGCCGTACGATGGTCCGCCTCGACTATTCACCGATCGAGCCTTGGCATGTTCAACTCGAACACGTTGTCCGCACACAACACTACAAAATTCGTTCTTAAAAACAACACGCAATTCGCATTCTCTCACGTACCGTCCATCCATATCTAAAAACGAGAATATTTTCATCCAAAAAAACAACAACATTTTTCCTCTCGACTTACTTCGCACAGCCGCATCGGCATCTTCGCCGTATTTGTAAAGAACAAACGCAAATCCGGGTGGATTGCTAGAAAAATAATCGAAATAGAAAAGTCGATTCTTATTTTGATCAAAACTTGTTGCTGTTGTTTTTCTTCTTTGTCGGATCAATTCATCGAGTCCAACTTACCCGAAATAAATTCTCTTTAGTAGCTTAAGACGAAGGTGTTTTTATGTGTATAGTTTAAAGATGTTGCAGTTGGGCAGGAGAAGGAAGATATGAGAAGAGAAGAAACGAGAAGAGATGTCGTAGGAAGACGACGTGGGCGCGGAACGATTGTTTTACGACGCGCAGAACAAAACTTAAGGTCGGATAGTTTAGACGGATAGACGATTTGTATTCATGCTGCTGTTTTTTTCCGAAAAACCATGACGAGCAGCAACTGAAAGATCGATGGATTATAAATATTTCATCATCTCAAGAGAAAGATTTTGCATAAACACATGTTTTTTTTTTACATTCAATCGAGAGGATTCTTTGATTCAAAAGATTTTTACTTTTTTTTGCCTTTGTTTTTTTGTTCACTTACCGAGCAACCCAACAATCAACTAGTGGACCGTATCGTTCGCATTCGTGTTGTAATTCTGAAATATTCGTACGTGCTCCTAAATTTCCGATAAAAACTCGAAAGCCGCCTACAAAAGAAACAAAAAACAATCGTTTGAAGTTTTCGCAAAGATCTTCGGCCAACGTTGTTTAGTATCGTAAATCGGTTGACTCATTTTTCAGGTTTTTCTTCAAAATCTGAAAGCAATGAATGAATTG
>ERZ778029.2120-NODE-2120-length-14180-cov-3.877168_pt1 | contig 14180 bp, 16 predicted proteins | sample MGYA00375759_ERZ778029 | MGnify/ENA primary metagenome ERZ778029 (study PRJEB29350, sample SAMN05389819) | bioreactor metagenome | isolation source: Ammonium sulfate bioreactor | place: South Africa: University of Cape Town | collected 2014-04-04 ...
ATCTCCTCGGGGTCGACGCCCGCCACGGCAAATCCGCGAAAGATGCCCAGCGGCTTGAGGCCCTTCCTGGCGGCCAACTCCTCGCTCATCAGCACGCAGGCCGAGGCGCCGTCGGCGAACTGCGAGGCATTGCCCGCGGTGACATACTTGCCCACCGCGACCTGCTGGCCGCCGGCATGCACGGGCTTCAGCGCCGCAAGTCCCTCCAGCGTCGTGTCGGGCCGGTTGCACTCGTCGCGGGCCACGGTCACATCCACCATGCTTTCGGTGCCTGTGGCCTTGTCGCGCTTCTTCATCCTGGTCGCCAGCGGCACGATCTCGGCGTCGTAGCGGCCGGCGGCCTGCGCGGCGGCAGTGCGCTGCTGGCTCCTCAGCGCATATTCGTCCTGGCGCTCACGGCTGATGCCATAGCGTTCGGCCACGATCTCGGCGGTCTCGATCATGGTCATCCACAGGGCCGGCTTGACCTGAAGCAGATGCTCCTCGGTGAAGTGCTTGAGGTTCATGCCGCCCATCTGGACCAGCGAAATCGACTCCACCCCGGCGCCCACCGCGATGTCGGTGCCGTCGGTCATGATCTGCTGCGCCGCCATGGCGATGGCATTGAGCCCGCTGGAGCAGTAGCGGTTGACGGTCACGCCGCTGGTGCTGACCGGGCAGCCCGCCCAGATCGCCGCCTCGCGGGCGATATTGTTGCCGGTGGCGCCCTCAGGAAAGCCGCAGCCCATATAGACGTCTTCGACTTCGCCCGGTGCGATGGCGGCGCGTTCGATGGCGTGCCTCACGGCGTGGCCGGCCATCACCGCGCCATGGGTTTCGTTGAAGCCGCCCCGCACGGACTTGGCAAGGCCGGTGCGTGCTGTGGAAACGATCACGGCCTGTCGCATGGGATCTCCAGGGCTTTGGTGCGCGAAGCGGCAAGGTAGCCGTTCAGGAGCGCCCCGGCAAAGCGCCCCTTCTGGCGACCCGGGTGGGATAGACCAGGGTGAAGGTGATGGCGCCCGCCAGTGCGAGCACGCTGACGGCGATGCTGCCGTAAAGTTGCAGGGCCGGATCGAACGTGATGGCGCCGTCGGCGATGGCCATGGCGGCGAAGGCAGCCACCCATACCGCCGAGACGCTGTAGTTGACCGCAAGGAACAGGGCCGGTTCCCAGCCCGCCTCGCGCGGATCCAACCGCGCATAATCGATGGAGAAGGGCCGGCGGATGACCAGCGACCCGGCCAGCAGCAGGAACAGGCCCGCCTCGATGATGAAGCGTACCACTGCCAGCGACAGCGACGGCGCCAAAAAGCCGCGCACCAGCGAAAGCAGGCAGAACAGGCCCAGGCTGCTGATGTCCAGAAGCCGCAGCGACGGGCTTTCGACGAAATCGCGGATGGTGACGACGAAGGCCGCGGCAAAGGCGATCCACAATGCCAGGTCGGCCGACAGGCGGGAAAGCAGCGCGAACAGAATGAACGGCGCGAAGCCGACAACCAGGTTCATGGCGGCCTTCCGGCAAGAGAAGGTGGGCTGTTCAGCCCGCAAGCAGACGCCGGAACGCGCCTTCGCGCGCACCGGCGTCTGGAGTTGCGATTACTGCGCGGGCGCCGCGGCGGCGGTCGTGGCCGGGCCCATCTTGGATTTGACGTAGTAGGTCCACAGGCGGACGATGCGCGGCGTGGCCGGCCCGCCGCCCTGCACCTTGGCGAACTGGTCCAGTGCCTCCTGGTTCTTGCCCTGGGCCGCCAGGGTCATGCCCAGCACCATCGGGATTTCCGTCGGATCGGTGACGCCGCCCTTGCTTTGGGCCAGGTTCGCGGCGGCCTCGGCCTGCGGATACATGCCATAGCCATAGAGTGCTTCGGCCAGCTTGATGTTGTAGACGCCGTTCTGCTTGGCGCCCGCGGTGATCTGCTGCTGGATCGAGGCCTTGTCCTTCTGGGCGTTGGCGTCGGGCGAGGGGAAGCCGGTGCCGCCGGCCTGTTCGGCCTTCATGGCGTCGCCATAGAAGCCCAACTTGCTGGCGACGCCGCCCACTATCGAGGCGTCATTGGCCGGAGGATTGGACTCGATCAGGAACATCAGTCGACCCAGATAGAGCGCGTCGATGTCGCGGATGCCCTTTTGGCCATAGGACACGCTGATGATCTGCTTCCAGTCGTCGGGATCGTTGTAGTCGGCGACCAGCTGTTCCAGCGTCTGTTCCGCGCCGGCTTCGTCCTTGGCCTTGACCTGGGCGCTCATGATCACGTCGTAATCATTGCGCGCCGGTTTCTGGCCGGCAGCCTTGGCGGCATCGATGTGCTTCTGCGCCAGCGCCTTGGCGCCTTCGGTGTCGCCGCCGAAATAATGCGCCTGCATGACCAGCGACTGGAAACTCGCGTCCAGTGGCGTGGGCAGCGCCTCGAGCGCCTTCGCATATTTCAGGGCCTTGTCATAATGTTTGCTGTTCAGTGCCAGCTGCAGCGCGGGCTTGTAGACCGCCTCCTTCTGGTCGTCGGGAATGTCGGCCGGATCCATGTCGGCGGCGGCCTCGGCGGCCACGTCGGCGGCGTTCAGGTCCTTCAGCGCGATCTGGATCTGCATCAGGAAGCGGTTGGTCATCAACTTGTCATAGGGGGTCGGGTCAGACACCGCCTGCGCCTCTGATAGTCCTGCTTGCCGAAATCCTTCTGGGCTTCGCTCAGCGCCTTGTTGACGGACGGCGTCATCGGCGGCTGCTTGGTGGCGGCATGGGCGGCGGAGGAAGCCAGGGCCGCGGCGCCAAGCATCAGGCTCGCTGCCAGCCCGGTGCGGAGAAGGGTGCGTTTCATGAAATTCGTCCTTTTGTGATTTCGGCCGCCGTGCGCGGCACGGTTTGGCCCCTGCTAGGGTCGAGTCTGAACCTGTTTGCAACATTACTAAGGCGAAGCGCTGTTTCCAATAAGGCATGCTCCCGCGCAACATGTTGCAGCGCAGCGTAATTTCCTCTTTGGCGGCAGCGTAAATAGCTTATTTACCCTGCGCTGTCAGGTTGCAATTTCGGGCGAGGCGAAAATGAAACCGATGCAACCTTTTCGCCTGGATGGGCGGGTTGCCTTCATTTCGGGCAGCCGGGGCCATCTGGGCGCAGCCATGACGCGCGCGCTATGCGCGGCCGGCGCCCATGTCATCGTCAATGGCCGGGACGCGAGGGCGCTTGCCGGTTTCGCGGCTGCACTGGCAGCGGAAGGGCATGCGGTTTCCCAGGCCGCCTTCGACGCCCATGACGTCGACCAGATCCGCAACTTTTTCGGCGCCCTGCCGCGTCTGGACATCCTGGTCAACAACGCGGTGGCGATGCAGGTCAAATCCTTCGCCACCCTCCAGCCCGACGATTTCGCGCGCACCTATGCGAGCTGCGTGACCGCGACATTCGAGACGGTGCGCGCGGCGCTGCCCGCGCTGAAGGCGGGCGTGGCCGCATCCGGTGAAGCCAGTGTCGTCAACATCGCTTCGATGTATGCCCAGGTTTCGCCCGATGCGCGCCTCTATGACGATCCGGCGGGCCAGAGCCCTTTTCATTATGGGCCCGCCAAGGCCGGGCTGATCCAGCTTACGCGGCACCTGGCCGCCGAGCTGGGCCGCCAGAAGATTCGTGTCAACGCACTCGTGCCCGGGCCCTTTCCGGCCGCCGCGCCGCCCGGTTTCGCCGAACGGCTGGCCCAGCGCACCATGCTGGGCAGACTGGGCCGCGCCGAAGAGATCGGCGGGCCGCTGCTGTTTCTGAGTTCCCCCGCCGCCGGCTTCATCACGGGTTCTGCCCTGATGGCCGATGGCGGCTGGACTGCTTGGTGATGCTTTCCCGCATGGGGTAGAAAGAATGCAGATGGCGTTCCTCTCCTCCTTCCTCGCCGGCCAGCAGACGGTCTATCCCGAGGCGCTGCTCGAGCGGCTTCGCAGTTTTCCCCTGCTGGATACGATCGGCGAAACCGCGCTGCGCAACCTTTTGGCCGAGGCCAACTGGTTCGGGCTTCCGGGTGGCGCGCTTCTGGAGCGCGACGGCGAGAATGATGCGGCCCTGTTCCTGGTGGTGACCGGCAGCCTGGGCGTCTTCGTCAAAGACGAAATGGGCACACGCAAGCTGATTGCCCATGTCCCCGCCGGCGAGACGGTGGGCGAGATGTCGCTGATCTCGGGCCGCCGCGAGCACACCGCCCAGCTTGTGGCGATGCGCGATAGCGAACTGTTGCGCATCAGCCCCGAGTCTTTCGAAACGCTGGCGGCCCGTCACCCAAGGGTGATGATGAACCTGATGCAGATGCTGGTGAAGCGGCTGCAGGAGGCCCATCAGGGCAGAAACAGACAGTCACGGCCGCGCACCTTCGCCATCGTGCCGCTGCAGGAGGGACTGGGCGAAGAGCCCATCGCCCACCGCCTGGCGTCCAGCCTGGCACAGATGGGCCGGCGCGCGGCGGTTCTGGATGCGCGGGCCGGCGAACAGACCGCGGAATGGTTCAACACATTCGAAACCGCCCATGACGTCGTCTTCTATCGCGGCGATGCGCCCGACAGCGCATGGACGCACCAGTGCCTGCGCCAGGCCGATCGCATTTTTCTTCTGGCGCGGGCCGACCGGCCCCTGCCGCTGCGCCCGCTTGACCTGCCCGCTTTCAAGGAGCGCGCCAGCGGCCTTCCCGAACTGCTGCTGCTGCATCCGGAAGGCAGCGCCGCCGAACTGCCCGAGCATTTCTCGCTGCGCGCGGGGCTCTTCCAGAGTCACCATCACCTGCGCACCGGGCGCGGGGGCGACATCGCCCGCGTGGCGCGCTTCATCGCCGGCTGCGCCGTCGGCCTGGTGCTGGCGGGGGGTGGCGCGCGGGGCTTCTCCCATATCGGCATCATCAAGGCGCTGCAGGAGGCGGGCGTCCCCTTCGACCAGCTCGGCGGCACCTCGATGGGCGCGATCATCGCCGCCGGCGTTGCCCATGAATGGAATGTGGAGGAACTGACGGCGCGCATGCGGGCGGTCTTCGTCGACGACAATCCGCTGTCCGACTTCACCCTGCCGCTGATCGCGCTGGTGCGCGGCAAAAAGGTGAGCGCGCGGCTGCGCGAGCATTTCGGCGAGATCTGCATCGAAGAGATGCCGCTGCCCTTCTTCTGCGTCTCGTCCGACCTCACCACCGGCCGCATCCATGAGCACCGGGCCGGCCAGTTGTGGCGGGCACTGCGCGCCAGCGTGGCGCTGCCGGGGATCATGCCGCCGGTCACCCATCACGGCCATCTGCTGGTGGATGGCGGGGTGATGAACAACCTGCCGGTGGATGTGATGCGCGGCCACGGCCCGGGTGCGGGACCCATCATCGCCTGCGATGTCACCGGCGAGATCGACCTTCAGGCCCAGGACCCGCGCTATGGCGAGCGGCCCTGGTGGTGGCTCCTGGGCCAGCGCATGCGCGGCAATCCCTCGATCGTCTCGATCCTGATGCGCTCGGGCACGGTGGGCTCGGAAGCCCAGCGCCGCATCGTGCGCGAACAATGCGACTATCTGATCGAGCCACCCATGCCGGACATCGGCCTGCGCGACTGGAAACGCTTCGACCAGGCGATCCGCGAAGGCTATGACGCCGCGCGCGCCTGCATCGACCGCGACGGCGTGCCCAGCTTGCCGCCAACCGCGCCGCGCCTGGCAAGCAGCTAGGCGACGGCCGTTTGCGGTCCATCATAAGGCGGCGCCAGCACATCGCCGGCAAAGCGGCGCACGGCCAGCAACACAGCGCCCGCCACCGCCATCAGCGCCACATGCAGCAGCCAGAAATTCACCGCCGTCATGGTGTCGTAGAGCGAGCCGACATAGCCGACCAGCATGTTGGCCAGGAAAAGCTGCAGGTAATAGACGGCGATCATCAGGCCCTCCAGCCCCTTGGGTGCGGCCCGGGTGTAAAGCGCCAGCGCCACGGGCAGCACGTTGGAGAAGCCGATGTCGTTGAGCAGATGGAAGGCCAGCGCCCAGCCCAGCGACGCCGGCCGGCCGGTGGCCGCCACAATGGCCGAGGCCGCCGCCAGCGTCAGGGGCGCCAGCGCGCCGATGCCCACGCCGATGGTGACCTTTGTGATCTCGTCTGGCTCGGTCCAGCGTGTGGCATACCAGCGCCAGAACAGCACGGAGGCCGCGATCATGGCAGTCGAGACGACCGCATCCAGCGACTGCAACCAGGTGATCGGAAGGTTCACGCCGAAATAGTGCATCTGATAGTGCTTTTCCGCCCAGATCATATAGGCGTTGAAGATTTCCATGTTCCCGACCAGCGACAGGGCCAGCGGAAAGATCAGAAGGCACAACAGCACGATGACACGCATGTCACGGCCGGTCAGCGGCGGCCGCTCCACCTCGCCGCCCCTCAGCCGCTCTTTCGGCAGGCTGGGCCTGCCGACCAGATAGATCGCAAGCCCGATCAGCATGCCCACGCCGGCCGCACCGAAGCCCCAGTGCCAGCCCACGGTCTCGCCCAGTGTGCCGCAGACCAGGGGCGAGACAATCACCGCGACCTGGATGGCAAGGTAATAGATCTGGAAGGCGTCGGCGCGGCGCGGATCGTCCTCGGCATAAAGATCGCCCACCTGGGCGGCGATGTTGCCCTTGAAGCAGCCGACGCCCACCAGCAGGCACAGCAGCGCCAGAAGGAAGCTGGCCTCGAATGCCATCAGGAAATGGCCGATCGCCATCAGCAGCGCACCTACCGTCACCGCGACGGTGCGGCCCGTAAGCCGGTCGGCCAACAGCCCGCCGCCCAACGGCGTCACATAAACAAGGCCCGCATAGAGTCCGAAGATGATCGAGGCCAGGGCCGCCGGCTGCTGCGGCCCCTAGAAGGACTGCAGGAAATCGCGAAACCGCTCCCAGAATTCCGAGCCGCTCAGCCAGCCGAGCCCGGACGGATGACCCAGAAATGCGGTATCGCGGCCTTTCGCCATGCCAGTCCCCCTGCCCAATACGAATTCCTAGATGGTGTCGCCCAGATCGCCCCCGCCCGGCAGCGCCCGGTGATGCAGCAGGTCATAGCGTGCGCCGTCCGGGCCGGTGAGCGTCGCCTCGTCCAGTTGCGGCCCGCCGGGACCGGCATGGGAATGGATCTCGAGCGTACCGTCTCCCCTGGGGCCGTACAGCGACAGGATGGCGGAGTTGGTCTGGCCCACGCCCGGCATCCAGGACCAGGCGTTGCCTTCAACACCGGAGATGGTGATGGGCGTGCCCAGCACCTGGCGGGCAAGGCCGTCCCGCTCCACCAGCTCGCGCGCCAGCCGCACCGCCGGATCGTGGCGGTAGCCCTGGTAGAAGAACCAGGCCCAATAACCACCGGCCAGGACCAGCGGCAACGTCATCACCAGAAAGACCGCGACACAGCCCCAGAGACAGCCATTGCTCCGGCGCGGGATCAGCACTTGATACTGGGGCGGCGGACCCGACGGGGAAGGCATGGCCATGGCCCCAGCCTAACCGCAAGGCCCAGCCGTGTGCAAAGGCGAAGCCGGCGCGACACACCGCTTGGCGCTGGACAGGGGGCGCGGCTAAAGTCCGGGCCCAACACCCCGTGGTGATCCATGCCCATCGACTACGACGACATGATGCAGTCCGGCGCCACCGGCCTTGCCGCGTCCTATGATGAAAAGGACGTCATGCTCTATGCCCTGGGCGTGGGCTTCATGCGCAACCCGCTGGACGAACAGGAACTGCCCTTCGTCTATGAAGGCGGCACGCTGAAAGTGGTACCCACCTTCGCCAGCGTGATTTCCCGCGGCGAGGCGCCGCCCCAACGCCAGCGCATGCCGCAGAAATCCTCGATCAATTTCGCGATGGTGGTGGATGGCGAGCGGCGCATCACCTTCCACAAGCCGCTTCCCGCCAGCTGCGCGGTGCTGGCGGACGAACGCATGCTGGACATCCTGGACAAGGGCGAGGGAAAGGGCGCGGTCCTGATTCAGGAGCGGGTGGTGCGCCAGGCCGATAGCGGCGAGAAACTGTTCACCATGGTCTCGTCAATCTTCGCGCGGGGCGATGGCGGCTTCGGCGGCAAGCCGCAGGGCGGTCCGGCGCTGCACGAAATTCCCGAACGTGCGCCCGACCATGTCGCGGAAGTCGACACCCACGCTGACCAGGCGTTCCTCTATGCCCTGTCGGGCGACCGCAATCCGCTGCACCGCGATCCGGCGTTTGCCCGCGCCGTGGGTTTTCCCCGCCCGATCCTGCATGGCCTGTGCAGCTATGGCACCGCCTGCCGCGCGGTGCTGGCGACGCTGGCCGGCTACCAGCCCGAGCGCATCCGCCAGTTCGATGTGCGCTTCTCCAAACCGGTGTTTCCGGGCGAGACGCTGGTGGTGGAAATGTGGACCGATGGCGGCACCATCTCGTGGCGGGCAGGCGTGAAGGAACGGCCGGGCACCATCGCGCTCAACAACGGTCTTTGCCTGCTTGAAGGGCCCGCTTGAGCGATGATCCCATTGCACTGGCCGAGGCATTGATCGCCTCGGGCCGCGCCGCCGAGGCGGCGCAAGGCTTGCGCGCGCGGCTGGCGGCGGGGCGCGGGGGCCTTCTGGCCCGGCTGACCCTGGTGCGGGCGCTGTCGGCATCGGGCCAGACCCAGGGCGCGCTGGAAGAAGCACGCGAGGCGGTGGCGCTCAATCCCGGCACGGCGGTAGCGGTGCTGGCCCTGGGCGAGGCGTTGCTGGCGGCCGAGCTTCTGCCCGCGGCCATCGCCGAACTGCAGCGCGCGCTGCGCCTGGACCCGGATATGGATGTGGCGCGCCTGAGACTGGCGCAGGCCTGGCTGAAGGCGGGCGAGGCGCAGCGCGCGCTGGGTGTGCTGGACACGCTGGAGGCCTCACCGCAAACGCAGATGCTGGAGCAGCTTGCGCGCACCATGCTCGCGGCGCCGCGTTCGGACGCCGGATATGTGCGCCACCTGTTCGACCAGTTCGCCGGGGACTATGACCAGCGCATGATCGGCCAGCTGGGATACGCAGCGCCGCGCATCCTGCTGGATCTGGCCTCGCTGGTGATGCCGGGACGGCAGGATCTGGCAATTCTCGACCTGGGCTGCGGCACGGGGCTGGCAGGGCTTGCATTCAAATCCTTTGCCGCGCGGCTGGACGGCGTCGACCTGTCGCCGCTGATGGTCGAGAAGGCGCGGGCGCGCGGCATCTACGATCATCTGGTCGTGGCCGACCTGGAAACCGCGCTGGCAGAGCAAGGCCCGGTCTACGATCTGGTCCTGGCCGCCGATACCTTTGTCTATCTGGGCGATCTCGCCGCGGTCTTCGCAGGCGTGGCCGGCCGGCTGGCGCCGGACGGATTTCTGCTGTTCACCACCGAAGCCGGGGAAGGCGAGGGATTCGAACTGGGTCCCAAGCGCCGCTGGCGGCACAGCGAAGCCTATCTGCGCCAGGCGGCCATCAAGGCCGGGCTCCAGGTGGCCGGTCTGGTGGCCGCCACGCCGCGCCATGAAAAGGGCCAGCCCGTCGAAGGGTTCGCCGTCGCCCTCTGCCGCTGAAAAAGGCACGATCGGGGCACTTTTCCACCCTCTGTGCGTTCCATCAGGCAGAACAAAAGGTGCGGGGATCACTCTTATCCATGGTTGCGCTCGACAATCCTGCCGCGCAGGGGCAGCGGCGCATTTCCAGGATCCGCCTGGGGCTGGACCGGCTCACCCTGGTGGGCGCGATTACGCTTGCCGCCGTTGCCCTGGTACTGGGCACGATCATGGTAAACGGATTTTCGGAGAACGGCTTTCGCCTGGGCAGCCAGATTGGCTGGCGGTTCACCAGTTTCGTCTTCTTTGCAGTCCTGGCCGCGGGGCCCGTCGGCCGGCTGACAGCGCACATTCTTCCCGCCGCACGCATCCTGGAAGGCAGGACGCACGATCTGATTTGGGGCTTCTGCGCCAGCTATGGCGTCTATCTTCTGGCTGTGCTGCTGCCCAATGCCATCCACCTGTCGACGGGCGCGCTGCTGTTCGTGCTGTTCGGCGCGCTGGTGATTGCCGTCATGGCACTGGCGGCCGCGCCCCTGCGACTGCCTTATATGGGCGCCCCGCTGATCGGGGTCCGGGTGCGTCGCAGCCTTCTGGGCACGGCGATCGTCTATTTCTGGCTATGCTATTCGCTGATGGCGCTGGAGCGCATCTCCGGTCCGCATCGCCCCGATGCATATTATAACGCCATTCTGCTGTTAATGATTATCGGCCTGTTACTGCGTTTTGCAGATCGCTGGATCACCGCCGTCGAAGATGGTGTCAAGACGGTTTGAAGACTGCCGGATACGCGGCCTGACATCTTTTTGACTTCAACCTGCCCCAAGATTGTTCCGGATGCGCGCTGGTTTGGCCACGACATCCATGTTTGAATCGCAGGCTGTTGAAGGGGATGGTTTCGTGGTCCGGAAATTTCTGCCGGCTTTGATCCTGCTGCTGGCGCCGCAAAGTGTGCTGGCCCAGGGTTTTTGCACTGCGCCGGTGCCGCCGCCGCCCCTGGACGGCGCCGCGGCCACGCCCGAGCAATTGCGCGCGGCCATCGCGCGTGCGCGCGAATTCATCGGCCAGGCCAATCTGTATGAGAACTGTCTCACGGACGAGATCAAGGCCGCCCAGGCCCGTGCCGCCACCGATGGATCGGCCATGGACCTCGCCATGGACAAGGACGCCCAGAATCGCATCGCCGCCAACCGCCGGCTCAAGGACAGGATTTCCAGCGAAGCCGCCAGCGCCATGGACGCCTACAAGAAGGCCCACCCGAACTGAAGCTGGCCTGAAGCCCGATCCGGGCGAATCACTTATGCTGCCCCCATGTCGGAAGCGGCCTCGCGTCCTGCCAAAGCAACCCCCAGGCCCCGCCGTGCGCGCGATGCCAGCCGCGCGGCGTCGCGGTCGGCGATCCTGGCGGCGGCGCGCCGGGTGGCGTCGCGCGACGGCGCCCGCGATCTGTCATTGCGCGGCGTGGCGGCCGAGGCCGGTTTCGCTCCCGCCGCGCTTTATGGCTATTTCCGCAACAAGGACGAATTGCTGCTGGCCCTGGCGGCTGACGACCTGACGGTTCTGGCGCGGGCCATGCGCGATGCGGGCCCGGCGGGACTGGCCGGAGCCGGAGCGGCGGCGCTCAATCTGCTCAAGGGCGCGGAGACGATGGCGGCGGCTTCGGCGGCGCTGGCCGGTACGCCGCAGGAGGCCGGCCCGAAGGAGGCCGGCAAGCTTGCCGAGGCGGAGCGGTTGTTCAACGGCCGGCTGATCGCCGCGCTCAAGGCGCTTTCGGACGCAGGCGGCCTTCCCACGGGCAGCCGCGAAAGCCAGTGCGATGTGGTGCTGGTGGCGGCGTCGCTGGCGGGGCTGGCGCTTCTGGCGCGGTCGGGCCGGCTGGGCGCGCTGGGCTTTTCGCCCGAAGAGATGATCGCCCGGCTGGACGGCCGCTTTGGCAGAGGCTGAAGTTCAGCCCATCATCAGGTGTTCCGCCAGGATGGCGGCGCCAATCAAAATCAGCACCACGCCGCCGAAGCATTCGGCACGCCTGCCGAAGCGCGCGCCCAGCCGGTGGCCGGCCATCAGGCCGATGCTGGTCATGGTGAAGGTGGCCGCGCCGATCGCCAGCGCGTTGACCAGGATGGGCGCGCCGATCAGCGCCAGCGTCACGCCCACCGCCAGCGCGTCGATGCTGGTGCCCACTGCCGTCACCGCCAGCACCAGCAGCGAATGGCTCTGCGGCTTTTCTTCGTCTTCGTCGCGCCCGCAGCCGTCCCAGAACATCTTCGCCCCGATACCCGCCAGCAGCGCGAAGGCCACCCAATGGTCGAAGGCGGCGATGTAGCGGCTGGCGGCGCGGCCCAGCGCCCAGCCGATCAGCGGCGTCAGGGTTTCGATGCCGCCGAAGATCAGGCCGGTCTTCAGCGCCTCGCGCAGGCGGGGCCGGCGCAGCGCCGCGCCCTTGCCCAGCGCCGCCGCGAAGGCGTCGGTGGACATGGCAAGGGCGATCAGGAGGACGGACAGGATGCTCATGGCCGGCAGGGCGCTTTTAGCAGGCGCGCCGCGCCTGCCAAGCCCGAGCGTGGGTAAACCTATTTGCCCGCCGCATTGCGAACGGCGAAATCGGCGGTCACCATCTCGCCGCCGGACGGCACCGCGGCCGGCAGTGCGCGGAACCAGCCGCCGGTGACGGCAAGCGGCGCGGCATCGGCCGCGGCGATGCCGACCATCAGCGCCAGCGCCGTCATGGCCAGGATGTGAAAGAGGTTGGCATTTCCAAACTGCATGGTCAGTACTCCGTTGGTGTTGAATGGCGGGCCGCCGGTGTCCGGGTGGCCAGGTTGCGCAGGGCAGAAAGAAAGGCCGGGCCGAACTGGGGCAGCGACAACAGGGAAACGTCGCTCCAGTCGCGGGTTTCCTCCAGCGTGCGAATTCCCCCCTGGCGCAGGGCGTTGATCGCCCGGCGCGGCAGGGAGAGCGCTTCGATCGGTTGCGCCGCACTATTGTGCATAACGCACCTCCATCACGATGGTCCGCTGCGGGAAGGGATGGAACAGGAAATATTTGTCGTTGTTGAGGTTGTCGACGCCGGCGGACAGGGTCCAGTTGTCGTTCACCTTGAATTGCGCCCGCGCATCCACCACGAAATAGCCGGCAAACCCCTGCCAGACATTCGATACCGGATCGCTGTTGTCGATGGTGCCGAAGCTGCGGTCGCTGTAGCGCGCGCCAAGGGTGAAGGCCCACTGGTCGATGCGATAGGTCGCCACCGCATTGGCCCGCCATCTGGGCAGCTGGGGAATGAACTTGTTCACCGCCTTGGCGAAGACCGGATCGCTGGTGATGCGCCCGTCCGCATAGGTGAGCGAACCCATCAACTCCAGCCCCGGAATCATCACGTCATTCTGGTCGGCGTAAAGCTCGAAGCCCTTGACGCGCGTGTGGTCCACATTCTGCACATAGCTGTAGAGCGTGGTCGAACCGGTGACCAGCGGCGCGGACTGGGACAGCAGCGCGCCGTCGATGTCCTCCTGGTAAAGCGAAAGGCGAACGATGCCGTCACGAGCGTGCCGCTGCGCCGAAAGTTCGAAGGTGTTGGCATGCTCCGGCTTCAGGTTGGGATTGGGCACCGACAGGAAAGTGCCGGTGGTGACGGTCTGGTACAGCTCGGTCACGGTGGGCATGCGATAGGCGCCGCCCCAGCTCGCCGTCAGCGTCCAGCGCTGCGACACCTGCCAGGCCAGCGAAACCTTCGGCGAGAAGGCTTGGGTCGAGAGCGGGGGCTGGGCCACATTCAGCGCCGGCGACGCCGAATAGTTGGACCCGTCATAGGCGCGCCAGTCCTCCAGCCGTGCGCCCAGCGCCGCCTTCAGCTCCGGCAGGATGGTCCAGATATCCTGCAGCCACAGCGCATTGGTGGCGGTGCGGCCATGTGCCGACTGGGTGATGGCGCCCGGCGCGCCGCTGATCCAGTCGGTGGCGGCGAATCTGCGCTGTGACAGGGTTTCTTCGTCACGGTGCAGGCCGAACGAAATGTCGTGACCGGCAAAGCCGCGCCATTCGCCGCCGGCGTCCAGCGTGTACCAGCCGGTGCCGGTCAACCGGTTGATCGATCCGGCGCCGCCCGCCGACGCGCCGGGCAGGGCGGTGCCGGGCACGCGCTGGTTGTCGTAGAGATAGGCATAGTTGCTGGCGACCAGCGACCAGGTGAAGTCGCCGTCCGGGCCGGATTTCAGCGACAGGCCCTGGGCCAGATGGGTCAGCTGCCAGTGATAGACGTTATTGGAGAAGCTGCTCGCGCCGACATTGTATTGATAGCCGCCGATGTTGAGGCTGCCGGAATAGACTGGCGTGCCCGCGCCGTCGCGCAGATACGTTTCCGCGCCGGCCTCGTCATCCTGGTGGAACAGGCTGACGGTATAGGCGGCTTCGATGCCGCTGTCGAAATCATAGGCCAGCTTCAGCGTGTCCGTATCCTGCACCTGATGCTCCAGCCCTGCCGCGCCGATGATGGCGATGTGCGATCCGGTACGGGCCAGGCCGTCGAAGCCGCCGGTGACGGGCGTGCCGGCCGTGCCAGGGCTCGGCGGACGGCTTAGCGTGGCGATGGACAGCGGCTGGCTCTTGGCATCCAGGTGATTGGCCGACAGGCGCCAGGAAAAGGCACCGGCCCGCTCGCCTGCCCCCGCGGCCAGTTGCCAGGTACCCACCGTGGCGCTGCTGCCATAA
>ERZ778029.2122-NODE-2122-length-14176-cov-4.566886_pt1 | contig 14176 bp, 10 predicted proteins | sample MGYA00375759_ERZ778029 | MGnify/ENA primary metagenome ERZ778029 (study PRJEB29350, sample SAMN05389819) | bioreactor metagenome | isolation source: Ammonium sulfate bioreactor | place: South Africa: University of Cape Town | collected 2014-04-04 ...
CAGGGCCTGGCGATGGCCGGCGCGATGGCCGTCCTCGCCTTCGGCGCCATGTCGCTGCTCACCTGGATCGAGCCCGCCGGGGCCAGCATGGAGGGCAAGGAGCAGCGCTTCGGCCCCGCCTGGTCGGCGATCTTCGCCTCCGCCACCACAGGCACCTCGACCGGGGCGGTGGACGCGATGCACTCCTCGCTGCAGCCGCTCGGCGGCGGGGTCGCCCTGCTGAACATGATGCTCGGCGAGCTCTCCCCCGGCGGCGTCGGCACCGGCCTGTACTCGATGCTGGTGATGGTCGTCATCACCGTCTTCATCGCCGGGCTGATGGTGGGCCGGACGCCGGAGTTGCTCGGCAAGCAGATCGGACGCCGCGAGATCACCTTGGTCGCCCTTTCGATGCTGATCACGCCGACGCTGGTCCTGCTCGGCACCGCGATCGCCCTGGTCGACCCGGCATCGCTCGCGGCGATGTCGACGTCCGGTCCGCACGGACTGTCCGAGATGCTGTACGCCTTCACCTCGGCCGCCAACAACAACGGCTCGGCCTTCGCCGGCCTCTCGGCCGACCAGCCGTTCCTGAACATCGCCCTGGCCGTCTGCATGCTCGGCGGACGCTTCGTCCCGATCATCGCCATGCTGGCCTTCGCCGGCGGCGTCGCCCGGCAGAAGCGGCGTCCGGTCACGGCCGGCACCATGCCGACCCACACCCCCAGCTTCGCGGGCTTCCTGGTCGTCATCATCCTGATCATGTCCGGGCTGACGTACTTCCCGTCCCTGGCCCTCGGTTCGATCGCGGAGGCACTGCAGTGAGCAAGCATCCCCGTCCGGCCCATCCGTCGCTGGCCGTCTCCGCCTGGCACACCCTGCCGCAGGCGCTGGCCAAGCTCGACCCGCGCCACGTGTTCCGGTCTCCGGTGATCTTCGTGGTCTGGGTGGGCTCGGTTCTCACCACCGTCCTGGCGGTGATCCGCCCCTCGCTGTTCGCGATCTCGGTGGCCGGGTGGCTGTGGCTCACGATCGTGTTCGCCAATCTCGCCGAGGCGATCGCCGAAGGACGCGGCAAGGCCCAGGCCGACACTCTGCGCCGCACCCGCACCCAGACCATGGCGCGCCGGCTCACCCCGGACGGCGCCGAGGAGCAGGTGGCCGGAACCGACCTGCGGATCGGCGATCGGGTGGTCGTCGAGGCCGGCGAGGTGATCCCCGGCGACGGCGACATCGTCGACGGCGTCGCGACCGTGGACGAGGCCGCCATCACCGGCGAGTCCGCCCCCGTCATCCGCGAGGCCGGCGGCGACCGGTGCGCCGTCACCGGCGGCACCACCGTCCTCAGCGACCGGATCGTCGTGCAGATCACCGCCAAGCCCGGCGAGACGTTCATCGACAAGATGATCGCCCTGGTCGAGGGCGCATCCCGGCAGAAGACGCCCAACGAGATCGCCCTCGGCATCCTGCTGGCGACCCTGACGATCATCTTCCTGCTCGCCGTGATCGCCCTGCAGCCGCAGGCCATCTACTCCGGAGACCGGCTCTCGCTGGTCGTCCTGGTCGCGCTGCTGGTCTGCCTCATCCCGACCACCATCGGTGCGCTGCTGTCGGCCATCGGCATCGCCGGCATGGACCGGCTCGTGCAGCACAACGTCCTGGCGATGTCCGGACGCGCCGTCGAGGCGGCCGGCGACGTCAACACCCTGCTGCTGGACAAGACCGGCACCATCACCTACGGCAACCGGCGCGCGTCCGACGTGTTCCCGGCCGAGGGCGTGGGACGCCGGGAGCTGGTCTCCGCGGCCCGGCTGGCCTCGGTCGCCGACCTCACTCCCGAGGGCCGCTCGATCGTCGAGTTCGCGGCGGACCAGGGCATCTCCGACCCCGTCCCCACCGAACCCGAGCTGATCCGCTCCGGCGCCAGCCTCGTCCCGTTCACCGCCCAGACCAGAATGTCCGGCATCGACCTGGCCGACGGCACCCAGGTGCGCAAGGGCGCCGGCTCGGCCGTCACGGCCTGGGTGGCGGCCGAGGGCGGCAGCTCCGTCCACGGCCTGGAGACCATCGTGGACGGCGTGTCCGCAGCCGGCGCCACCCCGCTGGTCGTGGCCAGCCGGCAGCCGGACGGCGTCCCTCGCGTCCTCGGCGTGGTCGAGCTGAAGGACGTGGTCAAGCCCGGCATGGCCGAACGGTTCGCGCAGCTGCGGGCGATGGGCATCCGCACGGTGATGATCACCGGCGACAACCCGCTCACCGCCCAGGCGATCGCCGCCGAGGCCGGCGTCGACGACTTCCTCGCCGAGGCGACACCCGAGGACAAGATGGCGCTGATCCGCTCCGAGCAGACCGGCGGACGGCTCGTCGCCATGACCGGGGACGGCACCAACGACGCCCCCGCGCTGGCCCAGGCCGACGTCGGGGTGGCCATGAACACCGGCACCTCGGCGGCGAAGGAGGCCGGGAACATGGTCGACCTCGACTCCGACCCGACCAAGCTCATCGACATCGTCGCCATCGGCAAGCAGTTGCTGATCACCCGCGGGGCGCTGACCACGTTCTCCATCGCCAACGACGTCGCCAAGTACTTCGCGATCATCCCGGCCATGTTCGTCGCCGTCTTCCCCGGCCTGCAGGCGTTGAACATCATGGGCCTGCGCTCGCCGTCCTCGGCGATCCTCTCGGCGGTCATCTTCAACGCGCTGATCATCCTCGCGCTCGTGCCGCTGGCGCTGCGCGGAGTGAAGTACCGACCGATGAGCGCCTCGGCGATGCTCAACCGCAATCTGCTGGTCTACGGGGTCGGCGGCATCGTCGCGCCGTTCCTCGGCATCAAGCTCATCGACCTGCTCGTCGCACTCGTCCCGGGACTGGGGTGACCCCATGCCGTTCCTTCGCCAAACCCTCGCCGCGGTGAGGTTCCTTCTCGTCATGACCGTGCTGCTCGGGTTCGCCTACCCGGCGGTCGTGCTGCTGGCGGCTCAGGCGTTCCCGGCCCAGGCCAACGGCTCCCTCGTCACCCGGGACGGCCAGGTCGTCGGCTCGTCGCTGCTGGGGCAGCGGTTCGACGGTCCCCAGTGGTTCCAGCCGCGGCCCTCCGCCTCCGACTACTCGGGGAAGACCTCCGGTGGGACGAACCTGTCGCCGGTCTCCTCGGCCCAGAGGGACGCGATCGCCGAGCGGGAGGCCGAACTGCGGGCCGCCAACCCGGACGCCGTCGGTCCCGTCCCGGACGACGCACTGACCGCGTCCGCTTCGGGGCTGGACCCGCACATCTCGGTCGCCTACGCGCTGTGGCAGGTGCCGCGGGTCGCCAGGGCGCGTGGCGTCGAGGCGTTCGTGCTGGAACAGCTGATCGCCGCGAACACCGACCACGCGGCGCTCGGCTACCTCGGCCAGGACGGCGTCAACGTCACCCGGCTCAATCTCGCGCTCGACCAGCGGTGAGAGAGTAGCGCCATGGGTCGAGGCCGGCTGCGGATCTACCTCGGCGCCGCCCCGGGGGTCGGCAAGACGGTCGCCATGCTGGAGGAGGGCCACCGCCGGGCCGAGCGCGGCACCGATGTGGTGGTCGGGCTGTGCGAGACCCACGGCCGTCCGCACACTGCCGGCCTGATCTCCGGCCTCGAGATCGTCCCGCGGCGACACCTCGAGTACAGGGGGACGCAGCTGGGCGAGCTGGACCTCGACGCGGTCCTCGCCAGGCGGCCGGAGGTGGCCCTGGTGGACGAGCTCGCGCACACCAACGTGCCCGGTTCGCGCAATGAGAAGCGCTGGCAGGACATCGACGAACTGCTGGACGCCGGCATCGACGTCATCTCGACGGTGAACATCCAGCACCTGGAGTCGCTGAACGACGCGGTCACCGCCATCACCGGCATCGTCCAGCGCGAGACCGTCCCCGACGAGGTGGTCCGCGCGGCCGAGCAGATCGAGCTCGTCGACATGGCGCCCGAGGCGCTGCGCCGGCGGATGGCCCACGGCAACGTCTACCGTCCCGAGAAGGTGGACGCGGCGCTGGCCAACTACTTCCGGGTGGGCAACCTGGCTGCGCTGCGCGAACTCGCCCTGCTCTGGCTCGCCGACAAGGTGGACGAGGGGCTGGAGGGCTACCGCGCCCGGCACGGCATCACCGGCACCTGGCCCACCCGGGAGCGGGTCGTGGTCGCCCTGTCCGGCGGCCCCGAGGGCGAGACGCTGCTCCGCCGCGGGGCACGGATCGCGTCCCGGTTCGCCGGCGGGCTGATGCTGGGCGTCCTCGTCACCAGGACGGACGGCCTGGCCACCGCGCCGCTGAGCCAGGTGGCCGAGCTCCGGCGGCTCACCGAGCAGCTCGGCGGAGAGTTCCACACCGTCACCGGGGACGACGCCGCCGAGGCGGTCCTCGACTTCGCTCGCGGGGTGAACGCCACCCAGATCCTGGTGGGAGCCTCCCGGCGGCCGCCGTGGCAGCGCGGCTTCACCCACACCATGCCCGAGCGGATCATCGCGGCGGCCGGCGACATCGACGTCCACGTCGTCACCCACGGCCGTGCCGACAAGGGCTTCGTCCACCGGCGGCGGGGCCTCTCCCGCAGCCGGCTCCTCGGCGGACTGGTCACGGCGGTGGTGCTGCCGCCGGCGCTGACCGCGGTACTGCTGCCCGACCCGTTCACGTCCGACCTGCCCCTGGACATCCCGATCTTCCTGCTCGCCACCGTCGTGGTCGCCGTCATCGGAGGGGTGGTCCCGGCCGTGATCGCCGCGGTGTTCTCCTCGCTGCTGCTGAACTGGTTCTTCGTCCAGCCGATCGGGACGCTGACCGTGTCCGACCCGCAGAACGCGCTGGCACTGGTGGTGTTCGTGCTGGTCGGCGTCCTGGTCGCGCTGATCGTTCACCGCAATGCCCGCCGGACCGAGGAGGCGCAGGCCGCCCAGCGCGAGTCGGCCGCGCTCGCCGAGCTGTCCCACACCCTGCTCGGCGTTCCCGACCAGCTGCCGCTGCTGCTGCAGCGGGCGGTGGACATGTTCGGGGTCCGGGCCGCCGCGATCGTCCAGCGGCCGGCTGCCGGAGCCCCCTTCGTGGTCGCGTCCGTCGGCGCGTTCGACCCGCTCGCCCCCGCCGATCACGAGGACGCCGGCAGCAGCCACGAGCTGGTGCTGCAGCCGCCCGGGCTGGCGGCGGAGCAGCGCCGGCTGTTCGACGCGTTCGCCGCGCATGCCGGGGCGATCCTGCAGCGGCAGGAGCTGCGGCGTTCGGCGACGTCGGCGACCCAGCTGGCCCGCGAGAACGAGGCCAGGACGGCCCTGCTGTCGGCCGTCTCCCACGACCTGCGGACGCCGCTGGCCGGGATCAAGGCCGCCATCGGCAGCCTCCGCTCGACCGACGTCGAGTGGTCGAAGGAGGACTCCGACGAGCTGAAGGAGGCCATCGAGGAGTCCGCGGACAAGCTGGAGGCACTGGTCGGCAACCTCCTGGACCTGTCCCGCCTCCAGACCGGCGCGCTGGTGGCCCATCCGGCTCCGACGGACCTGGGCGAGGTGATTCCCGCAACCCTCGCCGGGGTGTCCGCGCCCGAGCGGACGCGCTGGCAGATCGACCCGGACGCGCGCGAGGCCGCCACGGACGCCGGCCTGCTGGAGCGCGTGCTGGCGAACATCGCCGAGAACGCGCTGCGCTACCAGCCGCCGGGACGGCCGGTCACCGTCCGCGCCAGCCGGGTGGCCGAGCGGGTGGAGATCCGGATCACGGACAACGGCGTCGGCGTCCCGGAGGAGGAGCAGGAGCGGATCTTCCAGCCCTTCCAGCGGCACGGCGACGTGCCTGCCGGCGACGGCCTGGGCCTCGGGCTGGCGGTTGCCCGTGGCCTGACCGAGGCGATGGGCGGCCGGGTGCAGGCCGAGCCGACTCCCGGCGGCGGCCTGACGGTGGTGATCTCGCTGCCCGTCCGCGAGGGCGAGCGGCTCGAGCGAGAAGGAGTGGAGGCCAGCCGGTGACCCGCATCCTGGTCGTGGACGACGACTCCGTCCTGCAGCGGACGCTTCGGATCAACCTGCGGGCACGCGGCCACGAGGTGCTGCTCGCCGGGACCGGCGAACAGGCGCTGGCCACGTTCCTCTCCGAGCAGCCCGAACTGGTGATCCTCGACCTCGGCCTGCCCGACCTGGACGGCGTGGAGGTGTTGCGCCGGCTGCGGAAGAGGTCTGGCGTGCCGGTGATCGTGCTGTCCGCCCGGCAGGAGGCCGACGACAAGGTCGAGGCGCTCGACGAGGGCGCGGACGACTACGTCAGCAAGCCGTTCAGCATCGACGAGCTCCTCGCTCGCGTCCGCGCCGCGGTGCGGCGGGCGGGCTCCGACCCGGACACGCCGGAGACCATCGAGGCTGACGGCCTCGTCCTCGACTTCGCCGCCAACCGGGCGACCCGCGACGGCCACCCCGTCCACCTGACCCCGACCGAGTGGCGGCTGCTCGCCGAGCTGGCCCGGCATCGTGGCCGGGTGGTCTCCCACGAAGACCTGCTGCGGGCAGTCTGGGGTCCCCACTACGGACGCGAGCGGCAGTACCTGCGGGTGTTCGCCAACCAGCTCCGCCGCAAGCTCGAAGTCGACCCGGCCCACCCGAGGCACCTGGTCAACGAGCCCGGCCTGGGCTACCGGCTCGAGCTGGGGTGATCTCCCAGGCCGGCGGTGCCGACCCGTCCCGCGCGGTCGACCAGGATCCCGGCGTGGCCGTCGAGGGTGGCGATCCACGCCAGCGCGCGCGGCCCCTTGACGAACGCTGCGGTCGCGTAGACGTCCGCCCAGGTGAGCTCGGGGCCGGCGATCGTGGCCGACAGCAGCCCGTCCGCTGCGGCGCCGGTCGACGGGTCGGTGATGTGGTGGCCGCGGGCCGCGGTTCCGGAGGTGGCGATGGCACCGGTACGCAGCCTCAGGGTCCGGACCAGGCGGCTGCGGTCGCGGGGATCCTCGACGCCGACGACCCAGTCCGGGGTGTCGGTGCGGCGGCACTGGACGGCGATGTCGCCGCCGGCGTTGACCATCGCATCGAGGGCGCCCAGCTGTCGGAGGCCGTCGGTCAGCGTCGCGAACGCCTGCTCGACGGCCCAGCCCTTGACCAGCCCGGTCGGATCGAAGCGGACGCGTCCGTCCGGCCCCGGCAGCCACGCGGAGAACGCCCCGCCGGTGCGCTGGGCGGCGACCTCGCACAGCGCCGCGACGTGCCGGACGCGGGGGTGCGCGTCCCGGAGACTGTCGCGTCCGTCGCGGATGCGGCTGACCGGACTGTCCGGCTGCCAGGTGCTGAACATCGCGTCGTCGGCACGCAGGGCATCGAACATGCCGTCCACAAGGCCGGATACCGCCTCCGCTGCCGCCTCGGGCCCGCGGACGTGGACGCTGACCGGCAGCCCCATGATCTGGGCGACGAAGGCTCTCCGCGGGAGGTCCGCGATCCGGGTGGCAACGCCGGCGGTCACGTGAGGTGCGCCTGGTCGATCGCCGACAGCAGCGAGGTGAGGTAGCCGTCGCTGGTGACCGTGGCGCCCGAGACCGCGTCGATCTTGGCGCTCTGGGCGGCGACCACCTCCGCGTTGAGCTGCGGAATGGCGTAGGCGTTGATCTTCTGGTCCTCGTGGTTCCCGGACGGGTACACGATCGCATCGGCCGAGGTGATCTTGCCGTCCTTGACGACGATCTGCACCTGCACCGGACCCCAGCGGGTGTCGACGGCGTCCCCGGTGTACGTGCCGGACGCCGACGAACCGGAAGCCGCCGACGACCCACCCGCGGACGGCGCAGCACCGGACGCCCCGCCGGCGTTGGGCGTCGTGGACGCCGACGCCGACGGCTCCGTCCCCCCGGACACACCGGTGGCCGGCGTCATGGCCGCGTCGCTGTTGGTGCTGGTGCGGTAGCTGAACAGCAGCACCAGGCCGCTGATGGTGCTCATCACGGCGATGACGATCTTCTTCATGGCCTTCTCTCTGTCGGGGCTACCAGCTGAAGCGTTCGCTGTGGATCCGGTCGGCGGGCACGCCACACTCCCGCGCGGCCCGTTCGGCGGCGTCCATCCAGGCGGACGCGCCGCACAGGTAGACGTCGTTGGCGGCGATGTCCGGGACGAGCCGGCGCAGCGCCTCCGCGTCGCTGAGACCCGCAGCCGACTCGGGCAGCCAGGTGGGCCGGCCTGGGATGCGCGGCCCGAGGACGTAGAACATCCGGGCGCCGCGCTCCTGGCCGAGCCGCTCCAGTTCGCCGCGCAGGGCGAGATCGGCCTCGCTGCGTCCGCGGTAGATCAGGGTCACGTCGCCGGGCTGCTGCGGCAGCGCCTCCAGCAGCGCGCGGATCGGGCTGATCCCGATCCCCGAGGCCATCAGGGTCACCTTGTGGGACGCCCGGACACCGGCGTGCAGGCGCCCGTACGGGCCCTCCACCAGCACCCGCGTCCCGGGACGGACGGATGCCAGCGCACCGCTGCCGTCGCCGAGGTCCTTGACCGTGATCCGCAGCGAGTCGCCGTCCGGCGCCGCCGAGAGCGAGTACGGGTGGGCGCGCATCCAACCCGGGCCGGTGAGGAACCGCCAGGAGAAGAACTGGCCAGCGGCGGCCGGCAACCGGTCGAGGCCGCGGCCGCGCATGGTCACCGAGACCACGTCCGAGCTCTCACGGACGACGTCGGCGACCCTGAGGTCGTGCCGCAGGCTGCGGACGATCGGCAGACCGATCCGCCAGATCGCGATCGAGCCTGCTGCCGCAGCCCACAGCGTCCACCAGTACGCGGTCGCGACCGGGTTGCCGAGGAAGTCCGCCCCCGTCCACAGCATGTGCGGAATGGCCAGGCCGACCCCGAGATAGGCGTACAGGTGCAGCAGGTGCCACGACTCGTACCGCAGCTTCCGCCGGGAGGCCCGGATGCTGGTGGCGACGACCAGCACCAGCAGCAGCGTCCCGGCGAGGGCGAGCAGCATGCCCGGGTAGTCGACGACGAGTTCCCAGAACTGGGCGAACACGGTGAGCTGTGCGGTGAGCGCGTAGCCGATCGTGACCAGCACCAGGTGGGCCAGCATCAGCCAGAACGACCAGAAGCCCACCAGCCGGTGGCGTCGGGCGAGTTCGTCCTGCCCGTACACCCGCTCCACCGCCGGGACGCGGGCCATCAGCAACACCTGGATCAGCAGCAGATTCGCCGACACCAGGCCGGTCAGCCGGCCGAGCGTCGTCAGCCCGTCCGCCCAACCGGAGAGCGCCTGGACGCCGCCGCCGGCCACCCACAGCGCGACGACCACGAGCATGCTCGCCCAGGTGACGACGCCGACCGCGTCCCGCCACCACCCCGGAACCCGGGCGGGCGGACGGCCGACCGGGAGGCCGGGCTGGCGCGCAGCCTGCGCAGGCGCCGCGTCGGTCAGGATGGCCATGTCGCTCCCGTCGGTCCGGATGATGCCCGGCCAGCTTGGGCGGTCGACCCGTCAGGTCGGCCAGCGATCGCTGTGGCGCTCCTGTGAGAGTCAGGACGCCGGTGCGTCCAGCATCGGGAGCTCGACCCGAACCTCGGCGCCCGGGCGCCCGGGTGCCGATGTCGTCAGCGATCCCTGCGCCCGTTCGACACTCCGGCGGGCCAGCTGCAGGCCCAGTCCCGACGTGCCCGGACGCCGCTCCGCCGGGGTCGCCGGGAATCCGTCCCCCTCATCGCTCACCAGCAGGACGGCGCGACGTCCCGACTCCTCGAGGCCGACGCCGAAGCCGACCCCGTCCTCGGTGTGGGCGAAGATGTTGTCGATGCAGATGTCGACGATGTCGGCCAGGTCGAGCGCGCTCAACGCCACCCGCAGCGGCGGCCGGGGAAGGTGGAGCTCGACGGCGCGTCCCTGGTCCTCGGCGAGCGGACGCCAGTAGTCGGTGCGGGCGGCGACGACGGCGACCGCGTCGCACCCGGCCGGGAGGTCCTCCCGCAGCGGCCGGCGCGCCTCGGCCACCACCTGATCGATGGCGACCTGCAGCTGACCGACGAGCGCGCCCAACTCGGTCCTCGTGGCGGGATCGGTGACCTGCTCGGCCTCCAGCCGCAGAGCGGTGACCGGCGTCCGCAGCCGGTGCGCGAGACCGCGGACGCTGTCCCGCTCGGCGGCGAGCAGCTGGCCGATCCGTTCGGCCAGCCCGTTCAGTGCCGACCCCAGCTCGACGGTCTCCGGCGGTCCCGCGAGCGGAGCCCGGGCCGCGAGCTCCCCTGCCCTGAGGCGGTGGGCGGTGTCGGCGACGCCACTGAGTCCGAAGCCGAGCGCGATGATGCTGATCCAGGCCAGCGGCACGCCTTGGGTGAGTTGCGCCGGCGTCATCGACGCGCGGATCACGGCGACGCCGCCGTCCACGACCACCGGGACGTAGACCCGGCCGCCCTCGGCGTCCCGCACCGAGAAGGCCTGGCCCTCGCGGGCCCGCTGGTACGCCGGATCGGACGCGAATCCCGGCCACGACTCGCCGACCAGGCGACCGTCGGCAAGGACCACGCTGGTCGCGGCCGGCGATCCGGTGAGGCTGGGCTGGAGGAGGTCGGCCAGCCTCGGGTCGTCGTGGAGGCTGGAGACCAGCATGGCCACGGCGTCCGCCTGCTGGCTGGCCACGGCCATCGCACGGTCGCCGGCAAGGGTGTTCACCAGCAGCAGCAGCGGGATCACGAAGGACGCGACGATCGCGGTGCTGATCACCGCGACCAGCAGACTGATCTGGCGGCGCATCAGTCCTCCGCCGGCGGTGCCAGGCGCATGCCGACGCCGCGGACGGTGCGCAGGTAGCGCGGCGCTGCGGCGGTCTCGCCGAGCTTGCGACGCAGCCAGCTCAGGTGAACGTCCACGGTGCGGTCGCCGCCGCCGAACGGCAGGCCCCACACCTCGGCGAGCATCTCCCTCTTGGTGACCACCTCGCCGGGACGGGACGCGAGCAGCCAGAGCAGGTCGAACTCCTTGCGGGCCAGCTCGATCGGGGATCCGTCCAGCCGCACCTGGCGGGCGGCCGGGTCGACCTCCAGTCCGCCGAGCCGGACGACGCGATCGGCGCCCGGGGTGCCGGCCCTGCGGAGCACCGCCCGGATCCGGGCAGCCAGCTGCTCTCCTCCGAACGGCTTGACCAGGTAGTCGTCCGCGCCGGCGTCCAGAGCCTCGACGACCGTGCGGTCGTCGTCCTGGGCGGTGACGACGATCACCGGCACCCGGCTCACGGCGCGGAGCATCCGCAGCACCTGCCGTCCGTCCAGATCGGGCAGGCCGAGGTCGAGCAGGACGACGTCGGGCTGCTCCTGCACCGCCAGCGTGAGGCCGCTCGTGCCGTCGGTGGCCACGGCGACGGTGTTCCCGGCCTCGGTGAGGCTGTGGCGCAGCAGCCGGCCGATGGCTGCGTCGTCCTCGATGACGAGCACCCGGGTCATGGCCGTAACGTACTCCAGCCCACGGACGCGCCCCTCCATGCCACCCGGTTCCCCGCCCCACCCCGGATGACCGCGCCGAACAGCGTCACCTCAGCGGAGGGATGGCGTGGCCGTCGCGGTCCTCACGCCGAGCCTCGCGGCAGCTTGAGGAGGACAGCCGTCCAGCCCGTCCCCGCTGCCCTGGCCCACAGCACGGTCGGATGCAGCGTCCTCAGGACGTGGGGGATCAGGCGGACGGCACCGGCCGGCGACTCGGATCCGCTGTGGATCCACAGGACGTCGTGCGCGCCGATGAGCCGTTCGCGGATGACGGACGCAGGCGTGACCGAGGTGTAGACCGTCGCCGCAGCCTCGTCGAGCCGGCGCATCGGGTTCTCGGCGAGGAGCTTCGGATCGGCCGCGGCCAGCATCCCGCTGGCGGTGGCCGAGGTGATCGCCGTCACCAGTCCGGGATGGGCTGCCTGCGCCTCACCGACGATGGCCATCACCCTCGACAGGTTCTCGCTGTGGCCATCGGGCGCACGCACCTGTTCCTGCGGCTGGAGCGTGGCCCCCGCCTGGACGCCCAGCACCAGCACGGCGGCGAGGACTGCGGTGCCCCGGCCGAGCCAGCCGCCGCTCCGGATCGGGACGCGCCGGACGAGCCGGGCGGCCGCTGTGGCGAGCATCACGATGCCGAGCGCGGCCAGTGCCGCCAGCGGGGGCAGGAAGGCGATCCAGTAGCGGAGCCGGAACAGGTTGGTCCGCACCGCCCCCAGCCCGATCTCCAGCACCAGCGGCACGCACAACCAGATCGCCAGGCTGCGAGGGAACTCCCGGCTGCGGTCGACCCGGCTCAGCGCGCCGGCCAGTGCCAGGAGCAGGACGGGGATCGAGACCGCCGGGACGGGCGTGACCGAGATCCCGCGGACCAGCTGGACCATCACCGCCGCCGGCGTGACCACGCGGCCCGCCTGGGGACTGCTCGGGCCGGTTCCGTGCTCGAGGCTCACCAGCAGCTGCGCGGCCGCCAGCAGCGCTGCGACGGTCGCGACGACGAGGAACGCCCCGAGCCGACGGCGGCGCGCCGGGCCGGTGGCGGGTGCGGCGAGCGTCTCCACCAGGTGGGCGGGCCACTGGAAGAGACCGAAGGTGTGAATCGCGGCGACCCCGGCGAGGCTGAGCGCGTAGCCGGCCGCCGAAGCCGACTCCGCCGCGCCCCCGGCGCGCAGCAGGCGCGCCTCGGTGATCGTGCTGCCGAGCAGCGTGGGCTCGCGTCCCGGGCGAAGTCGCCGGTCGAGGAGCAGCCAGCTGAGGGTGGCCGCGAACGCCAGGACGGCGTAGCCACGGGCCTCCTGGGCGTAGCGGTCGAAGCCGGGCAGGCTGATCAGCAGGAGCCCGGCCAGCACGCCCGCCAGCCGGCCGGCGTTGCGGGCGACGATCGCGTACAGGGTCCCGACGGTGGCGACGGCGGCGACAGCCGAGAGCGTCCGCACCGCCACCAGCGTGGACACACCGGGCAGGATCGCGTGCGTCCCGATCGTCCACGCCTTCGCCAGTGCGTAGTACGGCACCCACGGTGCGTCCCGGCTGCCGAACAGCACCGCCAGCCCGTCCCAGCTCCGCTGCACGGCCAGGTAGGTGGCTCCCTCGTCGCTCCACGGCCAGGGGACGCCGATGCCGGCCGTCAGCACGACGGCGGCGACCGCGGTCAGGCCCAGGACGAGCCACCCACCCAGCGCGCGGCCGTCCCACCAGGGTCGGGGCCGGCCCGGGACGACGGGACGCGGGTACACCGCGGCGGACGGGCCGACCGCTCGGCCGGGGTGCTCGACCCGGGCACCGGCGGACGAACGGACGCTCGTCCCGGGGCCGGCTGCCGCCCGCGTGCCGACCCGGACGCGCGGTCGTGGCTGCCACGACGTCCGCAGCGCCGCGGGATGCCGGCGCGCCTGCACCTCAGCCGCGTGCACGGTCGAGCCTCGCTCGCTGCCCTGGCCGAGACCTGCCGGCGTCCCCGGTCGCACCCGTCGGCGCCCCATCGCGTGGGGTGAGCGGTGCAACACTCAGCGGCTTCATGGGCCGGTCATCTCCGTCCAGCAGGGCATCGATTCGAGTGTTCTGCGGGGAGCCGCCCGGCCCCAGCGTCCTTCATCTGGTCTTCATCCGGCGCGACTACCGTTGTGGGTGGCAAGGAGGTGTGCATCCGCGTCTTGATCGTCGAGGACGAACGCCGGATCGCCGCCTATGTGAAGCGCGGTCTGGAGGAGCAGGGGTATGCCGTCGATGCCGTCTTCACCGGGCCGGACGCCCTGTACTGGGCGGGCTCCACTCCCTATGACCTGATCCTGCTCGACCTGCTGCTGCCCGGCCTGAACGGGCTCGAGGTGTGCCGTGAGCTCCGGCGCCAGGACTGCCGCGCCTCGGTCCTGATCCTGACCGCCCGCGGCTCGATCGACGACCGCGTCCTCGGCCTGGACGCCGGCGCCGATGACTACCTCGTCAAGCCGTTCTCGCTGAAGGAGCTGCTCGCCCGGATGCGCGCGCTGACCCGGCGCGCCGACAGCGGTGATCGGCAGCCGGTCCTCTCGGTCGCGGACCTCTCGATGGACACCAACACGCGGCGGGTCAGCCGGGCCGGTCACGAGATCCAGCTCACCGCCAAGGAGTACGCCGTGCTGGAGTGCTTCCTGCGCGAGCCCGAACGCGTCCTGAGCCGGGAGAGCATCGCCGAGCACGTCTGGAACTACGACGTCTACAACCAGTCCAACGTCGTCGACGTGTACGTCCGCAACCTCCGGCGGAAGATCGACGACGG
>ERZ778029.2133-NODE-2133-length-14108-cov-4.255319_pt1 | contig 14108 bp, 14 predicted proteins | sample MGYA00375759_ERZ778029 | MGnify/ENA primary metagenome ERZ778029 (study PRJEB29350, sample SAMN05389819) | bioreactor metagenome | isolation source: Ammonium sulfate bioreactor | place: South Africa: University of Cape Town | collected 2014-04-04 ...
ATACGAGATAAGCTAGTGACTGGAGTTCAGACGTGTGCTCTTCCGATCTTAATGTACGGCAATTTTTGGTATTTGTCCATGTTCATTTTCTTTATTTTCTTCATTCATTTTAACTTGACCATAATCACGTTGAACTAATTGATAATTCGCATCCGATGATGTTACAATAACATGTAATTCAGTTGATTTCAATTCTTCATTTGTATATGTACGTTCGATACGTTGAAGTTGTTGTTCAAAATGTGTTTCATTGCCAAATTGAGTTTTTTCTTCCGATGAAATCACTAAACATTTGCATGCACCACGTGTATGAATTTCGTAAACTTCCGATGAATGAAATTCGTCTGTCGTTGTATTCAATTGATTGTCTTGTACATGTCGATGAACAATATGTCGATTGATATCACGTAATTGATCGATACGTATGCGTGATGCGATTTGACCGAATGCAAATGTTTTATTTGGAATCGTTGATGGTTGGTTATCGGTTGATGAATGAAGTTTTTCACGTTTTAATTCGAAATTATCTTCGTATTCGGATTTTTTCGATTTGTCATCAATATAAATCACAGTACCACCTTCATCTTCATCGGTATGACGTCGTTTAATTTCATATCTTGTCGTGACTGTTGTTGTTGTTGTTGTTGTAACTTTTTGTTCTTCATCAGTTTTCTGTTCAGTCGATGTTGGTGGTGTTGGTAAACGTTGTCGTTCTCGGCTTGGTCGATGTAATGAATCCGTTGTTTGTGCACCAACAGTATGCTGTTCAATGAGTGATTCAACTTGTGTACCAATTGGTCGATGTGGTGGTTTGATTGTTACTGTTGGTGTTGTTGTTTGTGTTGAAAAATCTTGTCGTTCAGTCGAACGATTGTAATCATAATCCGGTATGTAAATATTCACAATAGGTGAAATCGATTTCCTATCGGATTTCTCTTCGAGAATATATAATGTTTCCACATCAACTTTAACAGGTATAGTTTCAACTTGATTTCGTGTCACGGCCGATGGATCATCGTAAACACGAGCACGAATATCTCGAACCATGGAGAGAGATGTTTCAGTTTCAGGAAGAAGAGTCGTGACATATTCTTCGATCTAGAATAAATTTTGAAGGTGGATAAGAAGAAATAAACAATGGAAACATACAGTTGTTCCACTGGCTGTTCGATGAGTAGCATTGAGAACTTCTTTCGGTTGTTGATCATTCGTCTTTTTCTCTTCGGTTGAATCTCGTCGTGCCACACGTTTCGTCGGCGGCGACGATGTTAAACTATTCGAAAGATCGGATTGTTCATCATGAATTGATTTTCTCGTTGTTAGTTTTTTGTCTTTCTTCGCATCCGATGATGGTGATACTGTCGATGATGATTCTAATCGATCGATTAATTTTCGTACATGACTCGATTCCGATGCTGTTATTGTTGGTGAAATAAGACTATTATTTAAATGATTCGTACTTCCTTTTACATCATAAACAGCGACAGACACAAGACCTGGATGAGTTGGTGATGAACTTCGTGGAATATATGTATGATCACTAAAACGATCGCCTGTACGAAGATTCAGTTCAGATCGTGATGAAATCGAACGTGTGTCGATGTCTTTCGCCATTTGTTTGACTTTCGATGTTGGATTTTGACTTTGACTCAATGAAATTGCGCTTGTTAAAAGTATTGGTGGCGTTGGATTGTTAATTTCAACAACATCACGTAATTGTTGTCCACTAAATGCCTTCTCATCATCTTCTAAACTATCTCGTGAATTGACGCGTGCACGTCGTTCACGTTCACGCCAAAGATTGAACACATTCGAATGTGAATTCGCTGAGATAACGTTGTATTTCACAGCACGACGTGGTATTCGTTCTTGAAGAAAAACTAATGCACGAGATTTCGTATGCAATGGTCGGTAGAGTTTTAATAGATGAATGATTTGTTTGAGATGATTCTTTGATGAATCTTCTAAATGTTGAATATGAATCAATTGATCGATGAGATTTTGAAACGTTTCAAAATCACGACGTTCAAAAGATTTTTTCTTTGTTAATACACGTAAACGACCGATAATTTCGACGGTTTCTGTATTGATCGGTACAAAACCTAAACGACGTGCTAGATTTTCATCGGATTCATCGTCATCATCTTCATCAATGTTATCATCATCGTCGTCATCCATCCCATCATCATCATCATCATCATCATCATCATGACTATCATCGTCATTTGATCTTAAGTCAAAATAAAAATCTATATAAATTTTTTTTGTTTTTATCTCTTTCGTCGAAATTACCGTCTTGAATTATTGTTATTTCGATTTGCATTTTCTCCATTTCCCTTTTCATCGGATTCACTGTCGTTTTTCTTCTTCTTCTTCTTGTTTTGTGATTGTTGATTGGTTTCATCCGAATGATTTTCTCCATTATCCATTTCCATTTCGTTCGATTTCGATGTTCGATTTAAATCTATAGGAGATAATTTCTTCTCAAAATCCGAGGAGAACATTTCATAATGAATCGATCGATAATCAAAATCAAATTGATTCGCTGATACATCCATTTGAGTTTGACTATAATCTTCTTCCTCCTCGTTTGTCAAAGGATTTCGTACGAAAACTTTCTCCGTATTTGTTGTTGTTGATAAAGTTTTAAGTACAATCGAGTGTTCATCATCCGAAACACTAATGATTTCGACAGGTCGATGATCATTATCAACACGAACTGATGAATTCGTATTGATCCATTTATGACATCCGCTTATAAAACGAAGATTTTCACCATCGATCGGTTCAAGTGAATCAAGTGATGAAGCACGTTGAACGACCTAGAAGAAGACGAAGGTATTCATTAAGAAATATGGAGAGAAATCGACTCGATTTACTGTTAGATTAATATCATCGTGTTCATGATTCATTTTAATTAAATGAGAATGCAAAGAATTCTAAAAGGAATAAACATGAAATAAATAGATGTTCATGAAAAACGTCAATATTCATGTGTGACTAATTTTTGATTGATTTTCTTCTATCTGAACATATTATTACATGCATGATCAACGCCTTTTTCTCGCTTCGCTTCCATTATTTACTTTTTTTTCCTCGACAACTGATTAAGCCTAAGATTGACACATTTTTGTGTCATCGAACTTACCTAATCAATATTGACAAATTCTTTAGCTACTAAAGAAATTAAGAAAAAAACAAATAAATCACAATTTGAACATCAGTCATATCCATGAGTCTATGAATATATATTTATAAATGAATATATACAGATCTACTTATACCTCAAATGACTAAAGACAGGTCACGGACGAGTGAATTCAAAGGTAAAACACAGAAGTAAAGACGTGCGTGCGTGTGTGTGTAACAGTTAGGATTACTAAAGACTAAATCATCTGTCTGTCTATAGAAATTTAAAATCAACATTAACTTCTCTCGATTGATTAGTTGAGATTTTCGACATAGTCTTTTTGTTGTCTTCGGCATGCATAATGATGAAATATACCTTTTAACAAAAATTTTACGTCGTCTGTGTTCTACCTGATTGAACATCTACTCTTTTTCTCTCTCTCTCTCTCTCCCTCCCTGTCTCTTCTATATTTGACGATGATTATCGTCGTTGAAAATGAATAAATGATGTTCAATGCGAAAATGATCTATCATCACCGAGAGAACGCGCGCGCGAGAGAGAGAGGGGGAGCAAGGAAGCGCATAGTGCAATAACCGAAACCGACCATATCCTAAATTGAAACATTTATTGAATGAAATCGAAAAAGTATACAAAGCATTTTCATGCTCACATATCTTCGATAATGGCGAGACAAGTTTTTCATTGCAATTTTTTTTTCGTCATACGAGCGTACGCATAACTCTTACTAAACGTTATAGTAGATTGATTCAAATGATTGCATATTGATGATTCAATAGAAAAGATAGATCATTAGATATACAGGTCAACATCTTCGTTTTGATCGTTCGTCTCTTTTTTTCCAATTTATTTAAAAAAAGCGAAAGAAAGAGAGAGAGAGAGAGAGAGAGAGAGAGAGAGAGAGAGAAAGAGAAAACGAAATGATGTGATCGAAAATCTTTTTAAAAATAATTAAATTATTATCGAACATATTTTCAAGGCTATTAAATTAATAATATAATCAGAAAGCGAGAGAGTGTGTGTATGTGAAAACGAAAAATCTTCGTTGTATTGAACCTGTGAGATAAACCGAATGTGTGAAATACTTGAAAATTCTCGTTGTTAGCAACACAGTCGATGCTGATATATGATTACATTTTTTTTTGCCATATAAACTAGCCATTTATTTTTATTACGAGGAAAAATAATTGTATATTATTATGCTGGAATAAATTTCAACAGGAAAAAGAAATAGAAATTAGAAGAATTCTCATATATCATCTTAGTTTTCCAAGTATGACCTGTCAAAATCGTCCGAAATGTTCTTCATTAAGAAGCATATCTTCAATGGTTTTAAACGTCGAGGTTTATTTGATGTTCGTTTGATTGAAAAAAGAAATTGCACAATTTTATGATGTTATTACTATCTGACAAGTGATGACGGTGACGTTGCCGTTTCTTCTTCTTTTTTTTTCTTCTTATTATTCTTGTTGTTATTCTTGCTCTCATATTATGCCTACTACTTTTTCTATAGCTATAACTATTGCTTCCACTACTATCGTTCTTTCTCTTCCACTTCTACAGTGGATTGTCGTTGTCATTTGAATCGTTGTAGCGTGCAATAACGGCAACAGCGGGAGAAATAAGAAGGAAATCGAATCGGCTGTTGCTTGCCCTGTACTCTCGTCTGCACACAATGAACGTTAACCGTTATAAGCATATATAAATGCGTTTGTGTGCGTATGTGTCTGTGTGTGCCACTCACAAGGGTAAGAAGAATTTTTTTCTCTCTTTTTCTTTCGCGCTATCGTTCTACAGCAGCATGTGGCAGGAAGGAAAGAAAATATATAGAGACTATATGTGTGTGTATGCCTGCTCTGCCTTGTCTGTCTGTGTATTTGCGCTTGCGCTCTCACAACATAAGACATTGCACGGCCGACGACGACGTATATACAACGTAAAGTAAAAGGAAAGAGAAGGCAGACACACACACGCATACACGCATTCGCTATTGCTCTTTCACCACATTGCTTCTTCTCTCTTCTTTCATATTCACCACTACTACCACTCTACGCACACATACCCAGCTATTGCTGACTGACTCGCACACACTGTGCAAAAGACAAGGCAAGCAAACAAGCAAGCAAGCAAGCAAGTAAGCAGGCAAGCAAGCCAAGCAAAGCAGTATACACTACATTCAACCCGATTAATACGACATCTACTTTAAAAAGTATGTTTAAGAAATTAAAATACGATCTTTCGATTTGAATTCATCGATTAATTTCTTATTTTAATCGATTGGAATCGAATCGTCGAATAAGAACTCGTTGAATTTCCAAGCGCGAATTGAACCTACCTTTTTTTTCGGTTTAGAGATATGCCTCGTGCCAGCAAATCTCAAAAGGATCCCAATGCACCTAAACGACCTTTGTCGACATTTTTCTTGTTTTCACAAGATGAACGACCAAAGATTAAAAAAGACAATCCATCATTATCCGTTGCTGATATTGCTAAAGTCATTGGAGAACGATGGCGTTCAATAGGTGATGATAAAAAACGTCAATATGAAGAAAAGGCTCGACAAGAAAAGGAACGATATGATCGAGAACTGGCTGAATACAAAAAAAATGGTGGTGGAAAATGAAAAAATTCAAAAAAAAGCAACATTAACAATTTAAAAACAAAATAAAAGAATAGATTATAGAAATTCATCACAATGATTCCGATGATTTGTTTTTAAGCAGAAGAAAAAAACTTAGAAAACCATTTAGTGTGTACATAATCATCATATATTTGTAGTTAGTATTATTCAGAAAACAGAATGTTGTTGTGTTTTTGTTCGTTTTTTCTCTCTCTCTCTTTCTTTTTTTGTCTTCATTTGTGCTTGTTTGTATATGTTGTGTTTACTAACTGAAAAACGATAAATAAATTTTGAAAAATCAAAAACATTTTCTCTTAAAAAGACTTTGCGATCGTTAAGTTATACTCGAAAAGAAAAGAAGACCATGCATACGCATTGAATGACTTTGAATCTTTAGTCGTTTCTTTTTTATTTTTCGATAGATGTCACGAGTGATTGATAGTAGTGATTGATTAAGAAAAAAATAATTCGAAAAATTCTCGAATTTCGAAATCGAATTTGTAAAAAGTGAATTTTAGTCGCAAGAAAAAATTCTTTCGTACGATCTAATTAAATGAAGGTTTAGCCATCACAACAAATATGGCATCATTAAACGAATGACTTTTTTTTCTTCTTCTTCTACTAATGAATGAATGGGACGAACGAGAGAAAGAAAAGGTCACATATTTTTTTTATCAAACTGATAATAATAAAACGAAAGAAAAAAGCCAACTCGGACGAAAATTATTCGTCTACGTTTTATTTTCAGATTAATTAATCATGTCGAATAACGAAGACGATGAATGTGACTCGTCGAGTCTATTTGCTGTTGCAAGTCAATCCGATGTCAATTCATTTTTACGTTCTCAAGCTGCAAAAATCACTGGCCGAATGGGACCATCGAGTGTAAGCGATGACGACGAGAATTCCATGGACGGTAGTCTTCTCGAACGTTTTACTCAAATTCCGATGGAGAAAAAATTCTCAATGACAAATCCAACGTCAGCATCGATTCAATTGAAACCGTATTTAAGTCGTTCGTGTTTTGCATCAATCACAAGTTCGTCACCGATCAAATCATCGGCACCAAAACAAACTCTAGCTGATGATTTAACTGAATTGAAATGGTTGAATACATTTAAATTCAAAGAATCTACTCTTAATGATAATAAAGATAAAGATTCCAATGATAAATCAACAACAGCAACAACAATAAATGAACAATCCGAAGAGAATCAACAGCAAAATAATGACGAGGATCTTCTAGCGAAATTAATCAGTGAATTGAAATGTTATGATAGTGAAAGTACGAAGATAAATACGACATCATTTGGTATGCTCATATTTCTTGGTTTATATTCGAAACGTGACGAGAAATGTCTTCCATGGTCATTGACCATCAAACAATTGTATGAATTTGCTCAATTAAATGTTAAACAAATAACAAGTAAACGTGGATGGAAGAATTCCATTCGACAAGCTCTTGTAACGATACCGTGTTTTGTAAAAACCAAACGAGATTTATTGAAATCTCGATCATTATGGACAATTGATCCGTACTATCGGCCATTGTTAACAAAAGCCTTTTTGACAACACCACCTGTACCATCACCATCATCGAATAAGTAAATATCGAATTGAATCGATCAATGCTGAATAAAACTCGGCCTTTTTCTTTCGATTAGAACTCTGTCAGACGCAGCGACAAATCGACACGAAGAACAGAATGTAACGCGTTCTTCACAATCGATTTTGAATAATTTTGCACCGAAAGCAACAGTGAAAACAAAAGGTACTTATTTGTAATCATCACTTTCGTTTGTTTGCACGTGATGTTCTAGTTCTTCCACGTTTATACGAACGTCTTTGCGAAGAAAAAGTTCAAGACGATGAAGACGATGACGAAGCTGACTCAAGCACTGCCGGCAAACACAATCGAGCTCTGACATCAGGTAATGAAGTTAAAACAAAACTGTATTTTTCTTCTTCCTTTTTCGTTCTCTCTCTCTCTCTTTCTTTCTGTTGTAATAATGTATTATATTGAAAAGTATTTAGTGTCCAATCACGAGCATTTCTGATGGTAAAACTGTGTTTCGAGTGGCGTTTCTTTTTCACAATACTAATCTTTCTTTTTGTTGTTATTGTTGTTCTTTTCTTTCAACGTAAAATATTTGTTTCTGATTTTAAGGTCGAAAACGCCCTCGATCGTCGTCATGGGCATCGAAAGTCTTTAAACGACAGAAACATCGACATCATCGTTCGTCCGATGTCGAACCGAAAACTTCGACACCAACTCGAACGTGAGTGTTCGAACGTCTTCTTTTTTGTTGTATTCACGTACAAATTTTTATTTTAGTTCATCGACAGCAGTTGTCACTCCATGTCCAAGTCTTGATCATACGTATTTACTTCAATCGAAAAAACTCAAAAAACCTTCGACCGTCGACCGAACAGGTTCAATTGAAAACGAAGATGAAGATGAAGATGAAGATGACGATGATGATGATGAAGAAGAAGATGATGAAGATGATGAACGTGATAGCAGTTCATTAAAACGAAAATCAATCATCACAACTCGTGCTCAAGCAGCTTCACGAAATCGTCGTAAAAGTTCGCCACCGAAGAAACGTCTCGCTATTCAATATCCATCTCAGCGTCCGAATACGCGCATCAATCGTCGTATAATCGAACAGGATCTTAAACTACTTCGACAAGCCAACGTTCTACCTCCAATGTCGCCTCCAACGAATCAACAACCATTGGATCTATCTCTTGGTGCGAATCGTTCATCATCATACGAAGATATTCAAGACAAACCATCGACTCAAACGTCGGCTGTCGACGACGAAGAAACTTCAACTCAACGAAAACCAACAGCAATCGAAGGCGTTCTCGATTTGTCTCTTTCCCGTTGACCAAAAACCACATCTATTTCGTTTTTGTTGTTGTTGTTGTACGTGTGCAATATAACAAACGTACTCGCTGAGAGACAAAAATACATTTATTTATTTCAACTCATCTTTACTCAGACACATCTTGTGTCTTTCGAAAACACAACTGTATGTTCCTACATCTATCTATTCTGAAATGTCTTTTTTTTTCTCTTGTCTTTATTGTGCATTTTTTTTGTTGATTATTTCCTATGATATTTGTGCTTCCAAACGTCGAAATTCTATCGTAAACAGAAACTAAAAACGATTGAAATCCTTTTGTTAGAAGTTAATCACGTTTTTTTTTAAATACGTCAGTTTGTCTTTTCGTTTTTTTTTTCAAATAAAAAATACTCGTGACGTATGCAAAAATAAAGGAAGTGATCTGTTGATTATTTTCGTTAAAAATGTGATAAAATAAAATCGAAATGCATACTTAAGCGAAAAGGAAAAAAAACGGAACTAAATGGCCGTGGTAAATGTTACCGCCAAGGTAGCTCAGAGAAGAGAACGAAAAGCGCATGATGTCAAGTATGAATAAGACGCGAAAAAGTACGTTCGTTTTGCTTTATGCTCTCAAATCAACTTCCTTTTTTTTCTACCAACGCGTAAGAGTCGACATGAAACGAGAGCGAAAGAACGAAAAAAGATTGCATTTTCTTCTTTTTGTTACTTTCGAAATGACGAAACGTTTGAAAAATAACAATACCGATTCTTCTTCAGATGAAGGTAAAATTAACTTTCGTTTTCGATAATGAATCGAAAATCAATCGTCTTTTCGTATCTAGATTGTCACACCTCTCTCGATGACAAGATTCTCTCGTCAGATCTAAATTATCTTACTACAGTTTCCAATCCCGCTCCCTATCATACGAGTGTTTGCGGTTCGATACTTTATTCAGCGCCAACGAAATCATCTTCAGATATATTCGCATATTTACGTCACGGAAATTTCGATGCATTTCGTCAATCGTTCGATCTTCATTGCAATGAAATTGTAAAAATGAAAAATCAATACGAACAGGTGAGCAAATCGAATTCATCCAAGCAAATTTTATCTCAATTTTCATTTTCAGACTGTATTGCATATCCTTGTGATCTATGCCTATCAGTACGTTTGGGTGCGTTTATTAATGATGCGCGATTGCGATCCATGTGCCCAAGATAATGATGGTTATACAGCTGCACATTACGCTGTCGAACGCGACGATGTTGAAATGTTAAAAGCACTAACTGCACGTTTTCAAGGTCAAACCAAACAAATCTCGAATGAACAAGTTATAGCGATACATAATAAATGTTTAAAAGCTCTGACCATTCGAAATAAACATGGTTTAACCGTTTTTATGTTAGCCTGTCATCGTTTATCGATGAAATGTTTGGATTATTTGATTTCATTGAATATCAATGATAGTAATTTAGAAGATCGATTCGGTGATACGTGTTTACACTATGCTGTTGCACGTCGAAATCAAAATCTCGTTGCGAAATTAATTGAAACTTGCCAAACCGAAGTGAATGGCGGTCGAACAGATCGACCGAGTGTTCTCGATTTGTTACAATACAATCGTCAATCGGATCAATCAAATGAACAAATCAAAGATCGCGAAATCGAACAATTACTTTTGTCACATAATGCCAAAAATCGTTGTACAATACGACGAGTTTATAACAGACGAAACATGACCGACGATCACGCGGAAAATAATGTTTCGAATTTAGCTCGTCTTGATGTTGAACAAACAACAACAAGTAACAATATTGAAACAGCTCGTAGTCATGAACGAATGGCTAAAATATTGAAATTACAAGGTGATCTCAATGGTGCACGAAAAAACTACGAACAAGCCATGGATTATATATCGAATCAGACAAGTCAATGGGCTGATTATGCCTATGAACTAGCGTCGATTTATTTGAAACAAGACGAAAAACAGAAAGCTTTGGATTTACTAGAGAAATCATTGAAAATTCGAGAACAATTGGATGAATCGAACGAAGAAATACAACGAATTCAAACAAAGCTTCAAGAGATTTCTGCCTAGGGAAATCTGCGCGTGTAAATAAAATGGATTGTTTTATTTTTCCTTTAAAAAAGCACTTGAAATATATTTGTTACATTCGATAGAAGAAAAAAAATCCCGAAAACAATATTTTATTGTTGCGGTTGTTGTTGGTTCTTTGTTTTTTAACTCATTAGACCCATATGCTCGATATCTAATTGAGCGGTATGATCAGCTTCGGTTGCAATACGTTGTTGTTGAGCCTCTTCGCGAGCTTGTTGAGCTGGATTACTTAGAAGTTTATTTCGTTGGCCAACTTGAGAAGTAACGGGCTCCGTACGAAAATTAACTAAACCACGAATACGACCTTGTCAAATAAACAAAAATAAAAAATAAAAATTGATTATTCAAATATTTTCAATTTCTTCTAATTACGCATGATCACACAACCGATAATAATCGAAATCCATATGAGAAATAATAACAAACATATCAAAAGAAATACTAAATCAAAATCGATTATTCAAATCTAATAAAAAAAAATTTTTCAATTGCACCTGTTCTACCATCGATGATCGATATATGAGTAGTGATTTGATTGGTTTTCAATGGGATTAATCTATTCAAATAAATACATTTTTCTTTTTCTGTTCGACATTTTCTCAAATGAATTGCGCACGAACTTAAATAGATCGGGATATTTGTCATTTTGACATGTATAATCGTCTTCATCGAAGTAATCATATCGTAGATTTTTATATGTATAGTAAATTAAAAATCGACAATCATTCTTGTCGATATTTGGTAAACATTGAATGAGAATATAATCTCCGGGATTGAGGAATATACCCGATGTAACTAATTCGAAATTGTTTGTATTTGTATCCGTTTTCGAAACGAGAAAATTATCAAGAACATGTTGAATTAATTTTCGACCGAAATGACGAACACGTACAACATAAATATTCCATAATGTTTGATTTGTTTGAAGAAATAGAACTTTAATACCATGAAGCAAACGAGGATAGTTCGATGAACGACAAGAAAATTCTTCGAAAGAAAAATTCAAATCTTAATCGAACATGGAAGTCTAGTTGTTCTTTTTACGGGTCGTTCGATGATTGCCTCCGATCAGTGTTGTACCGATATGAAAACGCGGACTAAACGAAAGCAAGTTAAATTTAGTTTGATTGTCTTTCAGTGATATACTTTAGTTTTGAAATGGTTAGAATAACTCCAGATTTATCATTTGAATGAAGTCCTTCGTGTGCGTAGAAAATCGAGAGAACAGCTGATTTCGATTGATCAAGGTGAAAGCCTAGATCTACAGACAAAAAAAACACCATCAAATCAAACATACAAATCGATCTTTTTCTCGAACCATCCGATATTTTAAATTTAGCTAAAGTTGTATTCGATAGCCATTGATAGATCAACATTGATTTTGCTCCATTACAACCGGTTTGATCATTATGCCAGATCTTCGTTGTTTGTTTATCATGACAAATTTGAATTCGAATCTGTTGAATAATATCTTTGTTTATATTTCGAATAAACGGCTCGATTTCAACTAAAAGAAGCTCAATTCAGTAAAAAAAAAACTTTTTTTTTCCTCACCGATTGTCCATGGCTCACTGTGATACGCAGGTAAGTACCTAATGTGAATCGATGTCTAGAGAAAAATCAACGAATCATTTAATTGAAACACGAGTTTTTATTGAACAGACAAATGGTAGGGCAGGCACGAATGATTCACTTCCTGTGATATCAATTGTCACATTAAATTGATTTGATAAAGTTGAATTTCCTGTTATGCTCACAATCGAACAAAAACAACATGACAATACAAACAAATACAAGCTAACTTGCATGTTAATGAAACGTTTTTTCAATATGTTGCCTCGTAGTAAGTATTATATTTTGTAATTGCTAATAAGTAATATGGAGACAGGACGAAAAGAAAAATAACAAGACCAGAAAAAAGCAAAAGTAATGCTTATACAAGCGTTTTTGGCAAATTATATGTTTACCTTTACAAAACGAGAAAAAAAACTAATTTTAACACTCGACAAAACACTCGTATTCTATTATAGGCGAAATGCATATCATTTTTTTAGTATTTAGTAAATAATTGTGTTTATGTATAAATCTGGAGTGAAATTTCATCACATGATAATTAACGATTTGTTTTTATCAATCAAGGCCACTGAACTTTGTTTGAATAAAAGCGATACGCAGCTAATACGTCATCGATCGATGCAGAGCCCATTATTTTCCCATTTTCTTCGTCGTATTTGATTGACAAGTCAAATGTACCTACAAAAACACAGATACGACAGGCAGTTGCAAACGATTCGAAATGATAAATCTCATATAAATGAGGTTTATATCGCGGCTTGATTACTATTGACTGATGATATATGAAAATCGAAAAAAAATGATTATTTATTAGAATAAAAAAGAAATGGATTACAGAGAAAATTGAATTTAAAAGAAATATTTAAAAAGAACCACGAGCTTGAAATGTATCATGATTATTTTCACAGGCTCGTTCGGTAAATTCGTCCGTACAAGCCATACGTAACCGTTCGACAGTTGCCGGTGAATTCAATTGAAAATATCCTTGAAAACCTTGTTGTTCTCGATAGGCCATGCAAGCATTCTTCAATGCAAAAAATACGGCTGCACCAAGAAATAATGGCGGTTCACCGACAGCTTTCGATGAATAGATTGCACGAGGATTGGGCGCATTCGAAAGAAGTTCCACACGCATATCGAGTGGAACATCATTGAACGAAGGAATTTTGTATGTGCCCGGTCCACGAGTGAATAATGCGCCAGGTTTCGTCCATTTATGTTGACTTAAATCACCCCAAATCAGTTCCTCCATAGTAAATAAACCGAGACCTTGCACGAACGCACCTTCGACTTGACCAACATCGATTTGAGGATTTAATGATGTGCCAACGTCCTTGAAAAATTATTCGAATAATCAAGGAGAAAAAAAAGAAGCTATTTACCATGAGGATATCGACACGTAAAGCATGCCAATCACCTGTTAATGTGTCTAGCTCGACTTCGGCAACGGCAGCTCCTTGAGTAAAATAATTGAAATTTGCACGATTCGATGGGAAATCTGCTCCTAATGGTTCAGGTGTAGCATAGAACCCATGAGCACATAGATCAATACGTGCAAAATATGCTTTTTTCACTAGATCTTTCCATGAAAGATTGCTATCATCACCAACAAGTAACGTATTCAATCGTTCACGAATTTTTTCACAAGCAATTCGAACAGCCATGCCATTCAAATCCGATGAGGCCGATGCAGCTGTTGGACTTGTATTAGCAACTTTGTCCGTTGCTGTTTCACTAATACGAATTTTACTCACGTCACAACCGAGAATTTCTGCAGCGACTGAAATCAT
>ERZ778029.2167-NODE-2167-length-13978-cov-3.754722_pt1 | contig 13978 bp, 15 predicted proteins | sample MGYA00375759_ERZ778029 | MGnify/ENA primary metagenome ERZ778029 (study PRJEB29350, sample SAMN05389819) | bioreactor metagenome | isolation source: Ammonium sulfate bioreactor | place: South Africa: University of Cape Town | collected 2014-04-04 ...
AAAATTAGAAATCAAAGCCAAAGGACTTTTTACAGATTTCGATTTACAAGTTCCGATTATTATTGGAACAAATTCAGGATCATCTTCAGATGCGTCAAATAAAACAACGCGATGTGCAACAGTCGCAGACCTTAATGCAATTGATCTTTTAGAGTTACAAGTACGTGAAGAATAATGATTATCCATGAAAATATATTCGAAATGGAAAAATAAAAATCTTTAGAAGACTTATATTTTAAATGCTTATTGTGATCATTTTATCAACGCTAACTATTTCAATTGATAATTTACTTAATGTAATTGCTTTCGTAAAAATAATATAAAATAAAATATGTTTGAGTCTTTTATAAGATATGTCGAACGAAAGTATTCGTATTATTTCTAGCGTCCTCATTACATATTTTTGTTTTGCTGTGGTCTATACTATTCATTGATGACGACATCGACCAATCGAATGACGAGTTCTTTTTCGCTAGTTGCACATGCGCAAATAAAAATATCGATACTGATAATTTTTATTCAGCAAATTTTTTTTTCGATCATATTTAAGATCTAGGTTATTTTCTATCAACAAACGAATTTCGACAAGATAATAATTCAGCATTTTGTTGTTGTTGTTGTTTTTCTCTTCTCTAGATGTGTTAAATAAAATTATGAATCGATTGTTATTTTCATTTATTGTACCTCGTTATGGTTATTCAACATCTACCATACGTATACAATCGATTCAAATTGTAACATCAAATCTTTCGCGGCAGTATTCAGCTCTAATTCGATCTCCATCCATTGTATGATTTATTTGTTTCATAAAAGTCATTTTTCTTGTTTGTTTTTTTGTTTTTTTAAATAAAATTAGATATCATCGGCATCATGTCAAAGATATGCATCTGTTCCACGTCCTAAACTTTCGGAAGTTACAAATACAGATGAATGGATTTCGAATTCAACAACATCAACACTTAAATCGAATGAAAAATTCAAAAGCAATATTCTCAATTTAGCATCATCGAATGCAACAACAACATCGAAAACAGCGGCAGCATCAGCAACCACACAACCATTTTGTGATCCACCATTAAAAGCGGATGATCCTGATGCGAAACATACATTCAAAGAAACCGAACAAGACGTTGTTATTCTACCAACTGATTTGAATAAAAATGCAAGTGTATCAATAAAACAATTGTGTGATTATTACACACGATTATCGAAAAAGAATCTCACCAGTAAAAAATCATATTAATTCAATGTTCAATATGACTTGTCCTATTTTCCATAGTTCTTGTTGCAACAACAGCAGCATACGGATTTCTTATTGCTCCACTTCCAGTTAATTTTCCTCTTCTAGCGGCTGTTACACTCGGCACTGTTCTAACATCAGCATCAGCTAATACAGTCAATCAATTAATGGAGATTCCTTACGATGCTCAAATGAAACGAACACGTAATCGTGTACTCGTACTTGGTCAAATGAGGTACTTGGCTTTTTTTTTCTCTCTCGAATGAAATTCCTCATAATAAATCTATATTTCTATATTTAGTTATCGACATGCTATTGGTTTTGCCGGTGTAACATTGATCTCAGGTGTAACTCTTCTTGCATTAGGCTGTAATACTCTAACTGGTCTACTTGGATTATCAAATTTTTTACTCTATACATGTGTTTATACGCCAATGAAAAGAAAACATATCATTAACACATGGTTAGGATCGATTGTTGGAGCAATTCCACCTGTTATGGGTTGGACTGCTTGTACTGGAACGATTGATTCTGGTTTGTTGGATTTTGTTTTGTTGGTTTGTTTTATTTGAACCATTATTGTTTGTATTTAGGTGCACTTTTATTAGCATTTCTTCTCTATGCTTGGCAATTTCCACATTTTAATTCTTTGAGTTGGAATATTCGACGAGAATACGAACGTGCTGGTTATCAAATGATGTGCGTGTCTCATGAACGTCTATGTTTAATAACATCACTTCGTTATTCAATTGCCATATGTCTTGCTTGTTCAATCGTTGCTCCAGCTATCGATATGACTACATGGTTATTTGCATTGGATACATTACCTGTGAATGCCTATTTGGTCTATTTATCCTATAAATTCTATCGTCATCGCGATGCTCAAACATCGAGAAAACTTTTTCGATACAGTCTGATACATTTACCATTGTTATTCACATTGATGGTTATTCATCGACAAGTTAAATCACAAGATCAATCAACAATATCGACAAGAAATGATTTAGTACCTGTCCCATTATGATGAGTAGAATTAGCACATCGACACGGTCGTCTTTTTCGTCCTTTCTCTCTATTTCCTACGTTATTCTTGTTCGAATGCTTAGATTCTAATTGTGTGTTTGATAAATGAAAATTCTTTCGTTTGTTGGTTCTTTTGTCACTTCTTTTTTTTAGTTTCTAGCAGAAAGATTTGTACGTTTGTTTGTTTGTCTTTTTTTTTCGATGATCCTTTAGAGAAATTCCAATCGTCCCGAAAGATTCAGTGATGAAAAAGAAAATAAAAAACACGAACATCTTGTTAAAATACAAAAATCTTTTTGTTTTTCAATTTGACTTTGATCGACATCGAATATATTTCTAATTTCAAATGATACTATGAACAGAAAACAAAAAAAAGTCAATCACGACCTTCTCGTTCACTTAGTTCATCATCCAATTCATACGCTGGTTTATATTCAATCGAACCAGTATCATTATTTTGATATTGTAATTTTCTATTCGGTATTGTTTTTTCTTTATCACCTAATGATGTAAAACCTTGATCATACATTTGACAATAAGGTACTTTAAATTCTCGTAAAACTGTCCAAATATCTTTATATGAATAGGTTAATATCGGATTACATCTCATATATTCAGGCCATGTCGGATCGGTTAAAGAAAAATCTTGTAAACTCGATGAATACGGATCGGTTAAACGTGTACCCATAATAATACACTGAATATTTGGATGTGTAGTTTTCAATTCGAATAATGCATCTTTAATTCGATTATTGAATTTAATAAGATTAAGTTTATAAAATTCAACACATTGATCAATAAACTCAAGTACACTATCAAATTGTGGTTTATTCTGAATAAATAACGCCTGTAGGACAGGTTTTTCATTCCGATGTGAATAGATTTGATTTAAAACTAATGAATATTGATGTAAAACAAGTGTACAATCTTTACCACCATTGAATGCAACAGCTATTTGTTCTGGCGTATATTTTGTCAAACATTGCTCAAGAATATCGAACGAATGACGAATTTTACCGGCTAATTCAGCGTCAGCAATCGTATTCGTATAATTAATTATCATCATTCGGCTACGATATGAAAGAAACAAAAAAAAACATATATAAACGTAGTTGATTTTTTACGCAAAACATATTCCGTGTTTTGTTTATTTCGAAAAATTTTTGTTTTTTTTTTGCTAAAGTTTTTGATAGATGAAAAAGAAAGAGACAGAGGAAATAAACACATACAATTATTGTTTTCTTGTTGTTTTGTCTTTGTGATTCGATGATAATAAAACATACATTTATATAGTAGTAAAAAAAAATACATACACACACATACAGGTAGAATACACGTTTTTCTTGAAGAATAACAACATTGACAGAAAAAAAAGACTCTGAGGGACATAGTAAAAGAGGTAATACATACTGTATTCGACATAAAATGTCGTTTTCAGTTGTTTTTTTTTTCTTATCGCTGGAATGATATGTGTGTATATTTTAATCATGAATCAAAAAAATACAGAAAGATGAAGAAGAAATCGAACTCACTGGTGTATAAGTTGTTGAATAGAAGGGATAGTAATAGATAAACGAATGAGAACAACGACCAAAAAGAAAGAAAAGAAAAAGAAATATAATGTCTTACAGTATAAGATAGAAATCATCACCGAGGTTCAATTAAATGAGAATGATGTTAAAATAAATAAGCTCTTTCATTCTTGTATAAACTGACTAATTCTTTTTCATCTATCATTCAAATGATTTGTAAGAAGCACACAGAAGAAGAAGAAGAAGAGAGAAAGGAACAGCTTATGTTTTTTTGTTCATTTTAAATAATCTAATTGAAATAGACGAAGGAAAAGAAAATATATGAATAAAGAAGAGAAAAAAAAATATTCCTTTTTTTCTGTAATTATGTTCTTGTCTAAGATGATACTGATGAATCCTTGGCTACATATGTAAAAAGATTGTGTGCTGTTGCAATGGCAATAATATTGTCTGTTGGATGGTAAGCACAATGAAGAATTTTTTTCGAAAATTCTAAACTATCAGGATGAATTTCGTCGCGACGATTTCGACGAGCTGTTGGCGAGACTTTTTTTGCTTTCAATAATTGTCGTGGACGAATGGCTTGTTCACGTGATGATTCAAATATTGCATCTTTATTCGTCACACGTGATGTTATTTTAAATAAATTATGATAAGAACCAGTTAATAGATGACTAGATTTAATTATTTAAAGAAAGAAAAATGAAAATTATATTTTTTTTTTGACACATACTCATCTCGTGGCGACCAACAACATTCGAATTTATCGAAAATACAATCGTTTTCATAGAGAACACATAGTTTCGAACGAAGATATTCGTGTATTGGATAAGTTTCGACAGGTTTATTATCCATTTGTAAATCCCAGATTTTCAGATTAAGAAAATCTCGTGTTAACATATATCTGCCTGAATGACTGAATTTAATGTCACTAATCGATGAAATTATTTCCGAGAAGAAACTACGAGTTGCTGGATCTTCGGGTTCTTCAAAAACTATATCGAAAAAAACAAAACAAGAATTGAATGGAAAATGCTTTTCTTTCTTATTCATTTACTTTTACAATGTCGATCACAAAGTGCTGATTGTCGCATGTCACAAAGACGTATGATACCTCTCGAACTGCTGTATACAAATAGATTACATTCACGTGGATGAAATTCGGCACCGGTTATCACTTCCGTTAGATCTTCCATATTGGGTGGTTTTATATCCACAATGTCTATTCAAAGAAAACATCATCTGTGAAGATTGTATTTTATTAATAATAAAATAGAAAGGGCGAAGAAACATCAAGATTACTTTGGAAACAATCGAAAATTTGATACTAATTAATCTCTTCAATATTAATATGAGAAAAAAAGCAAATGATACTTCTCGTTTCTTCGTTCTTTTTTCATATGTCGTCATTGAAAAGATCCAATGATAATCTATCGAAGATTTTCTAGTGGAATTTATCTCAACAGGATGTCTTTGGCAATTAAATGTATTAATGTATGTTCACAGATAAATGAGCTTTGGCGGCTACACTCCCTCTTAATTCACTCACGTTGAACTAATTTTCTGTTAAATCGAAGAAAGTGAGCAGTGCATGTTGTCTTTTATCCTTATGTTTGCTCATCAAAAATAGAAAGTAATTAAATTTCGAGGATACACACACACACACACACACAAAGAAGCATTTTCTACACGAATGAACACGGTTTTGTTCTCGATCTTACTAAAACTTTGATTTGTTATTTCAGTATGCCATAGATTAATTCGTAGATCATCAGCAGATAAAAATGTTTCCTGATCACTATTCAATGATATCGAGTTAATATGATACGTATGTGCATTGCTAAAGACACGTTTAGGTGTTGCTTCGACCATTAATTCCATCGGTTTAATCACGGGTATACGAAGACTTGTAAGACTACTTGCCGAACGAATCACGCCATCGTCATCACGTAAATTGAAACCTTCGGCACGTTTTGTTTTTTCGGAGATTTTCCATAATTTCACTGTTTTGTCTGCAAATTAAAAAGCAAAATCTTATTTATTTTATCCGAAAAAATAAAAAAAAAAAAATCTTCTTCTTGCCATTCGTTGATAGAAGAAAATGTGCTTGATTTTTTCTTTTTAACCAACGTATCTGATTGATTTTTTCTTCGATTTCTAAACTTTTTAAATAATCAAATTCGGGTTCATGCGAATGAAATGTAATGTAGACATTGTATTCATTTGGACGTGGCAATGTTTTTGTCTAAATCAACGAAATACGTGTTTGTTTCTCTTCATTTTATTATATTCAATTGATTTCTATCTACTTGTTGTTCTCGTTGAAATACAACAATTCGTCCGCCTTTATCACCAACAGCAAGAAGTTCACCGTTTTCATTGAATTCAATTGTTGATATTAAATCCGCTACGAAAGAAAAACAACAATGCTGAACTCAGCTGTCGGTTTTTCGTCTGCCTACCTTCTTGTACTTCGTCATCGATCGGTCCTTTGACTTAGTGTTTTACTTTTCGTGTCGACGTCAGGTGGTTGATCCACCATTGATACTTCGATTGAATAGATAATAAAATTAAGAAGAATTTACAATAAGTTTTGTTGAATTAGAATTTGTTGAATATTAATCATCGGAATGAATCGATAGTGCAGATAAAAATGACGTATGAGACATCAAATATCGTTGAGATGAGGAAAAAAATAAACAAGTCTTTTCTCTCTTTTTTTTCCTTCTTCTTCAGATGCTTTTCAGTTGTTCTATTGGAAGTTTCGCGAAACCAATGAAGATTTTTGCTTTTATTTTCAATGCAATTATGCACTATCTATTCAATCGAATGATATTCATCGAGGTTTTTCGAATACTTCTGTTGGTTTATTATTCGTTATTTATTCTTTAAATCTGATTTCTTTCGAAAAATCGATTTTTTTTTCCTTAGTTGATCTGTATTTTTTGTGTGTCTTTTTCAGAAAAACTACATCGTTGTTTTTTCCCAATATTTTCTGATTCAAATTACAATGCGTAACGCTGCTGCTTATGTTCTCGCAACCATCGCTGGAAATGCTAATCCAGATGTTGCCACAATAGCGAAAATTCTTGGTAGTGTTGGTGTTGAATCCGACAATGCAAAAGCACAAAAAGTTGTTGACGCACTCAAAGGCAAAAATCTTGAACAAGTTATTGCTGAAGGTACGAAGAAATTATCAAGTTTACCAGTCGGCGGTGCTGCAGCTCCCGCTGCCGCTGCACCAGCAGCCGGTGCTAAAGCTGCTGCTAAAGAAGAACCCAAAAAAGAAGAAAAGAAAAAACCAGAATCAGATGATGAAGGAGATGATATGGTAGGATTTTTGGTTTTTTGAAATCGTTTCTTCTATCTTTCTCTTTGCAGGGTTTTGGTTTATTTGATTAAATTAAATAAAATTCAACAAAAATCATCGTTAAATATTCATCAGACAAATAATCACATCGCCATAGATCGTACTTGTTAAACTTGTTTTTTGTTTTATGTGTGCATGTGTGTTTTGTATTGATCTGTTATTTCAAAGAAAAAATATACAAGAAAAGAACGATAAAAAAAAACTAACAACAGCATCATCTAACAAATCATGTTCATCACATTGCTCTCTTGTGTTAGACAAGATTTCATTTGAGATTTTTGTTGTTGTTGCATTCTCGGAATAAATAATGTAGAGGTTTGACGAACAGATTTCATTGGTCGATATTTCTCATTCGTAGTAACCAAGCAGGCAAACAGACAGAAAGCAAGAAAAAACAGCAGGAAGGAAGGAAGACGTAGCAGCAAGAACGAGCGAGGCACGAAGGAAAGCAGGTGACTTCGCTGTTGTCCTTATTGTCATTGGTCTAAATTGCATTTGAGTAGATAAAAAAAAAAGAAAACTTGTGCATTTTGTTTTAGATATTTGTTCCTATATTATTATTATTATTATTGTCGAAAGTTAAATAAAAATATATATTTTTTCCGTTCATCTATTTGAATATTTCGATGAGCTATTGTTTTGTTTATCGTCAATGTTCATTTCGGAACGATAGTAGAATTAATCAAAAGAAATTATATTCATAGTAAGTCATCTTAATTTATATTGAATAGAAGAGAAAAAAAACAACAACAATAACACCTAAGTAAATAAATAAACAATCGTTTCTTTTCTTTTTTTTTCTCCGATTAGATGAACAATCCAATTGATGATGAAGATGAGTCATCGTATGATGACATTGAAAATCGTACTGCAAATGTCGAAACAAATACTTTAGATACAATGGCAACACCAACACTGATCGATGATAAATGGGCATGTTCATTTTGTACATATTTTAATTTTGCTGTCGCACAACGATGTACGATGTGTCGACAAGCGAAAATATCGACAATCAATACAGCATCAGGCGATATTTATCAATTGAATACATCATCAGATTTTCAAATTCAACAAGATCAAGCTCAACAACAACAACAACAACAACAAATACCAGCAACATATATCGATTCTGTTGAGAAATGGCCCTGTGATCAATGTACATTTTTAAATTATCCACGAGCAATACGTTGTACGCAGTGTGGTTCGTATCGTTTAATTGGTACATCACGTGTTTCATCGGTACAATCATCGAGTGATATCAATACCAATGAACGAATCTCATTGCCACCATCTACAGCTGATTCTCGTCTTATTGCTCAACGTTTAAGAAAATGGTCGTGTTCACGATGTACAACTGATAGTAAGTCGATAGGAGAAAAAGAAAACAACAACAACAACAACAACAAGCATGCTAATGCAAATGTCCTTGACGAAAGAATAAAGAACAGGGCGAGCTTTTTTTTTTTATTCTTTTCTGCTGAGATCAAGGTCGAATTGAAACTTAATCTTGAAATATTTCATAGATTATCCAGCAACGAAAAAATGTATTTCATGTGGAAATGCTCGTCATAATACTTCAAATACGAATCTATCGAATTCAATCAATCCAACGCCTACATGTTCATCGTCAACATGTTCATCAATATTAATTGGTACTGATGAAGAACAACGTATGAATGCAATCAATAAATCAATGGAAAATATCAATGTCGAACGAATAGCAAATAAAGAAAGTAAATATCATAATCATCATCGATCGACAGGTGACAAACGTTTACATTCAACGAAACGAAATTCTTCATCGACTTCGTCCGATCGTTTATGGTTGAAAGCTTGTCAAACATTACTCGATCGTGGTTTATTAACAATCGTTTTCGAATATCTTCTCTGTGGTGGTGATCCAACACGACAAATAACGATTGAAGATACACAATATTTAACTTGTAATTATTTGACATCGATCGAACTCGTTGGACGAACATTGAAAAATCTCGCCAATATCACAGGACAAATCGAACAATTCTGTAAAATTGAAACAGCTTTTCAACAATTAATACGACAACAAAAGAAAACGCCACATCAACGACGTGTACCTGCGAACAGTTGCAATCGAATTAATGGAATGATTCAACATTTTTTTCAAAGTCATTTAAAATTGAAGAAACTCGTCGATTTTCAATGTCATTTTCTGACGGAATGGTTCACAGCAGTTCTGCCAGCTGGTTCGACATTCATATCATACAAATATTCAATTATTTTTGCTTTTGTTATTTTAGAAATTCGAGATTTTTCTCATCGAACACAACAACAAATCTTCGATGATATTCTCGATCAACAAGTTCAACAAGGTAGAAAATTTCGTTGTCATTTCTTTTGTTTTCAATCTTATTTTACTTTCAAAGAACTTGAAATCGACAATCGAATCATTAATTGGAACACTGAAGTGACAAACAATCTTCATTCTCGTTTATACGCATTATGGAATCGAAAAAATGGTGATTGTTTACTAGACAGTGTTCTTCAAGTTTGTCTCGGCGTTTGGGATACGGAAAATACATTACGATTAGCCATGGCTGAATCATTACAAAAAGGTTCAACTAAGTACGAGAATTCATATTCGTTTGATAGCCATCATTTTCTTATTGTTTCGTTAGATTTTTCGAACGATGGAGTGAATACGAACGATTGGCTGCTGAAAAACAACTTTATACTCAAGATGAACATCAATTGTTCAGCGATTGGACTGACGTATTAACATTTGCAAATCAACCTGGTGAAAGTTTAGGACATGCACATATATTTGCATTGTCACATGTTCTACGTCGGCCAATTATTGTCTATGGTGTTACGAATGTGAAATCCTATCATGGAGAATATTTTATTGGTTTAGCTCGTTTTCAAGGCGTTTATTTGCCGTTACTTTGGGAACCAAATTTCTGTTCGAAATCGCCGATTTGTCTTGGTTTTACACGAAATCATTTTTCCGCACTTGTACCTATGCAAGAACGTATTAGTCTATCGACATCATCATCACGTTCATCATCGCCATTAATACAAAATCAAGATAACAATGATACTCAACAAATACACATGCAACGTTCATTAGCATCCATATCACCATCATTTAACAATCCACAATTAAATGAAAACAGTGATTCACAAACATTTTATCATCCATTGATGGATTGTGATGGCAATTTGTTGCCCGTACATTTTCTTACAGCATCGGAAGTATGTGATTTAATGAGAAAATGTTTTTAAATAAAATATATATATAATTTATATTCTAGATTGGACATGAACAAGCTATTCTTCACCAATGGCTTGATTGTGGCTTTACAAGTAATGGTTTGTTAGTAGCTAAGCAAAAAGTTGGTAAGTTCGATGCGATTGAATGAAATTAACGTGTTTTTTTTTGTCATGTCTGTCTGTCTATCTAGGAAAACGTCCTCAGGTGTGTCAACAGTCACTCGATGCGTGGTTGAGTCTTTATTCATCGAATGGTAACACTCGTCGAATGGATTCATCGTCGTTATCATCGAGATAGATTTAATTCTATATGTACAATTATTCTTCTTCTCTTTTTTTCCTTTTTTTTTTCATCCTTTTTCTCTAGCCACAAAATACGTAGTCTGATGATTGATTCTCTCTCTCTTTCTCTCGATTTTTTTGCTCTCTCATGCAGGGTGCTACTTGTCGATTAGTTCTTCTCGGTTTTCGTTTTCGTTTTTTTTTTCATTTACTTTTTCGTTTTGTCACCTATTTTGCTTGCATTCCATCGAGTTTATCATATCATCACGATTTCCCCACCATTAAAATCAATCCATATTGAACGAATATATAAAACAAATTATGGTTTGCTCTTGTAACAGTATCTATCTGTAGCGGCAAAAAAAGTTTCTTTTTTTCTCTGTGTGTGTTTTCTTGCTTAGTTCGTTTCTTTTCTCTTCTCTTTTGCTGTTCCTCATGACTGGTGAAGATAAAAAAAAAATAAATTTTCTTTTTCTTTCGATTCTATTACGTATTTATAGAGTATATAATAACGAGAAAAGATTAGTTTAATTTCACAAGATTGCTCATATGATATGATTGAAAGACTGGATATTTCTCATTTGAATAGAGATACGAGACAGATATTTGAAATGCATCAGTAAATAGCAATCAAATCAAGATTACTGAATTCCAATGGAATTGCTTAACGTATTCATTGATTCACCGAACCCAAATGAACAAAACTTATTAAGATCAATTTTCATTCATCTGCTAAGTACGTAATATTTTTCATAAACATAAGACACTCGATAAGAAAGTCATTCTATTCTAATCAATATTTATCTTCTTTTCAAAATGAACAATGCTAGTCCTTCGAGTCATCTTTTGTCCTTAATATTTATCATCTCTGATTAAAAGAAAAACTAGTTCAAGTCAATAATTCTTATCTGTATATTACAAAGAACACGTCTAGGTAAGCCATTTATTATTTAGCTGTTCTATAAGTCGAAAAACCCCGCAATATCATTCCCTTTTGTTTAGTCTATGATTAAATAAAAGTTTTCTCAGAAAAAAACTTCTTTTTTTTGAAAAATGAAGTACGTGTATAATTACATATAAGAAGAATTTCGAATAAGAAAAAGGAAATTTAGTAAAAATAGAAATGAAATAATAATTTTCATTGATTGGATACATTAGAAAAGTCTTACCAAAATTTTTAGTCAACAATTATCATTTACGTTTATTTTCATAATAAGAATAATAATGGCAAATCAAATATTAAACATCAATTTTCGATAACATAGAATTTGTGGCATTTGTTGGTGTATCTCGTCGAAATCGTGCATTTCGTCGTTGATAAACTCGAACTAAATTATTCACAATTAAAGACACGAACATCCAACAAACAAGTATAGCTAGAAATGGTGCTGAACCAATAATCATTCCAAAGATCCATCGTTGCACTGTTGACTGTCGTTTAAACATTACATTGGTATCACTGACATTCAACAATCGACTGCTGGTTGTCGTCGTCATTTGCATTAATGATCGATGCTCAGTTAATTTATGTGACATCATATATGATACGAACAAGAGGAGAAAAAAAGAAACGCAACGATGTCTTTTCAGTAATTTTAGTTTCTTACTTTATTCATTCCTACACTCATTTATGAGAAGAAAACGACCGTTAGTAGTTGTGTCGAAGAGCGAGAGAGGGAGAGAGAGAAAAAAGAAAGCACGTTAGACTATCTGTAATTACTTTTGGAATATGCTTATTCTTTGGGAAACAAGATATAGCGGTAGAGAGAATGTGACAAGAAAAAGATAAAAAGAAAAAGAAAATAATGTGTAGGCCAAGTTTGCCTTTTGTTACTTGGTTTAAAAGAAATATATGTAGACATTTGATCAAATAACAACACTTTTGTTCGTAGAAAAAAACAGTGCGAAACCTATTTTAAAATGTTGGTATCTAAAGTAAATATTGATTTGTCATTCTGCTTCTATTTGAATGAGATACTCATTTTCCATATGGTTCAATAGAAAATGTTCTGTTACTTTTGAAATATTCCAGGAAAAAAAACCATATATGCTATTTCTTCTACTATCGTTCTGATGTTCACAATATAGGTTACATTAGAAATAAATTTTTATACGAACATGCACATTCGTATATTGAAAATCTTGTGTTTTACACTCGCATTATCATGATGACATATTTTACCGAACAAAAGAGGAAATCATGCATATATTTATAATCAGGAAAAGTCATCATATGTGAGGTATTGATTTGTTTCCCTATAGCGTTTTTTTTAATGGAAAAATGAAAGAAAAGGTTATCTAAATATGTACGTAACGAACAATTTCTTATTGAAATTATTCTAGGTCGATCTGCAAACTATGTATAAATATTGTTCTGACATCCGACATGCAAATACTAATTACAATATTCTCGATTATATATATTTCAGTTTCATAAGAAAATATAAAGACTCTTATTAATCTTCGATGATACTCAAGTGTTTGTCTCTTGTAAAAAAAGATTAGCGAACGATTATTCTATACTTTCATTCTTATTGCGAAATATCAGATGTTTTTCTGGAGAGACAAGCTCACGTTTTGCGGTGTTGTTCTGTTTCATAGAAAAAAAAACATTTTCTTGCCAGCGAAGGTAAAGCAATGACAGAATGGAAGAAAATAAAAAGAAAAAATAATGACAAATCAACACAATTTCCCAAACATATAAATATTTCTTATGACTATGAAATCGACTTCGTTTTACATCAATCATCAGCCATCTATTTGTTTACTATCGTTGATACTAACACTTACGACCGTGTGCTGCAATTTTTTTTATCACTTTTGTTTTTCTGTCTGCCTTTTATATTTCATTGTTTCATCAAAAAACACACGCACGCACACACATACTAATATTCAAACAAAAATATAAAGAATTTTCTAATTTGTAGATTATACCGTCGTCAGTATTCATAATCCGAATAATAAAATACAAAAACGACTTTCTTTAAACGACTAAGAAAATTTTTATCTTGCAAACATAAACGAACGTATTCGTCATCAGATTCTCTTACACCGACAAAAATAGAAGAACGAAAGGAAGAAAAACGTATGTATTTTTTTCGTTCTAGTAACTAATTTTTGTTTACCATAATTATTGGGTTTTTTTCATTCGATCTTGTTTTTAGCATCGGCCAGTATGGCTACAAGCCAATCAAATGATACTGTATACCATACTCATACATGTAAAGGGGTATCGTATACGTTACCAACTCGATATGAAAATCCATCTTGTGCAGGACAGGG
>ERZ778029.2181-NODE-2181-length-13913-cov-3.127508_pt1 | contig 13913 bp, 14 predicted proteins | sample MGYA00375759_ERZ778029 | MGnify/ENA primary metagenome ERZ778029 (study PRJEB29350, sample SAMN05389819) | bioreactor metagenome | isolation source: Ammonium sulfate bioreactor | place: South Africa: University of Cape Town | collected 2014-04-04 ...
AATAATGTTGCCGATTTGTCCGTATCGGACAAATTCGAAAGATTTGTTTGCTCAGGTGATGAACATGACCGTAGTTGACGTGTGAGTTCTTCGGCATTATCCGTACAGATTAATGTAAATAATTTGTCGAATTTCGATGATTGCGATTGACCCATGAACAGAGAACGAGACAGAGAAAGAGAAATATGTGCTTTTGTATTGTTGTTAAAATTTGCTCGTGAATTGAAGTCTCTTCTGCACTCTCGTGTATGCAGTATGTTATACGCTTGATTGAATCGTTCGATCGCTTTTTTTTTCTATCAAAAACGTACTTTTCATTAATACGAATAAGTAGAGAGGGAGACAGAGAGAGAGAGAAAAAAGAGTGAATAGTTGATATTTTTTTATTTATTCTTTCGTTGTGATTAATGATGATGCATCGATTTTGGTTTTCGTCTTTTTCTAGCAAGTTTTATGCTGTCGAAATGATAAAATTATTGAAAAAACAGTTCGTGCACTTCCGATTCCAACACTTTTGCAATTGATCGATTGTTTAAATAAATATCTTTATCAAAGTGCTGATAAGTATGTCGTCAATTACAACAATAACAAAAAAAATTCCGTTTTTTTTTCTTGTTTTCAGAGGTCTCATTGCATCGAAATGGTTACGCTCTGTTCTAAGTACTCATACATCTTATTTAATGACTGTAAATAACAAAAACATCTTTTGTTTTTTTCTTATTCAATAATTCGATATTTTGTCTAGTGTCCAGAAATCAATGAACGTCTCGGTCCGATGTATGAACTAATCGAAGCACGTACAAGACTCTATCCGAAATTATCAAGACTTCATGGAAAATTATCTCTCATTGCTTCACAAGTAAATACCTGAAATCTGACTCATATACATAAACTCGAATAACTCAAGCATATCAAATAGGAAAAGGGCGTTATATTCAGTTCGAATCATAGTTTACATTCCGAGACTGAATCATAATCAATCAAATGATGATATATTACTTTTGCTTTTTAATTTAGATTAATAATCGAAATAATGAATTAGCTAATAGTGATGCAACAATATCAACGAAACCATCGTTTATTTTCGAGGATGTCTCCGATGAAGATATCGATGGTGATCAAACACAAGATGAACTCGTGCCAAGTCCATCGGAATATGATGAATATTCAGGTTTATCAGATGATCTTGATCTTGGTTTACAGGATAATGACGATGAAGACGGAGGAGAAGAAGAAGAAGAAGAAGAAGGATTAAATGAAAGTGATAATGATGTAAGAAAATATCAAATTCAATATTTCGAAAGTTAAATTATTGTTTTTGTTTTTAGTTCAATTTTCAAGAAAATGGTCATTTAAACGGCGATGATAACGAAAGTGACGATGAAGACAATTCATCATAGTTAATTGATTCTCTTTGTTTTTGTTTTTTTGCTGTTTTTTTTGTATTATCACCGTGCTATTTCAAAATAAAAAAAAACACAAACAACAAGCTAAGACACTCTTTAAGATTCTAACATTCATTTACAAATGATGTTTATTTATTTAACGACGTGTTGTCATCTTACGAACGACGGTGAATAATCCGCTAGCTACTTGCGCTGTATCAGAAAGCGATTGCGAAACCTAAAAGACAAAGTCAAATATCGACAAAGATTTCGATGAGAAAAAAAAATGAAATTACCGATGGTCGAACAGTTCCAGTTATTTGATAATCAGCTAAATGTCTTTCGAGAAAATTTATTGTTTCAATTTTATCTACTGATTGATCTTGTAACATGTAAATCTCTGCACTTCGATAGATAGTTGCAATTGACAGACGTTTTGTGTACCATTTAATCTATTCAAAAACTAAATATGAAATCTAATTTTCGACGGTTTATTATTTACATCCGTTGCTGTATCACCAATAGTTATCCAAGCATCATTGGCAAGATCTAATAAACTTTTCCAAGCACGTTTAGCATTCGGTGGTAAACCTTTTTGTGCTAAAGCCTTCACCGAAAAAAAACAACCAAACTTCGATTTATTTATTTCAAAACTGATCTCTTTCGTTTTACTTGTTCCCAAATATCCGCATAAGGTATAACAAGTTGTAAACGATATTTTAATCCAGCAATAAGCAATCGATTGCCTTGAATATTTTCTCTACGTAAATCAAAAATGCATAACGAATATTTTGAAACTAGAAAAGTTTTACTTCGTTGCTAATTCATTCATGTAATCGATCATTTTGGAATTTGCATCTCGCATAAAATATTCGACAAGATCATAACCATTGTAGAAGAATTTTTCTGTTTCATCTGATTGTTGACATGCTTGAATACCTACATGAATGATAATGAGAGAAACATGAAGCATTTTCAAATGATTATGTTTTATGAACAAACCAGCACGTATTGCATCCATAGACCAGCCTTTTTCGTGAACATATTTCAATGATTCATGAAGAATAGTCTCGCGTACATCAGGGCTAAAAGATAGTTGTATTGCAAAAGTTTTGTCTTGTTTTTTATTTATTTGTTGTGTTTTGTTTTAAAAATATTCAAAAGGGAAATAATAAATGCATGAGAGAAAGAAGAACGGGGTTCTTTGGAAAATAATACAAAGTGTAAAGATTTTGGATAATAAATGTTTTTCCCTTTCTTTTCTTTTAGTTTTCTTTAAAGATTAATTTGCTTGCCTTGGATTGATTTTTTCCTTTAAATTAAATGGATTCTCTTTCGGATGTTTTTTCGTATCAGCCGTTGTATCTTGTCCGCCGAAGACTTTGCCTTTGGCAGCTGTTTCATATTTAACAGTATCGTGTGAAGCCGATTCAGAAACAGGTGAATTGAAATCAGCTGCCGTCGAATACTTTTCTGTCGATGAGATTTTTGGTGCAAAGACAGTTTCAGCAGCTGGTGTTGTTGGAGATGTAGCTGTGTTGAATGCCGATGCAGCTTCTGCTTCAGCTAATTGTTGTGATGTTGCGTCGGCTTTCAAAGTATGTGTAGTAAATGGATCGGCAATATTTAATTTGCCTTGTGTTGTATAAACGGTTGTTTCACGAACTGCAGGATTTTGGTCATTCGTTGATGCAGTAAATGTTGTGGCTTGAACACGACCAAGTGGGGCGATATGAATTTTGTCAGGATTTTGTGCTGACCTGTATGAATGCAGACGAAAAGAAGGGAGATTTTAGAATGAGAAGTTTCGAGAGAAAGATTTTTTACCAAACTTTACCACCAGCAGCTTTCGATGTTGTTGTTTCAGGTGTTTGACCAGAAATTTTCGAAGCCAAACTACGTTTGAACAACGATTTCGAATAATTATTTCCAACGACTTGCACAAATCGTGATGTACCTGCTAGAGACAATAAATAATAATTATTTTTAATAAAATCAAAAGTTAATACGAACTACAGAGAGTTACTAATCGTTGCATTGTTTGAAAGGAAAATGATGTCTCAGACAATGACGAGATATTTATCGTATGTGGTACACTTCAGGAACTTTCCTGCGACGCTAGAATCAACGTAATTCGAATAAGTAATAAAATATCGACTAGATTGTTTCGAGTGACGATAATCTATAGACAATTTTTTTGCGTATATAGAGAAAAACCATCTATATAGTATAGTCTAGTCAGTTCCTCGAAAATGAACATTAGTTTAGCAGAGGGCGCTCGAAAGCAGCATTTTCTAATCTTTCATCCCTTTTATTTTATTCAACCTGTAAATTGGCTTTCGAATATTATAAACAAAGAAAAGAGAACTATTTATTTTCTGTCACATTTCTACAAAACAAAATGAATGTATTCAACAAATGTTTTTTCCAACATAGAAGATGCAGTCTGAGATCAGAAATATAAAATATTATTAGTGATAGTTTGAATTAAACAGGATGAGCACACTCGCAACAACTACGATTGTCAATATTTGTTCATAATTTGACTGTTTCGAAACCTTAATATTTGGTTAGATTTATTTTAAACTGAGCGTCTGATTGTTAGCACTTGTTAAAAAGAAATTTTTGATTGGTAAATCACATGAACCATTGATGAGAGAAGAGAAAAATATAATCCCGAGTTATTCACTAGTTGAAATCTCATGGCATCGATCGATAAAACTGAAGATCTGCAGTCATTTGATGTACCTGAAGTTACACGTCATCCAGGCGGATATACAATTTATAAAATAATTCTGCAGATAACACCAAAAGAATTTACACAAAATTCATATCAAGTATTTCAAATGAAGATTTTCTTTTGTATAATCAGGATTTTTTTTTCTCGTTTATTCAGTTAATCTATTGGAAACGTTATTCCGAAATTCGAAAATTATATGAAACACTTAATCGATATCATCAAGCTATTTATCGGCCGGGTAAATTACCCGATTTTCCAACAAAAGCCGGATATTGGGGTAGTTAAAACGAGTCTATTTTCAAAAGATAGTCGAATTTTATTCTCATCTTAGAACGATTCAATTCCGCAGTAATTGAAGAACGTCGTCTTGCCACTAAGGAATTTCTTAATTTTGCTATTCAACATGCTTATTTGCGTACACATGATGCTTATATCAATTTTTTTCAAGTAGTTCTTTTCTTTTTTTTATTCTTTCATCAATTCAATTTCGATTTAGAACGGAGAAAAAGTGATTCTGCCTGATGTTGAAGCTGATACACTACAACCCGAATCAATATCATCGATTCCCACTCCAGCAAAGGAAGAAATAACTGAAGATCTGATAGTATCTGATGAAGAAAATCATACATTAGATAAACTACTTGAAGATCTGAATAATCTTAACGTTCCTCCAACAGATTTAGAAGGTAAAATGACAAGAAAATATCATTTTCATTTCGATTTCACGAAATCTTTTTAGATAACGATACAAATACTTCATCTCGATAAACCAAAAACCTGCTTTTTATCTATGTTTTTATTTGTATTTATGAATTTCATTTTTTTTATTAAAAATAAAACACCAATCGCTGGAGTCATCTGCCGACTAAGAGAAAGAAACCGTTGACGAAATAGAGACTGGCTATGAAAACAACCAAATACAATTAAACGTCAATCATACGTGTATGTTTGTTCTGTAAAGTACGATGAAACATTTTTTAAATTCATATTTTCGACGATTGAAAGTCATGTCTCTTCGTCCTGAAGTACCTTTTTCCTCGGTATTAGATTATAGTTCATCGAACAAAACATTTCAATGTTTTCAAGGTAATCCATTGAATCGTTTGAATATTCATCGAAAAACTCTACAAGATCTTGTTCAACATTCACAAACAAGATTTCTACCCTATCGACAATTAAAAGTTCTATTTAGTCAAGAAAAAAAACAACCAGTTTGGTTGACATATGACAAACTTTTTCAACAATCACAATTAACTATTGAACAATGCGAATTAGTCGTACTTGGAATTGGTCCAAATACAATTGCTGATCGGCCAACTCCCGTAACAACGATCGAACCAACTAAAATCGATACACAATTGCTAAATAAATTCCTATTAGCTTCCGAACCAACACCCGATGAATATATTTATTGTGCATTGGCACTGCCATCAACTTCTCCAGACAGTTCATTGGGTAGTTACGTTGATCTTCGGCCTATTCTTCCGTATTTATCTGTTATTGATGCTGCACTTTGCGGCCAAGGACGGGCTCTACTCGATTGGCATGCGTCGTATAAATTCTGTGGTAAATGTGGTTCATCAACAACATCACTCGAAGGTGGTACACGTCGAAAATGTACAACATGCAATCATACAATCTATCCTCGAACAGATCCTGTTTGTATTACATTGGTTATTCATTCCGATGGACAACGTGTTCTACTTGGACGTAAAGCATCGTTTCCAGGTCAAGTTTATACCTGTCTCGCTGGTTTTATCGAGCCAGGTGAATCGATTCCTGAAGCATGTTCACGTGAAATTTGGGAGGAAAGTGGAGTTGTTATTGATACTAAACAAGTACAGTATTTCGATAGTCAACCGTGGCCATTTCTTGGTGGACAGTTAATGATCGGTTGCTATGCACAAGCCATCGATGAACAAGTAGCTTTAAATGATTCAGAATTAGAAGATTGTCGATGGTTTAATCGAGATGAAATCGGTCAAATGATACAGGAAAGTCTTAATATGACCAGTAAAAATCTTCGTATTCCACCGCCAATTGCTATTGCACATCAATTAATATCGAATTGGCATACAAATACAAAAAATGTCGTCTGAGTTCTTTGCTATTTATTTCAATAAAAACCATCTCGACTTGATAATCATTTCCTTTTAATAATAACTTGTCAAATTCGATTTATTTTCGATTGAGATGATGCTAATTCAATATGTCTTATTCAAGGTTCGTTGCTTGATTCGATCATATATCATTATTTTTATTATTTCCAAAAATAATCTATGAGATACATTCATGCATAAATGTCTTTTGAATATGTGAAGATTGAATGATGAGTCATCAATGATTTAATTAGCTCACAAGTGAATTGTGATGTGTAATTTAATCTTGGCTATCATTGAAATTTTAGTTCTATACATATTATCTATTGAAACATGTCAATGGTCACCTAATCAATGTGGTTGTGCACAAATTTCACCATCGATTCATAATCGTATCGTTGGTGGAACGGAAGCAACGCCATATAGTTGGCCAGTAAGTCGAATAAGATTAGAAACATTTGATAATCATTCGTTTTGACATTCAGTGGACTGTTAGTATCCGAAAATTTAACATGCATATATGTGGTAATAATAATCTTGTGAAGAATTTTCACTCTCTATTGGTGTTTTCAGGTGGTGTTCTAATTTCTGCTCGATATGTTCTCACAGCTGCACATTGTTTTCCTCAGTATTCATCAAAAATGCTTTCACGATATTCAATAGCCATGGGCATTCATAATATCAACGAGAAATTGTTCATTTCAAAAGTTAAACATATTATTATACATGAATCATATAATATCAATGGACGAAATGTCAATGATATAGCATTGATTGTACTCGATGAATTAGTAGATTTTCGAAATTATCGAGTTGGATTTATTTGTTTACCTATTGGACATATGCATGACAATGGTAGTTTTCCATTGATTGGTACACAAACGTAAGACAAGAGGAAAATAATAAACTGTTGAGAAGAAAATGTTTGTTAATTAGATGGATAGTTGGCTGGGGAACAATGGAATATGAAGGTCTTCCAGCTGAAGATCTAATGCAAGTATCTGTACCAATAACAGTTAATCAAGGTTGTCTGAGTAAAATCACTGATTTAAGTCAACAAATATGTGCTGGCTATGATCAAGGCGGAAAAGATTCGTGTCAAGGTGATTCAGGCGGACCATTGGTTATTGATAATGGTCATGGTATATTCGAATTAGTTGGTCTTGTTTCATTTGGTGTACGTTGTGCTGAAGCTATGAAACCGGGTATGAAAATTGTTATTCTCAAGAGAACAATTGAATTCAATTTTCTTTCACAATTGAATCTAATTTAGATTTTGTTTCCTAGGCATTTATACACGCATAAGTGCGTATATTGATTGGATACAAAGAACGATTAATAATGAAGAATTATGGTTGACAAATGAAAATCAATTGCCGAGTGCTTTAATGAATTCGAATGGAAATGATCAAGATCTATCATTTATTTTGATTTTAGTTCATATTTTCATTCTCATCGAATATTATCTTTTATGATTAATCTCTCTTTTCGACTTGATTAGTTATGCGAATAAATTCTCCATTAGTAAATAATAATAAAAAAAAGACAACACGCACACTCATCTCGACATTAATGAACTTCGAGCACTTGAGATAATCGTTTACGAACTAAAATTCCCAGAAAGCATACACATGCACAGACATCTACTCAGTTTATCTAAGAAAGAGAACGTGAAGTAAAAAATCGAATCCTTTCATTTACTTCGTTGTTTGCTTCTTCTTCTTCTCCTATTCTTCTTATCTATTCATTCATGTCGACTAGCTTTATTTTTAGTCAAATATAACGATCGAAGTTGGCACAGACTTCTTTCGTCGTCACATCTGCAAGCTGCTATTTTCTTTTCTTCGTCTTTTCTACTCGTTTCTCATTCTAGTTTTTTTTCCTGTTTTTTTTCCTTCTGTGTATTATGGACGCCAAAAACTAAGTCAAATAGAGTAAGTCTGTCGAAAGAAAAAATGTGTGTGCACACGCTTGCTCACTCAGTCAACTCTTCTTCCGGTAACATACGACGCATTTATATATATATTCTTAGGCATTATTCGTGAATATTGACAAAAAAAAAAGAAAAAGAAAATGAATTTTAATCTAAAAGCTGCTGGAACATTATTTTCACGAGCTAAACAAGTAGAGATCGAAGAATTTGTCGAACGAAAAATTGTTTTGTTTTGTTTTTAGTTTACAGAAGAGAAACTCGGTCAAGTTACTGATCGAACTGAATATGATGATCATTTCGAACAACTATTATCTCGAGCCGATCGAACAAAATTTTGGACAGAAAAACTCACGTCCTATGTTGAAAGTGTTCTTCAACCGAATCCAAGTAGAAACATCATTCTTTTTGTTTTTGTCTTCTCAATTGTTTACAAACATCGTTTTAACTAGATGAACGTTTAGAAGATTTTATCTTGACTAAACTCGATCAGAAAAGTATTAATAAGCCGAATATTTATGAACAATTAGGACATTGTATGTACGAAGCAGGCAATGATTATGGTCCATCGACACAATATGGTCGGAAAAAACTTTCGAAACAATAAAAAATTTCGTAAAAGACTTTCTTGTTTATTTAGGCTCAGCATTGATTAAATGTGGCAATTCCCATCAGAAACTTGGTCAAATTCATAAAGAATTTGTTCAATCAGCAGCCAATGATTTTATGCAGCCATTGAAAAGTTTTCTCGAGGGTGAAATGAAGTCATTAACAGTAAGTGAATGTTGTTGTTTCTATTATTCTATTCAAACAATGGAAAACAAAAACAATTGACTAAATTAATATATATATTTTTTTCTTTTTACTCCATCTAGAAAGAACGTCGTACACTCGAAGTCAAACGACTTGATCTCGATGCAGCTCGAGCTAAAAAGAAGAAATCAAAAAGTGCAAATAGTAATGCGCCAATGGCAATGGCTGATGTATGAGATTTTTCTTCGAAAATAAACTAACAATTTGTTTATTTTCGATTTAAAGAGTTCCGATACGGAACTACGTCATGCTCAAGCAGAATTCGATCGTCAATTGGAAATTACACGTTTACTACTCGATGGCTTGAATAATTCGCATGTAAATTTACAACAATAGAAATTGATGATTAATATTTGAATTCTTTTTCTTTTTTTTTTGTTGTTCTTTAGAATCATCATTTACGTTGTTTAAATGATTTTGTCGAATCAGAATTGCAATATCATCAACAATCATTACAAATTCTTGAAGATTTACGCAAACAACTTGGGTAAATAGTTCTTTGTCAATGATTTAATGAAGGAAAAAATAAATATCTCATGAATTTCTCATCTAGTCTTGTCAAACACACATCAAATTCTAATTCAAGTTTATCCAATACTCGACCTTTGCCACCACAACCATCTCAGCCGCCTATTACATTCCGTACAGCTATAGTCAAATTCGATTATGATGCTTCAGATACCAATGAATTAAGTGTTCTTGCTAAAGAAGTAAAAGATAAATCTATGATAATCGATTTGATTTCGTTTGTTTGTTTTGTAGACAGTCAATGTGATCTCCGATGATGCAGATTCGGATTGGATCATCATCGAAAAAGTCGATTCGAAGGAACGTGGACGTGTGCCTCGTGCTTATCTACGTCTTGATTCTTTTCCTTCGTCGTCGTAATCAATCGATTTTGTGATTTGATTTATTTTTACAAATGAGAAAAAAAAACAAAAAACCTAACAAATTCCTATTTCTCGATATTATGCAATTGGGATATGATTTTAATTTTATTATGCATAGAAATTTCTTATTATTATTATTTTCTTTTTTGCTTGATTTTATTTAATTGTATTTTATTTACTCATGGAAAAACAACAGAAATAAATATGATAATATAGAATTCTCGAATTTTATTGAATGCTGAATATGTGTGCGTTTCGTTCATGTAGATTCAATGCTTGAGGGTTAAATCTACAAAACAAAAGAGAACAATCATCTTCACATCATGCTAGATTTATGTCAATCTTTGAGATCAGGTAGACAAAGACGAGATGAAAGATTTTCTTTATTCGTCTTTTACTATTATGTAGATTTGCTATGGGGCAACCTTCCTTCCTTCTGTTTCTTGCTCTCTCTCTCTCTCCTGCTTGCTTTTCATTCTTTTTTTTTTCATTCATTCATTCATGTATTCAATTCATTCATTCTATTCATTCATTCGTTTGCTTGACTGCTTCATGAATATATGGATGTGTTATTGTTGTGTTGATTTCAAAAGAAGAGGACATACGAACAAAAGGGACGCACAGGAGGAGAAGTGAAGAGTATCCTTTATACTCAACAAAGACGACGACACACAAAGACAACTCATGTGGGTCAAAAAAAAGAAGTAGAGAAGGGAGAGAGAGAAAAATAAAAAAAAAAGAAGAAAAAAAAAGAGAAAGAGACAGAGTAACTGCCATTTCAATCAACCGTATCTAAGCGGCTTTTGTTCGTGTGTATGTGGGTGCTTTGAAAGCACGGAGAGAAGAAAAATAATATATATAGAAAGACATTACTGCTACAAATACGATTGAATTCAATTGAATATATTGTATTTTTCAATGAATACCGTTCTGTCGACAAGTACTTCTATTCATCGTTTATATATTTATATTCGAACATCATATACGCGCATATATTCGTAAAACGAAACAACGAAAGCTTCTACATGCATTCTGATCTGTCGATTTTTATTTTAAACAAACAAACCAACGAATTCCATAGTCGAATGTCACATAGCATTAGCTTTGTGTACAGGCATGATCGATGCCATCACGTTACGACAATCAATGATATGTTGTTTTTCTCAGGTAAGATTTCAATGTCTATATGCACACACATATATTTCAAAACTGAAAACAGAACAAACGAAATGTTAATATTGACACGATGAACAAAATCAACAACGTATATACACATAGATCGATTGATTTCCAAGTGTTTTGTAAACGAGAGATTCGATTTCATTTTTCTATCGGTAGATGTCAGACATTCTCGGGGTTGAATCAATAGATGGCATAGTGTTGTTCTAAAAACTTAAAAATTTAATTGATCGTGACTAAGTAGAAGTCTAAACATGCGTATGTTTTATTTGTGATCACTGATAATTGTACAATTTTGTTTTCTTCTTTTGTTCAACTTAAGCCGATAATGAGTTCGAGATGTGTTAAATCAACGACCTTCACTCTGCGCCTAGAGCGCGTGACATACATAGAATTAAGGATTAGTAAAGACGATATGTCAATATTGACTCGAGTCTTGTCGAACGAGACAGACTCGTCTCGTTTTTCAAACAACGAAAAAGCAAAATTTGATTTTTCGTTTGTACTTTTAATTTCTATTCATCGACTAGATGATCATGATTGACATGTACAGTGAACCCTTGAAATCACGTTCATCTTCATCTCGAGATGAATATGTTTGTCACTCAAAATGTATGACCACTAGAGAAAACGTATAGTCACGCAATCGATTCACTTGTCTTGTCATTACTGCGAGACAATGATCGGTGCTCTATTGGGAAAAGAATATGTGGATATGTTCATGAGCACGAACAATTCAATTTTTCCTAATTAAGTTTTTTTCCCCTTTCTCATTCACACATACATATATATATATATAAACTAATGATGCGAGCATTTGAAAAATGTTGTGACATTAAGAAACAAAACAGAAGAACGAAAGAAATGTGACAAATGTTTATTTCATTGTATTTTATTTTTGTGAATTCGAATACGATCCAATTTCTCAAACAACACTTGAAATTATGTGAACGATAGAAAATTGATCTTTGACAATGATGATGATATCTCGTTTTCTTCTTCTTCTTCTTCTCTTTCTCTCAAGCACACAAGTCAAGAGCTGGACAGCAACACGGCAAAATTGCTACTTGAGAATCAGTTGAAGTATTCTTCTCGTATACTCATTTCTCTCAACTTGAACTATCGTTCGCTTTTGCTTTCATTCATTCACCTTCCGACCAACGACGACAGCAACGGAAGGAAATCGAACGACGTCCGTTAAATTGGAATCGTTGTGCCAATCTTTCTCGTCGTCGTCATAGAATAGAAAAAAACAAAAGAAAATCGACCTATGATATTCATCAAAAGACGATATAAGATCTTATTATATTGATCCTTAAGTCACGCACATCGAACGAAAAGGATATCGCATCGGTTGAATATCACGAAAGAATGCATGTGCATGATTGTGTCAGGAAACAATTGCCAATGTTTGTCGGTTAGTTTCGTTTGATCAATGAAGAAAAAACATATTCATATTCATATTCATATTGCCAATGGATAAGGTACTTGTCTATATAATTAAAAAACAAGAATAAGAATCGACACAAAAGACATTCTTTGTCAATAATCGAATGGCATAGATCCCGCCTTTAGGCTTCGCTTCATTACCTCGAACCAACCCATTTACTCTTGGGAAATAGTCTTTCTCTTAATGATGGATCAAACGGATGATATCATTCGCATTGAAAATAGCTCATGTTCATTCAAGCACAATCCCATATATACATATACGTATATAAAGGTGCTGTCTCCCATAAATACGCTTAAATGAACACAAACTGTAATGTACATCGAAATATTGCTTTGCAATTTTTGTTTTGTTCTATTTTCTTCTTTTGCTCGCAGCCAACGGGCACATTAACGAAGCTATAATATGTACACATCGATCATCATCATCATCATTTATTGTCGTAATGGACACTGCGAGAACGACGTGTAGGTGTCAAAATGATCTTTCTTACGTCGTACACGTACCGTTAAACAAAGGTGTGTGTGTGATTTCCTTTCATTGCTTATTTGACACATATTACCGGATACTTATCAGTATCCGTTTTGAATTCGCCAGCGAAAAAAAAAACAATAACAAGATAGTTATATCTTTTTCCATCTAATATGTTATATCAACAATTCGTAGTTTCTCGTTGTCGATGTTGCCTCTTGAGCTTAACTCATTAAGGGCGGATCTGGCACCTTTTTCTAACACTATAGGGAAAGATCAATCAATAGAACAATGTGAAAATTAAATCAAACTCAACTATCGGTCATGATCGAACAATGGAATCTAATCTATTAGCAGCAGCAGCAGCAGCAGTAGTAGTATCGAATAGAATTTCTCCTTTTCTAAACATTTTAGGTAGTCGCACATTTGATATTTATTTAGTTTGAATACACAGATGAAATGAAAATGCCTGAATCTTAGTCTACAAACATACTCGAAGGCATTAAGCAAATAAAATCACGAATAATAGAAGGCAAATATACTTGAATGAACAACGAGTAGTGTATTTTGATGATTAGAAATCGGTCTCTCTCTCTCTTTCTTTTTGTTTCATTCTGCTCAATCAATTTTTTGTTGTGTTCGATTAACATATAAAAAAAGCAACAAACGGAAATGCTGCTGGTGCCTTGGTACATATTCTCGGAAGGTAGCACAGTTGCTGCCCGTTAGCAACTCACAGGCACACAAAAAAGAGAAAGAGAAAGAGAAAACGCGAACGAGTCTGTCCTTGTATTAAAAAACGATTTTACGTATCAAGATAAATATGGGCGGGTCAATCTGTACAAGTGAAAATGATGATGATGATGATGATGACGATCATCACCGCCACCGCCACCATCTGTTGCCTCGACAGATGAATTCGTAGTTTTTTCAAATCAAGAATAAGTCGAGAGAGA
>ERZ778029.2187-NODE-2187-length-13891-cov-26.315409_pt1 | contig 13891 bp, 11 predicted proteins | sample MGYA00375759_ERZ778029 | MGnify/ENA primary metagenome ERZ778029 (study PRJEB29350, sample SAMN05389819) | bioreactor metagenome | isolation source: Ammonium sulfate bioreactor | place: South Africa: University of Cape Town | collected 2014-04-04 ...
GGCGGCCGGGATCGATGCCCGTAACGGCACGGTGGATCACCTCGTTGCATGCGATGCACCGGAAGGGCCGTTACGCTTGCCGACAAGCATTGCCTTTGGTGGTCCGGGCCGGCACACAGCCTATGTCGGAACACTGATGTTGCCGCATCTTGCGACCTTCCGGCTGCCTGAATCTCTTGTCTAAACCGGGGGCGAGACCTTGGCGTATGTCACCAAGCGGGCCGTCTTGCAGGCTACAGCGGCAGGGGTCGCACTGGGATTGATGCCGAAGGCGACGCGGGCCAAGATGCGGCGGAATACAGGACCATCGGAAAAAGAACTTGGCGGTCACTGGCAATTCCGTGAAACGGGCACCAGTGACTGGTTGCCAGCCACCGTACCCGGCACCGTACACACCGACCTTTTAGCCAACGCCAAAATTCCCGATCCGTTTTACCGCACCAACGAGCGCGATCTGCAATGGATTGATAAGAAGGATTGGGAGTATCGCACAGCGTTCGAGATCGATGCAAAAACGCTGGCGGAAGACCATATCGAGCTTTGCTTTTTCGGCCTGGACACCTATGCCGACGTGTATTTGAACGATTTCCTGATCCTTAAAGCGGACAACATGTTCCGCACATGGGTTGCGAATATCAAGCCACACGTCAAGGCCGGTGCGAACGATCTGCATGTTGTTCTACGCTCCCCGATCACAGAAGGTCTGAAGCTGCTCGATAAGTTGGGCTACAACCCGCCGGCAGTCGTCGACTGGAGCGAGATCGGTGGACTCGGCGACAAAAAGATCAGCATGTTCTCGCGCAAAGCACCCTACCATTACGGTTGGGACTGGGGGCCGCGCTTCGTGACTTCCGGCATCTGGCGCAAGATCGTGCTGCGTGCATGGAGTAGCGCGCGAATTTCCGATCTACACATCCTGCAGGAGAGCCTCACGGCAGAGGCCGCACAACTCACCGCGGTGTTCGAGATCATCTCCGATATCGCCGCCCCTGCTGCGATCGCTATACGGTGTGCGAACAATGCTGCGATCAGAGCCAATGCACAGGTCGCCCTCACACCCGGCACGCATACGGTGAAAATCACGTTCATAATCGCCAAGCCCACGTTGTGGTGGTGCAACGGACTGGGCGAGCCCTTCCTCTACGAGTTGACCGGCCAGCTTGTAACCGACCGTACGCAGAACAGTTGCGATGCACGAATTGGGTTACGGACGATAAAGATCGCGCAGACACCGGATGCGAATGGCGAAAGCTTTACCATCGAGCTGAACGGCATTCCTGTATTCATGAAAGGTGCCAATTACATTCCCAGTGACAGCTTTCTGCCGCGTGTAACCCACGCCATCTATGAACGCGTAGTGCGCTCAGCCGCCGATACGCACATGAATATGCTGCGCGTCTGGGGCGGGGGTGTCTATGAGGATGATGCATTTTACGACCTCTGCGACGAGCACGGCATACTTGTCTGGCAGGAGTTCATCTTCGCCTGTGTGATGTATCCGGGCGATACGGCGTTCCTCGACAATGTCCGTCACGAAGCGGTCGACAATGTCAGGCGGCTACGCAACCATGCCTGTATCGCACTGTGGTGCGGCAACAATGAGATCGACACTGCCTGGCAAGACGATGTACCGGGCGGCGGCTGGGGCTGGAAGGAGAAGTACACACAAGACCAGTGCAACCAGATGTGGGCAGCATATAAGGCGATATTCTACGACATCCTTCCGCAGGTCGTGGCGGAACACGACGAAGGGCGCTTCTACTGGCCGTCTTCACCACTTGCCGCTTGGGATGGGCACAGCAGTGTGCGCCACGCCGATCTACATATGAAGAAACAGTCCGGTGACATCCACTATTGGGGCGTATGGTGGGGCAAGCTGCCGTTCTCCAGTTATCGCGACCATATCGGCCGGTTCATGACCGAATACGGATTCCAATCCTTTCCCGAATTCCGGACGATCGAAGCCTTTGCCGCACCGGGCGATTATAATATCGATTCCGAGGTGATGAGGGCGCACCAGCGCTCCTCTATCGGCAACGGCACAATCGCGACTTACATGGCGCGCGATTACGTCGTGCCAAAAAACTTCCGTGAATTCCTTTATGTCGGCCAGGTGCTGCAGGCTGAAGGCGTGCGCATCGCAATGGAAGCCCATCGCGCACACCGCCCTTATTGCATGGGTTCGCTGTTCTGGCAGATTAATGATTGCTGGCCCGTCGCGTCATGGAGCAGTATTGACTATTACGGCCGCTGGAAGGCCCTGCAGTATTTTGCCCGCAAATCCTTCGCGCCCGATCTGGTGACGATATGGCTCGACAATGACGCGGTTCAGGTATGCGTGGTCCGCGACCGGCTCGACGGCGGACCTGTGACGCTGACGCTGCGCGTGATGGATTTCAATGGATTGGTACAGAAAACGGTCCCGATGTCGTTTCTGTTACCTGCCAACACCAGCAGGATCGCCTTTACGGAATCTGCCGCGGAGCTTTTGGCCGGAACAGCACCTGAAACCGCTTTTCTGCATGCAAACATGACCGATGATGGTGGAAACCTACTGGCCGAAAATCTGCTCTATTTCCGGCCTGTGAAGGACCTGATGCTGCCGCAAGCGCAGCCGATAGTGGCCGTAAAGGATATGGGGAACACTTTCACCCTGGCGCTGTCTTCGTCGACGCTTGCGAAAAACCTGGAGATAGACATCGAGGGTATCGATGGCATCTTCAGTGACAATTATTTCGATCTACTGCCGGGTATACCTGCCATCGTGCGCTTTACGCCCACAGCGCCAACGAGCACAGCGGCCATCAGAGCCCATCTGCGACTGATGCATATGGCACTCGTGAGATAACTCAGCTCTTGAGTGTTTGAAATCCCGCAGCCATGAAATCCGCCAGGCGCGCTTTCACGGCCTTGAAATCATCCGACTTGCACAAACCGCCTGAAAGCCGGTCGATGCGGCCGCTACGTGCGAGAGAATGCATGAGGCTACCGGTCACAAAGTGATAGCCCCAGAAGACGTCCTTCTTGGATATGTCGGGCAGCGCCTTGCGCAGGATTTCGATCAGCCGCAGAACGACAGGATCGAAATATTCGTCAAAAAGATCGGCCCCTTCCGGTGTGTTGGCCAATTGGGCACAGAAGGCGGCATAGTTGCGCCAGCCCTCTCCCCCCTCGATGTACAAATCGAAATCCGTATCAAGGAAAACATGCAATGCGCCCGCCACCGTCGGCTTTCCGGCCATACGTTCGTCGTACGCATCCAACGCCTTCATGCGGCGATCACTCGTGATCCCGGCACGGCGGGCGAAGACAGCCTTGAACAAGGCAAGCTTGTCCTCAAAATAATAGTGCATCAGTGAAGTATGGACACCGACCTTCAGGGCCACGTCGCGCAGCGTCACACCGTATAGGCCGTGCTTCGAGAACAGGAGCTCGGCAGCATCCAGAATCTGCTCCATCGTTTCGGCGCGCTGCTCGGCCTTCGTCCGGTGCGCATTTTTGGACGCTTTCCGCTTAACCGGTTTTTTTTGTGAAAGTTTCGTCTTGGTTTTCGTCATCGATCCAGTCTTTGCAGCAGACGCTGGACGATAGATTCCAGCCATCGCCGGACGGCTCCACCCGCCCCATCTAGGCCCCTGCGTATTCGGTGCGAAGACGATTCTTGTCAATTTTGCCGGTCGGTGCCAATGGCATGTGCGCCACTTGAATCACCTGATCTGGAATCCACCAGTCGGCAACATTCCCGCGAAGTGCGTCCAACAGAGCCCTCTCGTTGAGGGTATGGCATTTCTGCGGCTCGACAACAAGAATTGGACGTTCGCCCCACTTCGGGTCATTCCGGCCGATGACCGCAACCAGCCCCACACCGGGTAACCGCCCAACGATTGCTTCGATCTCTGCGGGATTGATCCACTCACCACCCGATTTGATCAGGTCTTTGGTCCGGCCAGAGATGGTCAGGTTGCCGGCATCATCAATCGTGGCAAGATCGCCCGTGTCGAAGTAGCCTTCTGCGTCCAACGCCTCTGCCTGGGCTTTAAAGTACCGGTCAACGACACTTGCCCCCTTCACCTTCAAATGCCCGGTAACATTCCTCTGCCGCGGCAGGGTGGCCCCTGCTGCATCCGTAAGCTTCAGATCGAGCCCGACCGAGGGACGGCCAGAAGCAATAGCGCGGGCGCGCCCTCGAGCGGGCGCGATGGTGCCAAGCGGTGAGAGCTCCGTCATGCCCCAACTGGTCTGTACACGCGCGCAAAGACGTTTCTCCATCCGTTCGATCAAAGCATCCGGACATGTGGAACCGCCAATGATGACCCGCTCAAGTGTCGGCACGTCAGCACCGGTCGCATCGAGATAATCCAGTAGACCCTGCCACACCGTCTGCACGCCCGCCGCGACGGTTACACCTTCGTCGCGAATAAGCGTCGCCAACCACGCCCCGTCAGTCTGCCGGCCGGGCAAAACAAGCTTGGCTCCCGCTGCTGGTGCCGCGAATGGAAACCCCCAGCCATTGGCATGGAACATCGGCACCGCCACGAGAACTGAATCAGCCGCGGTCAACGCAAACGCATCGGCCTGCAGGGCACGCAACGTATGAAGATAATTGGAGCGATGGGTGTAGAGCACCCCTTTGGGGGCGCCCGTCGTTCCCGATGTATAACAAAGCCCCGCCGGTGCATCCTCGCTGAAATCACCCCATCGCGCCTCGGCGCCGTAGCTTGCGAGCAGTGTCTCAACTGTGAACACCCGCTTCCCGGCAATCATGTGCAGCGACGCAGGGCTATCATCCAGTTGCACCACCACTTCTATGCTTGGGCAATGCTGTAGCAACGTCTGCGCCGAATCCTCCAGCCCGGCACCGACGGCCAGCACGCGATCCTCGGCTTCGTTCACCATGGCCGCCAAATGCGCAACTGTGAGCCGCGGGTTCAGCGTATGACAGACGAACCCTCCGCCCATGGCCGCATAATATATTTCCAGATGGTGCTGCGTGTTCCATGCCAAAGTACCGACACGATCACCGGTGCAGAGCCCCAGCCTCGTCAACGCACCCGACAAACGATTGCTGCGCTGCCTCAGGGTCTCATAGCCAACGCGCCCTGCCCCTGCCGTGACAATCTCGCGATCTCCCCACCACTTGGCAGCGTGATCGAGAAACTTGTCTATCGTGAGGGCATAAGGTTGCATGAGCCTGTGAAAGGAACCTGAAAAGAATGCGGCCACCGACTGATCGCAACAGCCGGTGGCGATAGAAGAACCGGGTCAGAACGCCTTCGTGAGACGTATCCCAAACTGGCGCGGCGGTCCGGCATAGAGACCACCCGAATTGTTGGACGCCACATACTGCTTGTTCAAGACGTTGTCGCCATAGAGGGTGAAGAACCAACCACCAGTCTGATACTCGAGTTGCGCGCCGAGGAGATCGCGAACGCCCAGGCGATCACCGAGCGCCGGGTTATCGAATATCGATGCCCACTGCCCGGAAACATGAGCAAAGCTGACGCGCGGGGTCAACGTATCGCCACCGTCGAGAAGAAACTCGTATTGGGCGCCCAAATTATAAGTGGCACTGGGTGCGTAAGTGATTGGATTGCCCTTCACATTGACGCAGTAAATGCCCGGGCCACCCGTCGTGGGGTCGCAAACGCCAGTTGCAAGGCGGTTATACCTTGGATCGACAGCCCAGAAATGGGGCAGTGAACTCTTGAGCAAACCGACAGAACCAGTGAGCGAGAACTGCCCGAATGACGCTTGAGCTTCTCCTTCTACACCATAGATCTTGGTCTTGCCGGGAAGGTTGATTTCGTAGGTATTCAGCGGAACCGATGGATCGGACAATGTGATCTGAAAGCGGTCATATTCTGTGTAGAAAGCGTTCAGTTGGGTACGCAGGTGCCCATCAAACCAGGATGCCCTCTTCCATCCGACTTCATAGTCTGTGTCCGTCACCTTGCCAAACGGCGCGGGGCCGCCTACCGCCGACGTATAGGTGTTAAGGCCGCCCCCCGTGTAGCCTGTCGCTACGAACGCATAGAGGAAATCGCCTTCATTGACGGCCCAATCGATTGCGGCCTTATACGTGAGGGCGGAAGATTTCTGGGTCTCGATATCGTTGTACGCTGTCGGTGTCAGCGTGGTCACGCCAAACCCGTTGCCGTAGTTCCAGAGATCCACATTGTTGTGGGAGCGGGTTTGCGTCCAGCGGCCTCCGAGTGAGACCGAAACGCCGCTTCCGAGCTTGGCTTCGATCTGACCGAATGCGGCAATGTCCTGGTTGGTCGTTTTCCCCTGAATCGTCCAGGACGTGTATTGATAGAAGTTGCCTAGGTTGGGGGTTGGCCCACCTGGAAAACGTGGCCCAACCGCAATCCAGAATTGATACGGTGAACGCCAGTCGTAGTCGTTTTCCTGACCATACAAGCCAACCACCCAGGTGATCGGCTGGTTGTCCGGCGAAATCAGATTGAATTCCTGAGAATAAACGGTTTCACCAACCGAATCGTAGAACGTCCAATTGTTGGTCGTGCCGAAATAGGGAAAGACGCCCGGATTGCCGTAATCCGTGCCATCCAGATCAGCTCTCCAGGCACCGATACCAACATTATAATCAGAGATGGATCGCAGCGTGATGCCACTCGGGAACACATAGTCCACCTTCAGGATCGTACGTTGCTCACGATCCAACCGGGCCATTGGTGCATTGGCCGTGACATGAAAGAGATTGCTGTCGTGATAGGGGTTTGTGAAACCGTATGGCGCTACCGAAGCACCAACAGGAAGAAGCTGTGAATATGGAATGGCCGGAGACGCGCCAAAGTCCTGATAGAGGGCATCGTATTTCAGCGAAACCGTCAGGGATTCGACAGGCTTCCACAAAACGCTCAAACGGCCGGCGACTTCCTTCAGATCGCCTGGATTGTAGCCGGGTTTGCAGCCCGCATACTTGGCATTGGGGCAGTTGTCCGCCGGATCGCGATCGATAATGCTATAAAAACTGTCTCTCCTTTCACCAAATCCGGAGATGCGCACCGCCAGATTGTCCGTGATCGGAATATTGACCGCACCTTGCAACTGGACATCATTATAATTGCCGTATTGCGCCTGGACATAACCATTATAACCGCCCCCAATCACGGGGTCGTTCGTCGTCACGAACACCGCGCCGCCGGTCGCATTCTGCCCTACGAAGGTGCCCTGCGGGCCGCGATAAACTTCGATGCTTCTGATATCGTAAAATGGCTCTGCCGTTATATAACCGGGAAAAGTCGATGCGCCGTCGCGGTAGGTGACCACACCGACCGGCGTCTGCGTGTTGTGCTCACCCTTTCCAACGCCGCGAATGTTGAAATCGATTCCCTGCCCCAGATCATTGACCGTCAGATTGGGTGCGATGAACTGCAGCGAATTGACGTTGATGACGTTCCGGTTCTGAAGATCATCGCCTGTCAGAACGCTCGCCGTTACCGGCGTTGTCATCAGATTTTCTACTCGGCGCTCTGCCGTAACCACCACGGTCTCGATGCCACCTCTGTCGCTGGCGGCAACCCCCGCTGTCGAAGATGTATCGGACGTGTCCGTCTGTGCATGAACTGCGTTGCAGCAAACAAGCGCCAGTACAGACGCTGACAAGCTTAGCGTGCGCCCCATATTATTCCCTCCCCTGTCCGCCCATAGGCGGCCATGCACATTCCGGCATGCATGCCAAAGCTGGCAGAAAGGCCGGGGTCTGTCAATATTCATTCACACATGGATGAATATCTTGTTCTACTGTCGGCGCGGCCGCAACGACGGTGACGAGATTGCCTGAAGCCTGATCGGGATATTGTCGAACCAGGGGTAAAGATGGTTGGGAGGGGCTTCGAGCCATAGATGCCGAGAGAATTCGGCCATCGATCTTCGACGTGTGAGCGTTCACGATCTGCTTTGCCGTACGGATGATGTTCGAGGCGACCGGTATCCTCATCCGCTGGCAGTTTGGCTGAATTCGATCGAGTCCGACCTGCCCATGACCACCCCGTTTCTCAGGGCGCATTCTTTCGCCTGCCGCTGGGCACTCCAGACCAGCCTGGAGGCTGCCGCCTGGTGTTAGCGCTGCTCGTCGACTGTGCTATTTCAGTTTAGATTTCATCCCACACCACGGCGCTGTGGCCCAAGGTCAGAACCGCTTCTTCAAGAGCATCGGCGTGCGTGGCCGCGGTCAGCGGAACGGGCTTCGTCCATCCGACAAGCGGCGCGGGCAACGCCTTGTCCATGGCGGGGCAAGCTGCAGGCGCCGCTGCCCATACCGGCAGCGGTTGAAAGAAGAGCGCTATCGCGAACAGGATTTTGCGCATTCCGGGAATCCCGACGGATTTCGTAATGTCCATTCAACTACAACGCAGCGCGCCGAAAAAGTCCGCTGTGGAATAAGCGGTCAAATCCGGCGCACACACGGCTGCTGATCAGTATAGATCTCTCTCGGGGCATGAACACATGCCTCGCTCGGCTTGAAGTGTCTTCCGGAAAAGTATGGAATTGATAAGAGTAAAAGGGAGCACGCGATGAGCGACCGGTTTCCGCGAAGCTGGATGTGGTCCGAAGCGGTGGACATGCTGACGCGCGCGGAGCGTTTGCACCGCCAATTCTTTGAACCGCGTCGCGGACCCGCTGGCCCGGCCTGGGAACCACCGGTGGACATCATCGAAACGGAAACCAAAATCCTGATTTTCGCCGCCCTTCCCGGCGTAAGCCCCGAAAATGTGGACGTTGCGATTGACGGTGACCTTTTGGCCATTTCGGGATCGCGGCATCTGCCGCCCGAGCTTGCAACAGCCGCCATTCACCGTCTTGAACTTCCCCAAGGGCGGTTCAGCCGGCATGTTCCCCTGCCCCCCGGATACTATAACGGCATTGAAAGAACGTCGATTGACGGCTGCATCGTCATCACGCTTCACAAAGCGGAGCGTGGCCGTGGTTGACACACAAACGAATGATCCCGCCGGGGGCACCACCGGGAATCCATTGCCATCGGATGCGCTTATCATCGTACCGGTACGCAATATGGTCCCGTTTCCCGGTGTTGCTTTCCCGGTGACCATTGCCGGTCCCCGGTCATTGGCGGCCGCACAGCAAGCCGTCCGGCAGCAGCAGCCGGTCGGCATAGTGATGCAACGAAACACAGAAATTGCCGACCCCACGGCGCTTGACATGCATCGTATCGGAACGGTGGCCAGTGTCATACGCTATCTCACCGCCCCGGATGGCTCGACACATCTGGTTTGTCAGGGTGAGCAGCGCTTTCAAATCCTCGAATTTCTCGATGGCTGGCCCTTCATGGCGGCGCGCGTCCTGCGCATTTCCGAGCCCGCCACATCGTCATCGGAAATTGAAGCGCGCTTTTCGATTTTGAAGCAGCAGGCCATGGAGTCCCTGCAATTGCTGCCACAGGCGCCGGCCGAACTGGTTGCGGCCGTTCAGGCTATCGATACGCCCGGCACGCTTGCCGATCTCGCAGCAACCTATATGGACATCAAGCCGGAGGAGAAGCAGGAAATTCTCGAAACAATCGACGTTTCGGCAAGAATGGAGAAAGTGTCGAAGCTTCTCGCCCATCGGATCGAAGTTCAACGCCTGTCACAGGAGATCGGGCAGCAAACGAAAGCCGCGCTGGACGAACGCCAACGCGAAGTTCTGTTGCGCGAACAGATGGCAGCAATCCAACGCCAGCTTGGCGAAGACGGCGAACACGGAAAGGCTGCGGAAATTGCGGAGCTTTCCGAGGCCATCACCAGGGCGAAAATGCCGCGCGAGGTGGAAGATCAAGCCCGCAAGGAGTTGAAGCGGCTGGAACGGATGCCGGAGGCCGCCGGCGAATACAGCATGGTGCGCACCTATCTCGATTGGCTGATCGAGTTGCCGTGGGCATTGCCGGAAGAAGCGCCGATCGACATTGCGGAGGCCCGGCGCATTCTCGATGCGGATCATTACGGGCTGGAAAAGATAAAGCAGCGTATCGTCGAATATCTGGCGGTTCGCAAACTGGCGCCCGCTGGAAAGGCACCCATCCTTTGCTTTGTCGGCCCGCCGGGTGTGGGCAAGACTTCGCTCGGGCAATCTATCGCACGTGCAATGAAACGAAAATTTGCCCATGTCAGCTTGGGCGGTGTGCATGACGAAGCGGAAATCCGCGGCCACCGGCGCACCTATATCGGCTCGCTCCCTGGCAACATCATTCAGGCCATTCGCAAGGCTGGCACGCGCAATTGCGTGATGATGCTCGATGAAATCGACAAGCTGGGCGCAGGCATACAGGGCGACCCGAGTGCCGCCTTGCTGGAAGTGCTCGACCCCGAGCAGAACGCGACATTTCGCGACAACTACCTCGCCGTGCCCTTCGATCTCAGCCGGATCGTGTTCATCACGACGGCAAATGTTCTGGATACGATTCCGGGGCCCTTGCGGGACCGCATGGAAATCATCGGCCTCAGCGGTTACACGGCGACAGAGAAATTCGAAATCGCCAGGCGTTATCTTGTCCGCCGGCAAATGGAAGCCAATGGCCTGAAGGATGGCCGCGTGGAGCTGAGCGATGATGCAATCCGCAACATCATCGATCACTATACGCGTGAAGCCGGTGTGCGTGGCCTGGAGCGGCAGATCGGCAGGGTCTTGCGTCATGCGGCGGTGCGGATTGCCGAAGGACAGGCCGCCTCCGTGCATATTGAAGCAGCCGATCTCCAGGAGGTGTTGGGGCCGCCTGTATATGAGGATGAAGTCGCGCTCAGGACCAGCGTACCCGGCGTGGCGACAGGCCTTGCCTGGACGCCGGTCGGCGGCGATATCCTGTTCATCGAAGCCACCCGGATTCCGGGGAATGGCAGGCTGATCCTGACCGGCCAGCTTGGTGAAGTGATGCGTGAAAGCGCACAGGCCGCGCTGAGTGTGGTGAAAGGGTCCACGGCCTCACTTGGTATCGATCCCGCACGCTTCGAGAAAAGCGATATTCACATCCATGTGCCGGCCGGTGCGACACCGAAAGACGGGCCGAGTGCCGGAGTTGGAATGTTCATGGCCCTGACATCGCTCATGACAGACCGCACCGTGCGGAGCGATACCGCCATGACCGGAGAAATCAGCCTGCGCGGGTTGGTTTTGCCCGTGGGCGGGATCAAGGAGAAAATTACCGCGGCCGCGCGGGCCGGTATCAAGCGCGTGATGCTGCCCGCACGCAATCGGAAAGACTATGACGACATTCCAAAGGAAGCGCGCGACCAATTGGAATTCATCTGGCTGGAACATGTGACGGACGCCGTCACCGCAGGCCTTGCACCGGCCCAACCGGATTCAGTCTGAATACGCGGTCAAACTTGCGGAGGGCATGCCGGTTTCCGGCCACACCGGCATCGGCGGCATTTGCAAGCACCGGCCGGGAACAACCCGATATCGCGCCACGGGTTCACCATGGCGCGATTGCCGATGCGCTATTCGTTGATCTCCGGCTCCACAAGGCTGGCCAGGTTCTTCAGCGATTCCTGCCAGCCGAGGTAACAGGCTTCCGGCGGGATGAGATCGGGTATCCCCTCCTGCACGACGTTGAGTTCGGTGCCGACCGAAACTTTCTTCAGCGTCACGGTCACCTGCATGGCGCCGGGCATATTGGGGTCGTCGAATGTGTCGGTGTAGCGCAGCCGTTCATTCGGTACCAGTTCGACATATTTGCCGCCGAAGGAATGACTGTTGCCGGTGGTGAAATTCCGGAACGACATTTTGTAGGTGCCGTCCGTAACTGGTTCATGATGATGAACGGTACAGGCAAAACCGTTGGGCGGCAGCCATTTGGCAAGCGCGTCCGCCTCCAGAAAGGCGCGATAGACTTTTTCCGGCCCGGTTGCCAGAACGCGGTGCAAACGTACGGTGTTCGGCATGGTCGTTTCTCCTTGGTGTGAATGGGCGGAACGAATTCCGCCGCCGATCAGCGCCCCGGTATCGGCAGAACCGGCATGACTTCGACAGCTTCGCCCGGAAAGATGGTGAAATGCGGGTGCTTCTCGAACAGCTTCGCGGCCGCCTCATGCGACGGTGCCTGCACAACCATGAAAGCGCCCATCGCATTGCTCACATCCGCGATGCCGCCGGCGCTGACTTTCTTCGTCTTGCCCAGCGGGCCGCCCATGGCGGCAATGGCCGCCTGGTGCTTTTCGGTCCATGCCTGCCACGCGGCCACGCCTTGCTGCTCCCTCTTCTGCCGTTCGGCGTCGGAAAGCGCCTGCCATTCGGTCATGCGCGGGCTGGTCTTGCTGCCGAGAAATACGGCGAGATAGGTCTCGTTCGTGCTCATGCTCTGTCCTTTCCTTTGCGCAGGTGAAACAGAAGTTCGATATAGCGGCGCAGATGGTCGACGCTGGCCACCGCGATTTCCGCGTTGCCTTTCGCCTTGGCAAGAACAAATGCGCCTTGCAGCACCGCCTGCGTGTGCAGTGCGAGGCTTTGCGCGGTCCAGCCGCCGCGAATGCCGTACTTCGTCATGGCCTCGGCAATGTCGGCCTCAACCTTTGCCGCGTGGCCGCTGATGCTGGCATCGCAGGCATCGCGAATTTCGGGGCAAGTGTCGTAAACCTCCTGCACCATGGTGCCGACCAGACAGGTGAATTCCTCAATCCGGCCTGTCAGAAGCGCCTTGCGAAAATCGATATAGCCGAGCACGCGGGCGAGCGGATCGGCATGACGATGGTAAGGCGCGGTTTCGAACAGCGCGCCGGTCGTCTCCGACCAATAGTCCGCCGCCGCAACGCCCAGCGATTCCTTGCTCTTGAAATGATGAAAGAACGACCCCTTGGCGACGCCTGCTTCGGCGCACAATTCATCCACCGTCGTCGCGGCATAGCCTTTGGTGCGGATCACCGACAGGGCGGCATCCAGAAGCTTCTGCCGGGCTGACGCTTTGGGGCGCGCGGTGGGAAGTGCTGTATTCATGTTCTTATTATACTGACTGGTCGGTTTAATATCAAGGCAAAGCCGATCGCCGGTGCCGGTGCCGGTGCCGGAGCCTGAAGCATCCGCCGAAAAACGGGCGCGCGCACGTCACACCACCGTGACGGGCATCACCGCGAACGCCGGATAGAGTGGAAGGGCTGGCCCATCCGCGTCCGCTTCCTCTGGACCGGCATCGAAACGCCGCTACCCCGCTGGCAACGGGTCTTCCCGGCCGACGGCGGCACGATGTGGGAAACCAACTGGACGATGGAATTCCACCGCGAGAGCGCATGAACCGGAACCGCTCGCACGGCGCGGCTTAAGCCATTGATCTTCTTGGTGAGCCCGGATGGGATCGAACCATCGACCCTCTGATTAAAAGTCAGATGCTCTACCGCTGAGCTACGGGCCCCAAAGAAGCGGCGGACCATAGAGGGCAAAGGCAGATGTGTGAAGCGGTTTTTCGAGAAATTGCGCGGCAAAACAAAGCGCTGCCTGCGGGGCCCGGCTCAGCCCTTTTCCCCGCTTCGCGCCCGCGCTCCGGCATAGGCCGCCGCCACACCGGCCGCAAACGCATCCGCGGTGCCGCCCGCGATCGCGGCCCGCAGCCCGGCCATCAGGTCCTGATAGTAAGTCAGGTTGTGCCAGGAGAGCAGCATCGCCGCGATGATCTCGCCCGCCTTCACCACATGGTGCAGATAGGCCCGGCTGAAACCGCGGCAGGCCGGGCAGGCACAGTCCGGGTCCAGCGGCCCCAAATCCTCCGCATGCGCCGCATTGCGCAGGTTGAGCGGCCCGTTTCGCGTGAACGCCTGCCCGTTGCGCCCCGAACGGGTGGGCAACACACAATCGAACATGTCCACCCCGCGCAGCACCGCGCCCACAATGTCATCGGGCTTGCCCACGCCCATCAGATAGCGCGGCCGGTCAACCGGCATAT
>ERZ778029.2192-NODE-2192-length-13858-cov-3.476925_pt1 | contig 13858 bp, 10 predicted proteins | sample MGYA00375759_ERZ778029 | MGnify/ENA primary metagenome ERZ778029 (study PRJEB29350, sample SAMN05389819) | bioreactor metagenome | isolation source: Ammonium sulfate bioreactor | place: South Africa: University of Cape Town | collected 2014-04-04 ...
AATATCTTCAACACCAGTAACAGATAATAATCAAACGCCAATGATGAAACGTTTTGTTCAAACATTTGTCCTCGCACCAACAACAACCAGCGATAAACAAAAGTATTATGTTCACAACGATATTTTTAGATATCAGGAGAATCAAACAGCAAATTCAACAACAGAAAATGAAAGACCAGGATCATTGAATACATCTAATGACGGTTCGATTGTTTGTTTTTTTCGTTCTTTAAAGAAAATTTCAATTTGATTTTGATTTAGCATCTGCATCGACTCCAACAAAGACAATACCTGTTCAAACACCGATTACACCATCGTCAATAATTAATATTGAATTTTCGAATGATTTCGAACCGAAAAAAGATGATAAACCGGATGTGAACGCAACAACAACAACAACAACAACAGCAACCAATGAAAAACAGAAAAATCAAGAAAAACAACAACAACAACAAGCACCAAAGCCCAAATCATATCGAGATGCTATTGCCAAGAAAGAAAAAGCGCCAACAACTGAAAGTTCGACAACAGCAGCAGCAGCAACAACAGCACAAAATGCAGGAGGTACGGCAGCAGCACCGACAACACCTTCAACAGCAACAAGTACTAAATCAGGCAAATCGAAAAAATCGAAAGCAAATAAAAATAAAGCACAAGCTCGTGGTCATCCGCAAGATACTGATGAATATTATGATGATTCATGGTATTACGGAGGTGAAGATGTCGAAGCATATTTAACTACTGGTTATGTTGATGATCAAGAAGTTTTTGTTGGAGATTTATCAGCACAAATTACGGAAGAACAGGTGAGAAGGAAAAGTATTTAGTTTCTATTCGATATAACCGAATTCTAGATTCGCGAAATGTTCCGATCATTTGGTCGTCTTTTACTCGTTCGCATTGGTAACACAGGCTCTCAAGTTGGTGCAGCAAATTTCGCTTTTTGTGTTTGTCAATCGGTCGATATGGCTAAAGCAGTTGTCGCTGATCGTGATAGTTTCTTTCAAAAATACAAAGTCAATGTCGAAGCCAAGAAACGTCGTCCTTTTCCTCATACGTTTCGTCCGACATATCCAACAGCTGCCTCACCCAATAACTATCAATCAACTGGTTATCCTGCTGCATTCTATCAACATGGACCTGGAGGAGCAGCAGCAGCAGCAGCGGCGGCGGCAGCAACAGCAGCACCGTTCTATGATGGAGGAGGAGGTGCTGCAGCAGGAGGCGGTGGAAAACGTGGTGGTAGAGGAGGACCTCATCCGAAAAATTAAATCTTTCGTATTGTTATTGCTGTTTGTTCATTTCTTGATTTCTCTTTCTCTTATCAAACTGATGAAAGTTATTCTCAGGATTTTAAAAGAAAGAGATTTAAAAATTAAGCAAATTTTTTACGCTGGTTTCTTTTTTTCTTTCTTTCTTTCTTTTGTGTTATTGTGTTTGTTCTTGTTATCCTTGACTTTTTCAACTTAAATAAACGTGAAAGCCATTCATTCATTTAGTGAAACATCTTCGAAAACTTTATATGTCATTGAAAAGATTAACCTCATATTTTTTAAACTGATTTCGAGTGCAAAATAATATCTACCTTGTCAATTTCAAGGGAACAAAAAGCAATCGTCTAGAAAATTGCACGTGTTACATCAGAGGCAAACTTCTATTCGATCTTGAATAGTAACAACAGTAGTTTTACTCCTTTGAACTTGCAAGTTTATTATTAAAATGAGAAAAGTATGTCGAGGACATTATTTTCAAAGTATTTTCTGTGATAATTAAAGAGAACGAATAATAAATTACATCGAATGACGTATTTTCTGATGAATATCAGTACCAATTGACCTGACGATAATTGCATGAGGTTGAATTTGATTTCGTCGAGCGAAGATTTTCGAATAGATTCTTTTGAAAAGCAGTTTCAATTGACGACGAAATCGTGCAGAAAATATTAAAAATAAATAGAAACTGCCTGCATAATTAAAAATAATCAGAGAATTAGCAATGGCTCCAACAAGACTTAGAATTGCGATTTGCATTGCTGAATTTCCTGACGATGCATTTATGTAATAATAAATTCTATAGACAATATAAGGTAAAACTAAAACAATCGAACAAATCGTTCGTACGAACGCTATGATTGTTAATTGTCGATCGAGTCGTCGACGAGCGAGACCAATCTGTCGCGGAATAATATGACGAATATTGTAACACGAAAGAAAACTGAATAGACTTGAAATTAATGTTGGAAGAATGCCGATTAAACCGATAAAATAAATATATGTATTGTAGAAGAAATATGCTGAATTGTAGATATTACAGCCTTTTGTTGGATGATTTTCGGGAATAATAAGAAGTGGAAATGAGTGAATAGTCGACAGACAAATCATGATCAAGATGAAACGATGAGCAACTTTTAAATTACTCAGATTTCGTAGATAGAATAGATAACTTGTTGAAAGAAATTGATCGAATGCAATAAAACAAATTGTATAAACCGAGGTTAAAGATAGAATTTGAGCGAGAAATCCACGAAGTCGACACCAAACAAGTGATGCTGTTGTCGGATCAACACCGAGTGCTGAAGATAATATTCGAGAACTTAGAGTTATTACAACTTGACCGATATCAGTTAGTGATAAGACAATTAATAAAAATGCACATGGACTTTCACGAAAGATTTTCGATGTCGAAAATATTAGCAAATTCAAACAATTTCCAATGATTCCGCCGATTAAAAGCACTAAAGTCATGTAAATTGTATATTCATTGGAAATGCGAATTATTTGTTGCGCAAATGACGACGACATGATCAAATCAAATGTGTAATATAGTAAACAATTCTCAGGTAATAATAATAATAATAATCAGACGTTATTTTTATAGATATTTCATCGCATAAAAGATTTTTTTATTGTAATTATATAGAAAATTTTTACTCTTATTAATGAGAAGAAAAAATCTCTTTGAAATCTCTCTTTTTTAAATCTTCTTTTCTTTCTAAATATCAGTAATTAACATCGCATGATATCATGTCTATCTAATTTGATTTCAAAAAAATAAGTGAACAGCTTTTCAAAATGTCAAAGAAATTCACTTATTGTCAAAGTATGAGTGTGTTACCAACATCCTCAACGATAGAAAAAAGTGAGATGTCACCAGATTCTTTTCATCGTATGCTTTGTTCTATACCTGCGTTCATTCGTTTAAAATAAAGAACCATACAAATATGTCTTAGCAACTAACTAGACTAGACACTTCTTCGTGTTCGTCTTTTTCCTTGTGTTGTTATAAACGATGTCATCTTTAAATTCTCTTGTACCATTTGAATGGTTTGAAATTGCAAGTAAATCTCGTTCGCCTGATCTTCGTGTTGGTCATTCGAGTACATTCCATAGTTCATCGTCGAATATCTATTTAATTGGTGGTGCCAATCCATCGGAATGTTTTGCTGATGTTTATTCACTTTCTCTACCATCGAAGGATTCCGAAACATTTTCGTGGACGAAATTAATTGGTGAAGATGCAGCACTTCGACGTTACGAACATTCAGCTGTTTTATCATCGGAAAATCATGATGAAATCGTGTTTTTCGGTGGAGCTAATACAGAAAATAATTTCAATGATGTTCATGTTTTGAATATTTCAACGAAAACAATCGAAAATCGAACGCCAAAAGACAATAAATTAGTTTCACCCCGAACTCATCATTCGAGTTGTTGTATTCAAAATGGTTTATATATATTCAGCGGTGGTCATCAAGGTGTGAAAGCTGTTGATGATGCGGAATTATATCGATTTGATTTAGGTAATTCGTTGTTTGTTTTCGAATCAAATTTCAAAACAACCAATCTTTTAGCTTCTCGGTCGTGGTCTTGTGTGCCTGCACATGGTTCTCCGCCTGAGCAACGTCATGGTCATTGTTTATTATCTCTTGGCAATCGTCGTCTTTATCTTCATGGTGGAATGGATGGACGAACATTTTTCTCGTCGCTCTACTCAATTGATGTCACAGAAAATCCTCCTCGATGGACAGAACATCCATCTTCATCGTCTCAGCCAATGGCTCGAGCTGCACACGGCGGTGTTTCCATTGAAAATACATCGACTCTCGTCATTTTCGGTGGACTATCACGGAATGGTCAAGCATTAAATGATACATGGTCATGGTCAGCAGAAAATCAACAGTGGACGGAGATCATTTGTCGATCAGTACCCGCAGCACGACTTGATTTTGCTTATTGTCTTGTTCAATCCAAAGATAACGAACAGGACTCAGAGAAAATCAGCTCATTTATATTCATTCACGGAGGAACAAATACACAAGGAGATGTTTTTGATGATTGTTTTTTATTAAGACTAACTTTTGATTAATTCTCAATAAATAAAGAAAACGAAACGAATGTCTTGTTGAATAGCGCCATCTGAGTAAATTTCTTAATCGTAGATGTTGACCAATAATGAAATGTAAAGAATTGTTACATGTTTATCTATTCATTTATTCTCATTACAAACTGTTTTGATTTGATTTTGCGTAAGAGAAAATGGAAGATACAGCACGATTAACAAGTGAAAATTCGATTAAATTATTTATTCAACGAGATTATTCAGAAGGAACATCTGTCAAATTTCAAGAACGTTTTCCTCCTGAACTCAACGGAAGAGTAAAACAAAACAAACAAAACAAAAGCCAACATAATGTTCATTTCTTTTCAGATTGATCGTGGCAAATTTCTTAGTATTATTCAAAAAATCAATTCATATTATGCTGAAGCTGAGTCCATATCATGTCAAACATTTCTAGAAAATTGTTGTGCCTGTTTAACGGGATATTTATTATTACTTTGTATGCCAACACATTATGAAAAAGTAATTGAGATATTTTGTCGAATTATCGTCTTAACGAACGTTTGTTTTAGTGTGTTAAACGTGCTGCAAATTATATTACACGTGAAAATGAAGAAACACTCAATCCTAATGGAATATTTATGCTTGATCCCATGGAAAAAGGACTTCGTTGTGTAAATAAAAACAAATCTATTCGATTCGAGTGTGATATTTAACGTTTTTTTCTCTCTTTAGATTGAAATTTGTATAACTCAAACTCGTCGTTGAATAAAACAAAATTTTTTATGTTAAACAGTGAATAGACAAAGTTCACTATTCATCTATATGTTCTATTTAAATTTGTTGCTTGTGTATGATAGAAAAGAAAATAAATGATGATGTTATTTAAGACAAAACAAAACCCTTGATTTAAATAGTACGTTTGCTGATTGATAATTAGAGTTTAATAACTAATTTGAAGTGAACTTTTTTTCTTTTTCCTAATTTTTACTTTGATTAAAAATACGAAGAACAAAAACGAGAGATGCTTGAAGACAGTTGTCATTTGTGAATAATTACAAATGACATGAGAAGAAAAAAGAAAAGAAATTCTATTCTTTAACTTCAAACTTCAATTGAGATTAATCATTAATTTAAAAATCAAAGAAATTTATTCAAAGTACTAATATTCGTTTTTTTTTTGTAAAGAAAAAAGAGAGAATGTACCTCACTCATAAGCCCCCTCGTGTAAGTCTATATTTCTACAGACTGTCTGCATAACTCTATTTGCAACGATATCATGTTCACTAAATACAGACAATCGAACAAACTCTGAGAAAGATCTCATCTTGGTAAATTCAACTGTCTGTTGTATCCAGCATACGAACATGATAGATCTTTGAAATTAAAGATCGAATAGTTGCTATTCCTGGGTTCGGGGACTTTCCCTCGAGTATCAGATCAATTTGCGAACAAATTCAAACTGATATAATGAGTGATCACAAGTGACACTCGTATGTAACTCGAACAGCAAACGTGTAAGATACATCGAGTTTTATTGGATACTCGATTCGGATTTTATATTGATACGAGATAGGACAGAGAAAGAAAACGGTGAAATCGATCTTACCGTCTTTGAAATTTCGATTCATAGCGACATCTCGTCGAAGACTTAGCTGTCCTCATGAATAGGATTTAATTGAATTAGACAAAATCAGATCTGTTTATAATCAAATTCATTTGAAAACTTGAAAAGATTTGTTTGCTTGTAGCGGAATGACACGGTGATGAATTAGATCGTATTTTTCAGAAATAAATGAGAAGAAACACATGTCTCTTGTTCATTTGCTTGATCTTCAAGCAAAATTAACACTATCAAAAGTGAAGATGAACAACAGACATAACATTTATTCGTGGTGTTGAAGAGCGAGAAGAAAAACGGCAAAAGAAAAAAAGAAGAAGACGAAGAAAAAGTGAAGAATACAAAGCGGAAATTAAGAGCTTTCTTTTCCACTATAAGGTTTATGAAAGTGAAGAAGAAACCGAGTGAAAAAGCGAGAGAAATAGAAAAAAAAAAGTTTTCTTTATTCATATAAACTATTCATTTAAAATAGATCTGCGGAGATAAACATGTGTGCATGTTATGTTCTTCAAGCTTCATCGTCAATTCGCAGAACTTATCGATTTGTAAGTGCATATTTCATATATCTATTGATCTAATTGAACAAATTATCGAAAGAAATTTGTCATTATCAGTATTTCAAAGAATTAACATATTTTTCAATGAATAGCTCAAAGAAAAATATGAAATCGACTATTTCTAATTAATTTTAGTCTGTTATTAATATGTATTTTAGAAAATAGAAGTAGTTTTTTTTCTTTTTATCATGAAGCAGGATAAACACATGTGCGTGCGTTGCCGATAGTTAAATAATTTGTTCGATCAATAAACATGAAATCGATCTGACTAGACATCGAGATAAAGAAAACCGATTATGACGATTCCGTTCTATTAATCTCACGATTGCTATTAGGGGACATTTTTTTTCTTCTTCTTCTCATTGACATTGACGTATTCTCGTATTTAGTTCTTACACTGGAAAGTCGACATTTTTCCTACTTCTATCTGTGTATATACTGTATGCTGGTATAATTATTTTGTTTTTGACTCTACTAGGCTTTTTCTTTTCTAACTTATTCTTGTACCCCCGTCTCTTTTTCTGCGTCCTTTGTTCTTCGCTATCTATTTTCTTTCGAGTAGAACGAGAGTGAGCCAAGTAAAAGGAGAAGAAGAAGAAGAATTGCCTGTCGACATTGTTGAAAGCAGTGATGCGAGAGTACATGGTGTTCATGTTCGTGACACAACTCACTCGAGCATTTGACACGCGCAGGTGTGCTTCGATGTTTGTTATCATTCGATGAACATGCATTAACAAAATTATCTGAACTTCAACGTTAATATCAAATCAGCTTTTTTCCTTTCAAAAACAACAACAAATCGATTGTTATTTATGTAAAACAACGAAATCATGGATAGAAGTCCTTCGACAACAAATTCAAAACGCTCTCTTCACGGAAGAAAACTTCTTTATCAAGAACGAGTTTCTGAACAGCCCTCATCTTTATTAGCATCCTCTTATTTATCTGCACAGGCGATATCGAAAATATCTCCGACAATGAATTCAGTTAATTGTGAAAATGTACATATCAAACAGGTAGAGATTCAATAGAAAATAAATCGAATCAAATATTTTCATCATCGTTTGAAGATCTTAACCGAGAAATTGATTATTTCTTTTTCTTTGCGTTTTTTTTTGTTTTATCTGATGAATAGACTTTATAAAAGATCGTTCTTATTTATATAGAACAGAAAAAGAAAAAAGTAATTATTTCAAGTGAACTTCTTCATGAACAATGTTTTCATATTATTAACTGAAAAGTCTTTTTCTGTTTAGTTGCCATAAGAGATTTTCTCAGAGTTCATATTAAGTAAAGAAAGAAAAAATCTAGAGAAAAAGAAATGTTTCTGAATGTATTAATGACAGTTCATTCTGACAAGTCAATCCCTGAAATTAGAAGAAAGACAAAAAAGAAACGAGTCGTAGATTTTTTTTTGTAAGACATTCAACAAAATTAATGATACCTAACAAATGGAATTGTTTTCTTTTTTTATATTCTCGATGAAAAGATTGCCTCAACTAATAAACATATATTTGAGACAAAAGAATGGTGCAGATGAATCCATTCGAGTCTAACTAGTGTGGCATCATTGAGTAATGCCAATCAAGCAAATGTCATCTTGGGAATTCGCCATCGTTATTCGATGATAACAAAAGAGGATGGTAAGACGAAATGGTGCGAGCACGAGCGAGAGAGTGAAAATAAGTTTCCGGTGGTTTTTCTCTCTCTCTTTCTATGAATTCGATAATGAACAATGGGAAATGAGATAATAACAGACCAAATCAATCAGACATTGCGAGATTTTTCATGAGCAACAATAGATTCTATTTTAGTTTTTTATTTCTAGGAGATGGAATTGAAAGCCGTTGGTAATTTAGGCATGGTCAAAAGAAAACAGTTTCTGCAAAAACGTGACATCAGTCGGTCACATGAAGTAAGTTCACTTGTTCTTTTTTTTTTAATTTCATTTATTCATAAAGAAAACAAAATAATACGAACGAACGAGCGTTTGTTTTTATTCGAGTTCTTAGTTGGAAAAATGCGTTATAAAGAGAAAAAAAAAGCTTAGTTTTCAAAAAAAAACAAACAAAACAACTAATTCTGTAAAGGTGAAGTAGAAAGAAAAACGGATATGCCGTCATTAGTGCATCCGAGAACAAATAATACAAAAATACAGATCAATTCACTCTTATTAAGTCATTTTTATAATTAAAGATTAGATTTCAATTAACTTTAATTTGAGTTCAACTATGTCGAAATTTATTTAGATAATCATAAATAAAAGATTCGTTGATTTTAATTTTAATATAATCTCAAACGCCCTTTTTCTTTCTACTATCTAAATTTATCATTAAAAATGACGAAGATAAAATATTTCTTTTTTGTATTAATCTTTTCTTTTATATCACGACACACAATTTCATATTGCTTAGCGAGAGAGAGAGAGAAGAAACAGAAAAGTGAAAATTTCTAATGAATGTCATTGTCAAATAAGAATACCTTTATTCCTAATGAAAAAGAGAAAAAGAACTAATAAAATTAATCTCACATTCCAATAATACAAATAGAGAAAATAGATTTCCCATTTGTATTGATTAGTATGCCAAAGGCGAAGACGAAGTAACACGTAGGCACAATACGTAAAAACGATAAGTTTACAAATGAACAAGAATATTTATGAAATCACTTGTCTGCGCCCCGAAAAAACATACAAATGCCAGACAACGTTCGGTCAAATCGTATCTGTAAGGGAAACAGAGGGGAATAGTCGTTGTTGTTGTTCGTAGTATTATTGTCGAGCGTCATCGTGATCATTGTTATTGCTATTTTCGGAGTAAATTAAATTTTTATTTTTGTTTAAAATTATTTTTCTTTTCCTTTTCTCTACGGCAAATCCGAGAAAAATATGCGCAGATCTCGTTAATTAAACGAACAACGAGCTAACTCAAGTTGACATTCGATTGAAGATCATTTTTCTGTTTGATCGTTCCTTTTTTCAGATCTCTTAGTTTCTTTTTTGCTTTCCGAAAACTATTATCGAAAAAGAACGAGAAGAGGCAAGAGGAGAAGAAGAAGAAGAAAAAACGAGGATGATGATGATGAAGAGATCGAGATAATAACAATAATGACAACGATAACAACCGTCGATCTTTATTGAGCAAAAAAGAGACGAACAAGAAGAAAAAGAAGAAGAAGAAAAACTATATCCGTGCCTTCGTACATAAAAAACATCGGTCGAGAATGCGACCGATGCTCGATACCGGCAAAACCAATGTAACAAACTGGAATGCAAAGAAAGAGAGAGAGAGAGAGAGAGAGAGAGGGAGAAGGCTGTGTGCGGTAGAGGCAAAGAGGAAACATCATCAATGATTATTGTATTCGTTTCAATAACGGACCACTAGACGCAGCAAGCCTTCATTTTCTCGCTTTTCTTCTTCTTCTCTTCTCTCTTCTTCCCTCTCTTTCACTCGTTTCTAGTCGTTTTCTTCTCGTTTCTCGTTGGAAAAGCACGTACTACGTTGTTTTTCTTGAAAGCAACGACACTAAATAATTTTTTTATCTCTCGTCTCCACAAACTATTTCTATACAATCGAAGTATCTATGTCAATGTGCTTTTGACACGATGAGTGGACATGAAGAACAATAACACAAAACAGCAATAACAACAACAGCTACTACTAATACTGCTATTACGATGCAATTCAATTCAATAATCGAATCGTTTTTTTTTCCGTTGATTCTCTTTTTTCCATTCGTTTTTCTCATTGAAATGATCAATTGATTGTTAATCAAATGTCTTCATTCCATGTTGATACATCATTTAATTCGTTAACAATAACTTCAACATCAACCGTTTCGACAACAAGTACAACAACGACAAATCGTCGTTTATTAGATGTTGATTCGAATCGTTTATCTGTAACGAATTCCCCAAATAGCAATCTTGCGAATACAAATCTTCACCAACGTCGAACTTCAATAGTCAATCATCATCAACGACGAAATTCTCAATTACGTAAAGCAAGTTTCACAACTTCGACATTGGTATGTGTAACGAAATCTAATTAGCTTGTCTGTTAACTATTGACATATACAGAGAGGACAAAATTGTTGCCGAAAGATTAGGTACGATTGTTATGAAAGACGAAGAAGACGACGTCTTTTAGATATTTATATATAACGATGTATATACATATTGATATTCTTACGATGAGATCTGTGACTGTTTGTTCGTCGTTCTATATTACATCCAGAAGAAGAAAAAAAACGAAGAATTTATGTTTGTTTCCATTGATTTGTTTAAGAAAGACTTAGTCTTTAATAGAAAATCAACTTTGTTTTGACATTTATTCATTAGTTGACTTAATTTATCTAAATAAATAGTTAAATATACCATATATCTCTAACAGCACTTCATTAATATATTTCTTCGTTCTTTTATTTTCGTCAAATTCACATCGATGAGATTGCTTTTCTTCGAGCGACGACAGATGTTCGAGAGGGTGTTGAAATCAATTCAACGACGAATCTTTCTCTTCAATCAAGCAAAACATACTACTCGGAAATGATGTCAATTGACGACGAAAGAATCGAGACAAGAAATAAGAAGATATTGACTAACTCGAACCGTCAGTAATAGTTAACTTAAAACTTGATGATGGATAAGTTATTCCGGTTAATTGCCTGAAGACAGAAAAAGAGAAGAAGAAAAAAAAGAAATCATTGCAAGTCAATGATTTTTATCTCAAAAATAAGACGACGATGAAATCAAATCCATTAATTCTTTTCGAATTACTCATGTAGAAAAGATTCTCAAGATAAACTCGCTGCTCTTTTCTTTTCCTATTAATGTTTATCGAAAACATCTATTAAGAAAATATCTTTGGGGATTTTCATTTTAGTTTCGATGAATTATAAATATTTAAGTATATCCACACGTCGACTTTTTAGTTTTATTAGACAAATATTACAAAAATATACTGAACGAACAAATAAAATACGTTAATTGATATATAACAATGCGTTGATAACTGAAAATAAATTCTTAATAATCAGAGACAAAGAAATTTGTTTTTCGAAAGTAATCTTCGAAGATTAAGATCAAGAAAAGAAGATTCAATATTAACGAAGGCAAATAATTCTCAAAGGATATTTTCGAACATGATTCATTATTCTACAAATTGATTTCTTGTTTTCTTTTCCTATCGGAATACAAATAGATTAGATTTGCGAAAGAAAACATTGAGCTTTATTTTCTCGTTTCTTTACCTGAACGACGACGACGACGACGACGACGACAATAAGTCTAATCGCATAATTATCGAAGAGAAAAAAAAGAAAACACAGCGATTTAGTTTTCTTAATTTGAAAACTTTTTATATCACAAACATAAACAATTTCTTAGTGAAAATCAATGTTATTCGATGAATTTCTTCGTCGATTTCGTTATGTAAGTAGATCGTATAACAAAATTGAACATTCGCACAGTTATTTGTTTCGTTTTTTTTTATTTGATAAGCTTCATAAAGAAAAAAAAACAATGTTTATCTCTTCTTACAAGCGAAGCATTCAGTTTTTGAATGCAAGATTTGTTCATCATTGTGTCTCTAATTTTATCTGAGCGAATGCGTGCCAAGATCGAATATTTTCTAATGATGAGCAGAGACTTCGTCGCAACAAGAAAAAACGAGCAAACGAGAGAAGAAGGAAAGACTGTTGTTGTCTGTTTTTGGTTGTTGTCGCGATGAAATGTGATGATTTGACTATCTGTATCTGTTGTCCGGTCTTCTCTGTTCTTTTCTAATATGATTAGAATTAATAAGACTCTCGCTCACTTCCATCACTCTTTTCCGCACGACGTCTACAAACTTTCTTATCCGTCGATGTTTCTCGTTTGTCATCGTTTCTCGACATCGGCAATAAACAAAATGTTATTAGAAATTCAGTCTACATACATCTATACGCTTTGACATTCGATGAATATTGACTTTTCAAACCAAAATCACAAATAGAAATCTTATGTTCGGATTACTATTATTATCATCGTCTTCTTCTTCTTCTTCTTCTTTCGATTGACAATTATTAATATGTCTATATCAACAATTAAAACCTTGGGCGAATTTATGACAGATTGTGCTCGTACGACTCATCGTCTATCGTGTTACACACCATTACCAAGTCATGCTGCACAGGTTTGATTGAAGCTAAATGCGAAGAAAATAACATCTATATACGTAGATGTCGAAAACTATTTCATATTGAAAATCTATGACGCATGAACTATTTTTTCTATTAGAAGATCTTTTCATAGATGCGTAAAAATATCTAAAAGATAGCAAAACAGAAAATTTTTGCTTTCCTTCAGAAATCAATATGGAAAAGACTAATAAAAAAAATCGTATTTTTACATGTTTAACTCTCATGATTAGAAAAATCTTTTGGTTGATTAGTTAGCTATGTCAGTATTGTTTTGTTTCTTTCTTTCTTTGTTAAAAACCGATGAGTGATGAGGCTCATTGTCTTTTTTTTTCTTAGTTTTGTTTTTCTTCATTCAAATATGCTTTTCACACTCGAATAATGACAAATGGAGAGGCAGAGGGAGAAAAAAATAACTTCGAGAAACAGTTCGTGATCCTATTCGATAGTCTTGAGCAGATCTTCTCATATTTATGCACATAAAAAGAAAGACTAGAACAACAACAACAACAACAGCGGCAGCAGTAGTACTAGAAAATGCAACGACATCGTAGTTCATCAAAAACAAAATCTGATTTTATCCCAATAATCTTGATTACTAAATCTTTAACTAAAACCCATCATCAACAACAACAGCAACAAAGTCTACTTTCTAAAAAGATAAATGATATTAAACCGCAGCGTATTCGATTTCGAAGATTTCAACGTGCACAGGTAGATTTTTGTTTTCTTTTCGTCTGTCAAGTCGAAATAATTGATTATAATTTGAGAAAATCACTTGTCGATTTCCAACTGAATGAACCGAGTTTTATTTTTCCTTTTTACACTTGTTTTTCCTTTCATTAAGAACTTGCGTGTGTGCACACTCGGCATCACATCATTTGGAATTGATCACTTCCGGCAGAGTGCACACAATATAATTTCGTTCATATTTACTATATTCAAAAAAACAGAAGAAGACGAAGGAATTTTCTTCTTCCTGCCATGTTCATTCAGCTAGATTTGACTTCGTATTCTTTCCTTTATGTTTATTAAAAGAAAATGTCTTTTTTATAGAAATTGAAATCGTCAATCTATTGTGAGAATTAAGATTTCAATGTGAAGAAATAGTTCTGTATGAGATCTAATCGATGTGATCAATAGAAAAATGAATGAATGAAGTATT
>ERZ778029.2196-NODE-2196-length-13838-cov-3.349416_pt1 | contig 13838 bp, 12 predicted proteins | sample MGYA00375759_ERZ778029 | MGnify/ENA primary metagenome ERZ778029 (study PRJEB29350, sample SAMN05389819) | bioreactor metagenome | isolation source: Ammonium sulfate bioreactor | place: South Africa: University of Cape Town | collected 2014-04-04 ...
ATTTTACAGCAAATGATCGATCTCGTCGTTATTCAACACCTGATAAACAGGATTTAGAAACGATTTATGAGGTAAAAACAAAACAAAGATTCTAGCTGTTCGTTTGTTTTTCTATTCTTCTGCAAGAAAAACGAATCATTGGTTGAACGGACTATTATGATTACAATGAGTAACTAGGTTATTTTCTCATGACAATATCGTTCTTTCTAACAAAGGAAAATATTTGAATAGTTTCTTGACCGATATTCTAAAAAAAAATCAAAGAAATTAGAACTTTCCATACGAAAACCCATTCTTTTCATTAATTATATCCTTAGGAAAAAAAGTGTCCTTATAATTCTGATACTCGTGACTATTTATAATTTTCAGTTTGTTTTAATCCGTCGAATAGGATCTTCTCTTTTAGGCAGATGTTTGCAATCATTTGCTAATTATGACTCATTTCATTGAATTATATTCTCCATAAATTAAACGCATTACAATCGGAATAAACAAAACTATCGTTCTTTTTTAGTGTCACGATAATCGAAACAGAATAGTTTGTAAATTTTTCATCATCGATTTCCCTTTTTTTTCTTGTTAAATCGTAAGATGTCTATGTTTTATTGAAGCTCGATAAGAAAAAAGGAAAAAAACATCGTACAAATTAAAATGGGTGGGCCCGAGTATTATTTTTTTTCGTTTTTCGAAAAAAAAACGAACAATCTAATATCAATTATCGATTTTTACATGCATATATGTATATGTGCATTTTTCCTTTTCATTGGATATTGATTAAGTGTAGGAGAAAGTAAAAGAAGAAAAGAAAAATAAATAAGAAATGACGTTTATTTTGCTTTAGACTTTAACGGCAAGTAGTGAATGCTTGTTCTCTCGTGTTCTCTCAGATTTTTTTCGGCTTTCTGCATGTGCGTGTTATTAGTCTCGGAATTTCTTCTCGAGAAAGTATTGACGTCAGAAAATTATAGATACGAATAAAATGCGATGAGTGACAATGACGATGTAGGTAAATAGCTCGTTTTCCGATTTGAATTAGAAATAATTCTTTGCATTTAAAGTTCAATATTGTTTCGATTTCCTCATTTTGTTGTGATTGAAAGGAGAAAATTATATTTTTTCAATTATCTCGATTGTAAAAATCGAACTAGAAGATCTTTCGATTGCTCTATTCATTGTGCGTGTGTAGTTGAATCGATCATGAAAATGGATTTTTTTCAACGTCTTCTTGTGTTTTTGATAAATGACTTTCCGTCATAATTCTCTGTGAGTCATCGTATGTTCCTTTCTTTTTTTTTCTTCTCCTTGGTACTCCGTTCGCGTTCTTCGAGTTGTAGATGTTGTCATTCTTATAACTAAGCGTATGAGTAATAGTCAGAGTTTTTTGGGAATAAGTGAGATGTAAAAGACTTTTTTTATGCCGTTTCCAATATATATATGTAAGCGATAGAAGAATGAGACGATCCAATGAGTAAATCAACAAATTATATAGGACAGCACAAGAGCAAAAAAAAACGGGATGTATAAATAGATGTTTGACTGCGTATATATATTTAATGGCAGCGAAGAAGACGAAAGGAAAAAACGATGCACTCAGATTTTTCTCTCATCACTCATATTTTATCCATCGTTCTTCAGTATAAAAATAGAATGATGTTTGAGAAGAGAGAACAAAAAAAGAAGAAGAAAAAAACGTTGGATCCATTGATGAATAGAAGCGTATGAATGAAAAAGAAAACTAAGAACAGCGAAAAAGATTCTGTTCACGTTTAGTCAAAGAAGCCTATCTATTCTCAGTCTTTTTTTGTACTCAGAAGAGATAGCCGGATGAAAAATAATAAAACACGGAATATAGCTGCAAGGTTTCGTATTTCAACGTATATACACATGATCACATGCATGTTGACATGCTCTTTTCTATCCAGAAATCAGAAAGCATTCGACATCTTTGTCTCTCATGTGTGTTTTTTTTTGTTTCTTTTTTTTCCTTTCAGTCAGGATTTATTTTATTGAGAAAGAACGAAGAGAGAAATATAAAAAAAAGAAGAAAGAACGCGAAGAACAATAATCTCAAGACAATGTTGACCTTCACGTATACTTCCTCAATTGAACATTTGAGTTGGCTATGTGACAAAAAACGAGAGAGAAACTACGCCCATCATATATATATATACACACACACATATCTCTATATATATATATAGATCGAAATGTGCTTATAGTTTCGATTATACTCGGGTTCTTTTTCGTTTCATTCTTTCTGTTCATCCGTCCATGTTTATTTCGTGTTTACGCTTAAAAGCAAGAAGAGAAATTTCTATCCATGTATATACATACATATTTCTCTACGAGTGCGAGTGTCTAATGTTTTTTTTCTCTTCATTCGTTCGTTTCGAGAAAAAAAAGAAACGAAGAGAAAGTGTACATGAATGCGTCATAGACTTACTTCATCACCATCATCATCATCATTCATTCAGTCAGACATTTTTCTCGGTTTTTTTATTTCTTTTTCTATTCTCGCCGCATTCGTAGACGCGAGTATCGCAGGTACGGTACGATTTCTACATGCATGTATATATATATATAATTAAAATACACACACACATATCTATAAAATATATTTTTTCTCTTTTTTTTTAAAGAAAGAAGAATAATTAATTCGAGTAGGAAGTCTTTTTCCTAAAATTTTATTATTATTCGACATCTATATTTGCGTATAGACGTATAGAAAATAATAATAAAAAAAAGAATTATGACAACAAGTGACTATCCCACGCGAACAACAGTTTTACTCGATACGGTTCATGAGCATGATCACGAACATGAGCACGATCATGAACATGATGTAAATCATGAAAGTTATGTTCGACCAATGGTAAGTTTCTCATTGAAGAAGAAAAACAAAAGTTCCGAAAGAAGAAACTTTTTCTTGAGTTGATAAAACATAAAAATAACAAAAAAAAAACAGAGAACGAGAGAAAGAAAAACAAAAGCAACGTCTTTTTCTTTGAAAATATCCACCCATCCCCGAACATTTAGAATGAAAGCAATTTAACAAGTGGTATTGATCAAACCGATTTGGACCGATCGATATCGCCGAATAAATCGAATTCGGACGTTTCATCGAAACGATCACGTATTCAAGCCGTATTCTCATCACGTCCGAATACCAACGACAAGAAAACAAACACACCTCTGGCAAATTCCGTCGGCGTACTTTCGAATTCAACGAATAACACATCGGGTCCAGGCGGCGGTGCCACCAATGGCAATAGTGATTTGTGCGAACATTCGAATGTTGTTGCAACATTATCTCAACATGCAAGTGCAGCTGCGCCCGTTGCTTCATTAGTTATACCGACGACGAATACGAAAGTTTCGCCAACATCATCGGCAAGTTCGTCAGCGAAAGAATTTTTCATTCGTCGTGTTCGTTCACGTTCGAAATCTGATACACAATCTGTGCCTGATAAATCACTTTTTTCTCGATTTTTTCCAAAAAAAACGAAGAAACCACTTTTGACAACAACAACAACAACGAAAATCATCGATACGAACACGAATCCAACGAAAAAACGAACCAATAATAATCACTATCTAACGACAAACTATTCGAATGCACTCGTCGATCAAGAAGATTTCGATGATGATATCGATGATCGAACGGTTTCAACTGGTTCTTTGTCAGATACAGATCAACAACATCATAAAGACGAGAGAATCATGCCTGGTACACGTAGTTCAACGACAACGAGAAATCATAGTCGAACAAATAGCGGAAATAACAAATCATCAACTGCAGGTCCCAATGCTCTTGCATTGCCAACATCGGACTCGCAGTATTATGCATCGTTATCAGCAGCACCGAAAGGCTACTCGATTTCGTATCATAAACGTATGACGAATAGAAATGATGATCTACGAATACAAGCTGCACTAGGACGAATTCAACAACAGAATAAACAGGCGACGTCGAATGGATGCGGGGGAACGAGTCAATTAATGGTACGTCTTTCGGGGATCTACAGGGAGAAATTTTTCGTTTTGCTTTATGCTTGCTTATGAGCTTTTGATGAAATCTGAGAGAGATTTATATGGAACTAATGAAATTCGATTTTGATTTTAGGCACTTTTTCAAGATCCAAAACGAGCAGGTAGGATGAAAATGAAACGAAATTTTTTGTATCGATTGAAGTTGATTTTTTGTAGGAGCTCAAAGTCCGAATCATATGACGGGTTCACGTTTTACAAAAACTATCTCGGGCCAAACAATAATCTCACGAAATAGTTCTTCCGATCGTCCATCAATATACAATATTCGACCACTCGTATGTTCGATTTCATTTATTCACAACTCAAAACTAAAATTCTTTTTCTAGTCAACTTCTCCAACTCCCGATACCGATGAAATCTTCAGTAAGTTTTTTAAAAAAATCTCTCAGAAAATCTACATTTTTCTTTTTCACAGTCAGCGACGATGAACTCTACCCACATTTTATGAAAACTCATACATGTTATGATATTATGCCGAAAAGTTCGAAACTTGTTGTATTCGATACACAATTAGCCGTCAAAAAAGCATTCTATGCACTTGTTTATAACGGTGTTCGTGCTGCACCATTATGGGATACGAAACGACAACGATTTACCGGCATGTTGACCATAACAGATTTTATTTTAATTCTGGAAAAATATTACAAAGAACCGAATGCGAAAATCGAAGAACTCGAAGAACACAGAATCGAAACGTGGAGAGAAGTTTTAAAAGAATATGAAAAACCGTTATTATGTATAAAACCAACCGATAGGTTCGATAGTTTGTTGAAAATGAAACGAAATATCGAAATGATGATGATTTTAGTTTATTCGATGCTGTTCGAATTCTCCTGGAGAATCATGTTCATCGTCTGCCAATCATCGATCCAACGACAAATAATGTTGTTTTCATTTTAACACACAAACGAATTCTACGATATTTTTATTTATATGTAAATCGATTTCTTTTGTTTTCAAAAAAAAATCATTTCCATTCGTTTTTCGTTTAGATTTACGATTGGAATCAGCCAGCATATATGTCAAAAACATTAGAAGAACTTCAAGTTGGTACTTATGACAATATGCATATTGTAATTATTTAACACGATCTTAATATATATATATTCGAGTAAATTATGTTTTGTTTTAGATTAGTGAAGATACAACAATTATCGAAGCACTTAATATGTTTGTTAAATATCGTATATCAGCATTACCTGTTGTTGATAGTCAGAAGAAATTAGATAATATCTATTCAAAATTTTATGTTATTGTAAGAAAATAAATAATAGCATATTAATTGGATTTTATTCTTGTGTTTTCCTTTAGGGTTTAGCAGCTGATAAAACATATACAAATTTAAATATGACAATAAACGAAGCATTATCGTACCGAAAAGAGCGTCTTGAAGATGTTGCTAAATGTTATAAGAATGAATCTTTAGCAACATGTATGGAACGTATTATTAAAGCTGAAGTACATCGTTTAGTTGTTGTTGATCAAGATGAACATGTTATTGGCGTACTTTCATTATCTGATCTACTTAATTATCTTGTTATTTGTCCAACTAAAATTGTACCTCAAACATCACCACCACCACCACCACCTTCACCACCTGTTTCAACAACAAATATACTTGTACCAACAATTAATGTGTCACATGCTGATGTATCAGTTCAAGAAGAAGAAGAAGAAGAAGAAGAAAACGAAAACAAGGAACAAAATAACGAAGAGAAAATCTAATTAATCTTCGACAAAAATCATTCATCTTGTGTTTGAGATCTACTATTTCGTTCGATCCTTTCGTTGTTCCTGTTTATTTGATAGTTTATTCAAGAATCTGTGCTTCTTTTTTTTGCTATATCTATAAATAATGTATGTTACTGTAATGTATTGAGGGTGAATTTCAATCATAATATTAAAAAAAAGGATGTATTCTTTTTTCTTTCTTCTTTTTTTGTATTTCTGTGCAAAAATATTTGAAGACACAAAATTTATTTGTTCATTGAATTGTCTTTCAGTCTTGTACAGCACATTTGTATTATTCATTTCACTTTCTATGTTTATAATAACCGTCAATGGGATAGAATCAACGACAACAAGAAAAAGATCTTGGAAACAAACGAATGTTTCTTCTTTCTTTTTTTTTCTCTTCTTTTGTCATTTCGAAATGCAACAAAATAATTTATTTGACTTTGAACAAATACTCTTTTCTTTTCTTTTCTTTTCTTCTTTTGTTGATTAATAGTAGAATTTTTTGATTTCAATGAAAATGATATTGAAAAAAATGTATTTCAAACTGTATAAAAATATTATTTATTATATCAATTTGCCTTTGTTTTTTTTACTCGACAAAAGAAGACAATTTCATGATAATCGGAATATTTTTCAAAAAAAAAACATACGCAAAATTTATCCAGTAAAAGCAACTGGAACAAAGAGCACCAGGTCTTTCTATTTTCTTTGCAATTCTTTCGTCGAATAAATCATTTCAATAGAAAGAAATAAAACGCAAATTGAATTCTATTTCTTTTTAAAATAAATCGTAATGTTTTAAAACATGAATTCATTTAATTTTCTTTTCATTGACTTGTTTGATGGTAATAATAATAATAAAAATAATGTATTGACAACACTTTACAATATGCATCAGTAATTCTAATGAATTTGTTATAAATAACTGACACTAATTTATACGATTTTGTATGTGGGAGAGGGTGAAAGAAATGTCAGCGTTTGTCCTATTGCGATCATTTTATTCGAGAAAAAGATAGTCATGTTTCGATTTAGAAAAGAAACATTCCGCGCTTTTAAAGTTTCAAAAAGATTTTTATGATGTCCAAAAAATATTTCTGTTTAGTAACTTCAAAGTAATTAGATCTTGAAATGTCAGAATGTTGTTACATTTCGTCTAACATCAATAATGGACATAAATAAGTTGGTTTGTGATTGATTATTTGAATACAATATATTTCTGACATCAATTTTTAACTTATCGTGATTATTAGAATTAATGAAGTAGAAATGATTGATCTTTTTTCGTCGTTATGTCTCTTTTCTTTTTCTTTGTCATTTACACCTACGTTTCGAATGCGATCACTCATGTCTAAATGTATTATATAAAAGGAAACAATTGTGTCCCATAAAGTATCCATTAAATTTAGCAGAACTTTTTTTTTATTATTTTGAGGAAAAAAAAAACTTATTTATCTTCTTTTGTTTGAGAAATAAAAATTTTCCACATGACTTCGTATTTTATTACTTCTTTACTAATAGTTGACTATATATACTCATACATTCGATGAAATAGAAAACTATTTTCTGCGCCTCATAGACAGCGAGCGAGCGAGCGAGAGAGAGAGAGAGAGAGGCAAAAACTTACCTTTGAAGATCTTGTTTTATGTCTATTATAGTCTTGAACGTCAACTGTTCAGTTAAAGTAAGTTTCTTAATAGATTAATAATAAGTTTTGAAAAGCTTTTCTAATGTCGACATGAACATCGTGTGTTTGCTTTAATCTTTTGAAAAATCTTGAGGGTGTGTGCTTGTGAGATCAACAGAGCCCGGATCTAGCGTTATCATAAATTCTCATCGAAAAAGGAATACCTCAAATTCATCTGATCTTTTCAGTGCATTTTATTTCTTCTAATATCTGAGCTTGAGAACGACAGTCTAGCAAACGTCATATATTCAATTGTTTTCCTGTTCTGTTTAATAGACTAATCATAGACTTGTTCAATATCCGTTTGATGTTTTATTTTCTCATGATTTTTCAAAAATCATGCTAGATTTCACATTAATATGTATATATATATATATATACTAATAAATGTTGTTTCATACGTAGACGTTAGAAGTAGCAAATTAAACATACTAGCAATATATAGATTAGCTTAAAATACTTCTCATTAGACAGAAATTGTAGTACAAAATGACCTGAAATTAATTGTCGAAATGATAGAATATATAGTTAATTATATGATATTTTAAATGACTTAAAATGTCAAAAGTTTATCGACACTCGACGAACGTTTTTTTCTTTTGCATTTTAAGTATGTGATTTAAAAGTCAGGAAAGTTGGATTAGAAAGATCAGAACAGGCGATAAGTCAACTACTGTAAGAAGAAAAGGACGGAAGACAACATATTAATAAATTGAACAATCGTTCTTAGTTATAAAAAAAGCAAATCTTTCACGTAAATAAGATTTACTACTTTTTTTGTTCGTCACTGGCTAGACAAATTCTATTATTTTGTATTTTGAAATGAATTGATTTTCAGACCGATTGATTTATTTTTCTTCGCATTTCCTATTTAATAAAACACGAACGAATATGAATTCATTTGGTGTGTTTATATTAATTAATCTATTTCTGTTATCCCTCTTATTTATTCAATCTGCATCATCAGTTAGTTTTCCATCGTTACCCCAAAAACCGCCTCCAGACGCAACACCAGAAGAACAAGCTTTATTTTGGAAATTATTACATAATTACTATGCGATTCTAGCTCGACCACGGTAAAAACAAATTCATTTCTGAATTCATAAATATAATATTCTTATTTCTTTTTTTTTCCTCTAGATTCGGTAAACGTGCCAATTCCGATTTAGCCTATTCGAAATATCCAGCATCTCTTGCCATGATAAAACATCATTCTATACCGTTGCAGTCTGTTGAACAATATCCGGATTACACATCCAATCGTAAGAATATACTTTTTGTTGTTGTTGTTGAAAGAATGATTATGTTTGGATTCTAGAAAATCCCATCGATGTTAATAATTATTATTCATTGGAATATTTAGTTCGACGACGACGACGATAAGTGATTGAAAATTGATCTGACTTTTCTTTTTTCTTCTGATCTTTTTCCTTGTACGAACACTTTTTTTTTCTCTTCATGTCAATATTCATGAACCTGACATTTTTCGATGACTGTTTAAAAAAAAGCGAAAAACCAAGAAAAAAATCGACAAAATACAATGAGAGGGAGAGAGGAAGAAAAGAGAGAAAACAAAAAACGATGAACCTTTTTAAAAATTTATACATTTGCTTCTATATGCTTGCCCACGGAAGAAATATATTCACAAAATAATAAAAGCACATCTATCTGTTCAATTGATTTGTTATCCATTTCGAGGATAAGCGGCATCATAATGACCTACTCCCGATTGATTATAAGCTAAATAGATAGTTTTTCGTTGATTCGACGATGAACTTGTTCGTCGTTCGGGTTTAACATCAATACGAGGTAGATCCGATACCGATGTAAAAATAACTATATTAATATCTAATATATTTGCTATTGTTAATGGTACAATATCACCTAAGATCGAATCCGAAACGCCATTTTTCGAGAATTTTTTAACTTCTTTGAGAAATGAAACTTTTTCTTTGTCAACAAATTGACTATAGTAATCTTCATGTAATCTCCATTGTTCGACACATAGTTGTCGTAACTGATCGGCGAAATCAACTAAACGAAAATGATTTGACAAACGAAAATATTGACGTAGAACATGACCGAATTCATTGGGATCAACTTTCATTTCATACATAAGACCTTCGGCAAGAGCATAGAATAAACAATTACCATCGCCTTTCACTGGCAAACGTACGATATTATGTTTAGCTAAATTACGATTCAATTGTTCTTCATGATAGAGAAAATCATCGGCCGATTGATCGGCTTGTTGATGAGCATTCGAACGAGAAAATGGATTTCGAAGAATATTCGGATATTTCATTGGTGTTGGATAGGATTGAATGATTGGTTCGAATTGTTGCGGCTTTTCAATCGATGGATAATAATAGTTTTGAACAATTGGTCTTGATTGATTAACAATAACCGGTAGATTTGTTGTGTAACCGTTGTAAAATGATGGTTGATATTGCCACTGTTGAGAATGAGTTTGTTGTGGGTGTTCTGACGATGAATAATAATATGTTCGATTCATTTTTTAAAATGAGATTTCAATAGATGGATGACACAGAACTGGGTTTTTTTCGAAATTGAAAGCGAATAAGAGAAAGAGAAAAAAAACAATCTATGACTTTTTTCTCTTTTTTTATAATACATATGTGTCACCAAAAAGGTAGATATATATATATTGATGATTCATTTTCTTTTTTTTCTCTTCTCTTTTCTTCTCGTTCGTCTATATAACTATGCAAAACATGTCCTATGACTCGATCGATATAGGAAACTATGTAGGAGATGCTTATGACATTATTCAATCGTTCGCTAGACGACTAAACGACAGTCCACTTCGTTTTTCTTTTTCTTTTTCTTTTTCTCTCGCTCTCCTTTTTTTTTTGCATCGATCAAACAACGACGAAGAAGAAGAATCTATATGTATTTGTATTTGTCTTGTCGTTTGTTCGTTCGTTTTACTTGTATCCTAAGTGCATATCAACATAGTTTCACCACGTCATCAATTTGATAATCGAACGAACAGAAAGAGAATCTTGATTATATAGAGATACACATTGAGAAGAAAGCGATTTTGTGTTTGTGTTGTTGCTCTCCTCATGGAAAATATAAAGATTAGCCAATTGACTATTGAACTCGATGTTCAACGAGCATTGGAAGAGGATATTGGCAGTGGAGATGTCACAGCTCAATTGATTTCATCGGAAGAAATCTCACAAGCAACGGTTATCACACGTGAAAAAGCAGTTATTTGTGGTGTTCTTTGGTTTAATGAAGTTTTTCGGCAACTTGATTCGAAAAATGTAACAATTCAATGGAATGTTCAAGATGGAGATCTAGTTGAAGCCAATCAAATTCTATGTCAATTGCACGGACCATCACGAATTCTATTGACTGGTGAACGAACAGCTTTAAATTTCGTTCAATTGCTCTCAGGTATTTCGACACGTTGTCGTTTCTTTGCTGATTTAGTCAAAGATTGCAATGTTAAAATACGTGATACGAGAAAAACTTTGCCAGGTTTACGTCTTGCTGAAAAATATGCTGTTACACAAGGTGCTTGTCATAATCATCGTATTGGTCTCTATGATGCTTTTCTTATCAAAGAAAATCACATTGCAGCATGTGATAATAGTATCGAAAAAGTGATTCAATGTGCACGAGAAATTGCATCGAATAAACCGATTGAAATCGAAGTTGAAACTCTTGAACAATTGAAACAAGCACTGGATTGCAATGTCGATATGATTTTATTGGATAATATGAATTTAGATCAAATGAAACAAGCTGTTCAAATAACAAATCAACGAGCGAAACTCGAAGCTTCGGGTGGAATTAATGAGTCAACATTACGTGCAGTTGCAGAGACAGGTGTAGATTTTATTGCAATCGGATCGTTGACAAAAGATATCAAAGCTATTGATTTATCGATGAGATTTCAAGAACAAAAAAAGTAGACTTTAAAAAACATTTACTGCCATCTAGAATATAGTTCAACGAAGAAAAAAAGCCTTGTTTTTAATAAAAATCAAATATAAACTAAACATATTACATTGTCATCGAATATAGTATAGGAGAATAGTAATAGTCTGTCTAATCATTGATTTTGATTGTATAAAAAGTTGAACCAATCATAATATCCTTGGGAAACATTTTCATTTCATAAGAAGTGATATTTCTTCTTGTCAAATGCCGCATCGTCGTCGTAGTAATCCTTATCAACTTCGTATTCATCAAGTTGATCCCTTGATAACTTACGATGGTATCAAAGACAATTTCTTACCGTACATTGATTTCGATATTCATCCACTCGAGTCTAATTCTCTTTGTCTTACGGAACTCTTTCTCGAACATTGGACAATCAATACTCTAACTGAACAACTGTCTCTTACTGATCCATATTTATTTGCTAACGAAGATGAACAAATCTACATTAAAAATCAACCACATCCATTGAAATGGTTTTTTGAATTGATTCACAAAAATCAATTATCAATTTTCTATTCAACTAAACAATCAAAATTAATCGTTGTTTATTCGTTCGAAACGAAATTCCATTTTAATCTATTTGCATTTTATCATTATGTACATGAAAATGATAAATCAAAACATTTCTTCAAATATCTATTTACATTTGACGATTATCGATCATTGTCCGACAGTGACGAAAATGTCAACGCAATGAATATCATTGATTTCATCTATCAAGAAATTCAAGCAGCAACTATGATCGATCATACAGATCGAGTTATTTCATTCGAACATCTATTAAACAATGATCTCATTCGATTAAAAGATCATCAAATAAAATCAATCAATTGGATGCTCAAACGAGAACAAGAGAACTCATCACAGATTGTCTACACACCTTTTCATCGTTGTCATGATTTATTTGATAGAATCTTTCATGTTCATATAATCACTGGTCTTCCGATTGACGATAGGACTAATTCGATTTGTTCGAACGAACAATATTCTCTCTCAGGTGGAATACTTTGTGATGAAATGGGTTTAGGAAAAACAATGTGTGTTCTACTGACATCATTGGTAAATCCATGTCCGAATACATTCGTTCAGAATTCCATTGAAAACAATTCAGATAATACTACGAACAAAAGAATCAAACTTGATCATTCGTCAATGCTTCCATGTTTATGCGGAAAAGAAATTAAAAAATTCAATGAAACGATTTTGATCTGTTCACAATGTTCACGTTTTATTCATCGAAAATGTTATCTAATCAATTGTTCCGATGAACAACATTTTCGTTGTCCTTATTGTGAACAACAATCATCGGATCCAAATGAATTATTATCAACTCATGCAACATTAATCATTGCACCGGCAGCTATACTCGATCAATGGATTGAAGAAATACACAAACATCTCAATTGTTCATTGAAGATTTTCATTTACGAAAGTATTGTCAATAAAATTCCTGTACCTGATCGAAATTTCCTCGCTGAACAAGATTTTATATTTTGTTCGTATGAAAATTTAAGAAAAGATATTCATCACAATGAAATCTGTTCGAAAGAACATCATGCAACACGAACACAACAACGAAAATATCAATATTTAATCAGTCCATTGCTTAGATTGAAATTTTGGAGATTAGTCTTAGACGAAGCACAAATGTAAGAAAATCTTTTTGTTTTTTTTTTTCATTCGAAACTATCGAAATAAAACAATTCATATTCTCAGGGTGGATTCACCGAAAACTCCAGCAGCAAAAATGGCTCGCGCACTTGTTTCACATCATCGATGGTTAGTTCTGTTTTCTTTTAGCAATATTTCGTTTAATTTTCCTTTCAGGTTTGTAACTGGAACACCTTTTCATCGATCAATCGATGATTTAGAAGGCATTATTCAATATCTATTTCCATCGAATGATGTTCCTAAAGATCAAATCGGTTTATTATTAAGAAAAAAAGATAAAATCAATGAGGTTTTTCTCAGTTGGCTGTTGAATTTTCTTCAATTAATCACTCGACGAACATCTCGACAATGTCTAAACGATCTACCGGAACAATTCGGTTTGTAAAAACAAAACACAAAAAGATTCTTTCATCAACTATCGAAATTCTTCGTCTCTTTTTTTTTCTGTTAAGAACAAGTTATTCGTTTACAATTTTCTGAATTAGAACGAACGTATTACGATCGAGTTTGGAACGAATGTCGAGATGAATTCAAACGAGAATTTCGACACCTTTGGGAGAAACGAGAACGAGAGAGAAATGGTAGTTTTGTTTTGCTTATTGAAAAATAATTCCAATAATAAATTTTCTTAGGTGGAATTCTGCCTGATGAAACCATCAATTGGACATTGGATATCAACAATGATATCGATACGAACGATATACATTTTCTTTCT
>ERZ778029.2197-NODE-2197-length-13836-cov-4.792178_pt1 | contig 13836 bp, 6 predicted proteins | sample MGYA00375759_ERZ778029 | MGnify/ENA primary metagenome ERZ778029 (study PRJEB29350, sample SAMN05389819) | bioreactor metagenome | isolation source: Ammonium sulfate bioreactor | place: South Africa: University of Cape Town | collected 2014-04-04 ...
TATCTTTGAGAAAAAGATAAGAACAATAATATATTCAAGCAAAATTTATGAATAATTATATAGTCTGTACATATCAATCAAAAGAGTAATGTGATCCTTGAAATTTAATTGATTTGGTGGTGAAAGAGCGAGAAGGAATTCTCGAAATTCCAAGGATTTATTCGGGTTCGAGTCTGTATCGAATGTTTTGAAAATTGTGCTAAAATTATTCGATTGTTCGATATTGAAAAAAGAAAACATTTTAAATAAGTAGACTCTACTCAGTAAACACTGTTGCATGTGCAGGATTAAAATATCGTGCGAATATACGTCTAAACTTTAAATAGCTTAGTGCTCCACCATGACACTCTTTATAAAACTCCTACAATTGAATAGCATGTATGCAATCTTGAAATGTGCTCAGTGTAACTGACCTGATACCATTCTTGTATTTCTAAAACATCAAATGTTAAAGATAAAACAAAAATGGATGATTTTACCATCTTCTGAAAGTTTTGTCAATTTTTGATATTCCAGAACCGCTAAAAATATATCAAGTGAAATATACGTATGTATTTTGATTTGTTGGCATACTTTCTTTATCTAGTTTTGCCTTTGTAGACTTTGTATTTCCCATTTCTGAAAACTATCTAGAAGAAGAGCAAAATTTGGAATAAAAAAAAATATTTTAAAATAAAAAAAAACGGTCAATTCTTATTAAATCCTCCTGATGCTTTGCCATTATCCTTTATAGTTTGTATGAGCATTTTGACATCACTCCATCCACCCGGTATATTCGAACTTGCTTCGCTCTCTTGCACCATTATCCATACGATTGATACAATACAAATTATTGCTATAACGATGAGAACAATAAATGTTAGTGAAGTAACACTTAATTCATAATAGTACAGCAAAGCTACAGCTGGAAACATTAAAGCCGGTATTGCTATGTAAATTATAGTTATAATGATCATAGCAGAAGGATGCTTATAAACACCTAAATTACACGGACTACAATGCCAGGGTAAATTACAACAACAGCATCGAGTGTTAGCAGTAAATCTATTGATACCGATTGTCTTAGCGGCTATACGATGTATACCAGTTGCAATACTCAAACGTTTATTAAATGCAAGCAGATAGATTCGTATGACAGCTTGAGTTATATTACCGAAAGCAAGTAATAATCCTGTTGTGACCCCTAATTGTGTCGTGATATCCGATGTAGTTAAATCACGTGCAATCCAACGAAAACATGACGACGCATGTGCATAAAATGGACAAGCATTCGTTTTGCCTGTATCACATGCAAAGAATGTAGCATTGGGACCACAAAAGCATTCCATTGGACCTATGACTGGACATGGACCACTGTCATAAACAGTGATCGTTGCTAAAAAAAGAGCATTGAAAGCAGCTATAAGAGCACCAGCAATAATAATTGTTGTTAATGTCATAACGAAAAATAGAGTTCCTCGTTTACGTACAGAAATATATTTTCCATAAACATTCAAAACTTCTCGTTGATATTCAGAATTTGACGCAGGTTTCTCGACTGTATGCTGCTTATTTTTATCATCTTTGGATGGTTGTTCAGTTTTTACTATAGCATCAGGTTTCTCGACTGTATGCTGCTTACTTTCATCATCTTCGGATGGTTGTTCAGTTTTTACTATAGCACCAGGTATTATACCGTGTGTGGCAGCAAGCGAAATTCCCTCACCAATCATATTTTCCATCATGCTACGAAGATTTAAGTGATTGTCTTTTTCAATAATATTATGATGTGCATCAATATAACACCGTTTTATATTTAGAAGTTGATCGACAATAGCATAGAATATAGCATCATTTTCTCGTAAAATAAGCAACAAGATAAACAGTGTCAAAAGAAGAATACCACAACTTATCCCAGTGCTCCATATAACCCATGTCCAATACTGTGAAACCATTTTGAAAAATACAGTAACAATCTATGTTGAAATAAGTTAAGAATGATGTTCTCTTCGCTGAATTTTTTTCTTTCGTTTATGTTTATACTTAAGCCTATTTTACCCAGTTTGTGTAATTCTCTCAAGGGGAAAAAATTCGTGATTTCATTACTTTTTTCTCATTCTGAAATTATACAAACATGAATGCCCTGTTCAAGGCTTTCTTACGCACATTTGACTCTATTGATAGGCTTTGTTGTTATTCAATTTCCTCTCTTGAAAACAAATTTCCTGAGTATTAAGTTAAGACAATGTAAGTTAGATTTAACATATTTACAGTGCATATCTAACTACAATGAACACGACTACATTTAGTACAGTAGATTATTACAATTTTCTTATTCAAACTCTTTCACGAGTTCTTGATAGTTTTATCTGGATACTCGGTCATATTGGAGCAATCTGTATTTTTATTGTATTTTCTCAGCCAATCTTTCGAAAGAGTTCATGTACAATGTATTTCATTGCTTCGAACGTTTCACAGATTGTTCTTTTTAATTTTGCTGTTTTTATTCGGCTGATTCAATATGGCTATGATGTTCCTGTTAACTCACTGGATGAATGGTTTTGTCGAATACGTTACTATCTATTCTATGTTTCTGCAGCGAATGCTCGTTATAATATCATCTTTGCTGGAGTCGATCGTTTTCTACGTAGTTCACACATAACTCGTTTACGACAATGGAGTTCATCGACGATTGCTCTGTGTGTTATCATTATCAATGCTATTCTTTGGCTTCTATTCTACATTCAAGTTCTTGTTTATTTTGGTGTCGTTAGTGATAAATGCCGTAGTACCAATGAAACATTTCGAAAATATTTTAATCTATTTGTCTTGGTTGAAAATGGAATATTTCCAATAATTTCGATGTCAATCTTTGGTTTATTGACTATCCGTAATATTCATCACAGTGTAGAACATGTTAGAGCAGCTGGTGGATCTGTGATGAAAAATCGAGCACAAAAAAAAGAAACACAACTTCATAAAATGTTGATCAATCAAATTATAGTTTATATCATTTTAACTATTCCATCTCCGGTGTATAGTATCTATCGAATATACTTTCTTAACGTCAATGCATTATCTGGATCAGATGCTTTGATGGATACATTTTTAAACAATTTGTTCTATGATTTCATCTATCTAAATTATGCTTTGACGTGTCTCACTTTTCTTTTCACGTCAGCAATATTTCGACGAGAATTAAAACGTAATACTCAATCAATGGAATTAATTTTCAGAAATATAAATAAATTTCAAAGATTATCATCATTAAAAATAATCAATAATAATAATAATACAATAGAATCAGCTCAATTGAGTTTAATCTATCCTCAATTAAATCGATTGAATATTTCAAGTGAATATTATTTTTCAAATTTAGTTTCCATGACTAATCTTAAACATTTAATCTTATCAACTTCGTGCACATACAATCAATTTCAAATGTTACTCGCTCATTGTTCAAAACTTGTTTCATTAAATTTCATTCTCGACAAAGATCTTCAAGAAAATATTTCGAATATTTATTTGAATTTAAAAAGATTAATTATCAACGTTTCATCTCAAGTGAATATGATTCAAATGAAAAGTCTCTTGAATTGTTTTCCTAGTTTGGATTATTTCGAAATCGAATGTCGAAGTGATTTAGATCTATGCGATGGTCATCAATGGGAATCATTTATTTCGAATAATTTACCATTTTTAAAAGTATTCAACTTTAAATTTCAATTGAAATCGACGATTGTTCTTAATAGTCTTGTCATGGAAAATATTGTAAATTCCTATTCGACAGAATTTTGGCTACATGAAAAACATTGGTATATTGCCATTGAATGGGAACAAAAATTATTCTATTCCGTTCCACGATATTCATGTGAATCAGCTGATTCGAATTTTCGTTGTCCATATTCGACGACATCCGAAGATGAATCGATATTTTCCAATCATATCAATGCACTTGCCGTATGGGGAAAATCGAATCATTATTTTCCGAATGTTAAAGAACTCTGGCTTGTCGATAATCCATCGAAAATCAATTTAGAATCTATTATTGATGTTAACAAAGTTCATCGATTGATATTTGTTACATCGAAAATCGATCTTTCAATAGACATTCTCGTGAATCTCGTGTCGATAATGAAGAATCTGAATTTTATTCAATTCTATTCGATTCCATTGTCGTTTGTGCAAACAGATCGAACGATTAGTTTTCCAAATATTCATTCAATTGAATTTATGAAAGAATTTCAATATCATTTAACAATCGAGAAATTAAGTCAATTTTTTCCAAATATTGAACGATTAAAAATGAAAGTCAAATCCAATGAAGACATTTATCATGTATTAAATTCATTTTCAAATCGCTTATCACTCGTTACATTTCATTCGGAAAAATCAACGTTGACAGTTACAGAAAAATCTATTGAAACTATCTTAGGTCATTCGAATTTTACCTGTCATATCGATACAAGCGATGTTCGATTATGGATTGGAGCAAATAAAATTGCACAATTTGGTTTTTCTCATTTAGAATCGAAAAAATCAAAGACACCTGGCTGTTTTTCATGGATTTTTTCAAAGAAATTTTTTTCTTGTCTTCAATAATGTACGAATTTTTGTATTCGACGATTGTCAAGAACAACTAGCCAAAGATTACGAAATAAAATAGCATCATCATCGCTAACACTTGTTATGTCAGCAACTGTAGTTGTGATACAGTTTGCTTGTATCTACTCGTATAAATGCTGATGAAGAAATACTTTGATGACTATGTGCACGTACGATAGATCTTTATAGTTTATTTCGTTAGTTTTGAACAATGTTCTTTCGGACTCTATTGAAAAAAAAGCAACAAATCAAAGTTGCTTTTGTGAGCGAACGAGAGTATGAATTCAAATTGGAAAGACGAGAAAAAGACATACTTATATGATTTCAAGTTTAATGTTATTTTAATCAAAAGAAAGTTCCAAATACACCCTCACCCTCAAGGGTATTAAAAAAAGTTATTTTTCTTTCAAAAGAAGCAACATTCGACTGCATATAGTGAATGACATGGCAGCTAGACAAACATATTCTGATACTTCTGTTGATCAATATTCTTATGTGACTGAAGACCAAATAGATTCAGAACTCAAATGTTCTGTATGCAATCAACCTTTTGTGCAGCCGATGGTCGGCAAGCAGTGTGAGCACACATTTTGCAAAGTATGCATCGACAATTGGTATCAACAGAATTTTTCGTGTCCCTTATGTCGCATGAATACTCCATTTAAGCCCCTTACTACTCGTATTGTACTCAGTCAACTTGATCGTCTACTTGTTCGTTGTTCACATTGCCATCAAAACAATATTGAAAGAGGAAATTTTGACGATCATATTCAGCATCAATGTCGTCAAGTTAATGTACGATGCAAAGCTGCAGATTTAAAGTGTACTTGGACTGGAAAACGACAAGAATTGGTGGAACATTCAGCAATTTGCCCTTTGTTACAAATTAGGCCAGTTATACAAGAGTTAAGGTCTGAACTGAGTGCTCAAGCATATCAACTTCAAGTGTTTATGGATGAAATGCGAGAACGATTTGATAATTTACAGAAGCAGCGACAACAACATGTTCCTAGAGCTCAAAGAAGATAACGTTACAATGCGCTGATGAAGGATTTAAGCTATGAATGGATAAATCGTAAACATATGCAGAATGAATTCTGCGATGTCTGTTCTTGTGGTCCTGGAGTCTACGTAAAATGTTTAATTTGTTATCGCAATGTTACTCCGAATAATGTTGCTATTCATGATGATTACAACAGAAATTCGATTAATACTATTTGTAAGCATTGTGTACGAGAGTATGGTTGGTAATCAAAAAATATCGATGTTTGGCAGCATTGCATTTGCTAAGGGCATATAAAAAGTATCAAGATTTACATTTTAGTACAGTATAATAAGCTTGAGAAATATTTTTGCTGTATAGTCTAGTAGAGAAAAACATTCTCTATTTTTCAATACTATTCGATCGTATTTCAATTTGGTTTTAGTAATAAAAATTTCAATAAGAGTTGTTTTTTATCATGTCTCACGATTACTCTAATCTGATAGATTGCTTTAAAACAAGTTTTAATACAAACAAGATGGAAGCCTGTGGTTTCCATCGCTCAAAAAAGCAAATGATGATGCATTGAATCGTCTATTTTAAAACTTTCCTAGTGTGTTATTTGAATTCTGCTAAATCAATTTTCAAAATGTCGAACAAACACATTTTGTACAGAAATTTGTCGAAAACTCAGGTAAAGCTTAGACTAGAACACGTATAACTTCTGAATAATTAATTCTAAACATGTGAATTTTGTGCAGCTGTGGAAATACTCCATAAACGGTGACAATCTGCATATGGAAAATTAAAAGTTCGCTACAAATATGTGACCTGGTAGGTTTTTGTCAAATAGGTCAGTTCGAAATCTTTAAAAAATAATTGTAACATATCGGAATCTTGCTTTGATAAACTGTTTTAAAATGACATCACAAACTTTCTATAGGGTTACTATTGACTCGCATATGATTCATCGAACTTACATGAAAAGAAAAGAAATTGTGTAATTTATTGTGAATAAGAATAACGCACGTGAAATTATATAAGTGATTGAATTGAATATAGGTATTTTTTATTTTAAAATGAGTGCAGACAACAATACTCAACTAGATCTAAATGATCTATCGCCAATTCAAGTTTTTATTCGAATTAAACCAAGTAATTCCAATGAAATAATTCCATTTAAATATTCGCACAATAATCAAATTTTAACTGTTCCTCATTCATGTTCATATTCATTTGATAAAATCTTTTTACCAGAAACAACTCAACAGGATATATTTCAATCAATCGTTTCACTTGTACATCTACCATTAAATGGTTATAATTCAACAATATTTGCATATGGTCAAACAAATAGTGGCAAAACATATACAATGCTAGGTCCCAATGGAAAATTATCATTTGATACTGATTTAATGGGAATTATTCCGAGAATAAGTCGATATTTATTTGCATGCATACATAATCTCACATCGTCATCTTCATTGATACAATATCAAATACGTGCAAGTTATTTACAAGTATATAACGGTCGTGTTTATGATTTATTAGGAAAGAACACATGTTTAAATATTCGTATTGATCATGAAAATAATATCAATGTCAAAGATGCTACAGAAATACCTGTTCACAATAGTCTACAATTAGAAGAGATTTTAAAACAAGGCAATGAAAAACGTACAACTGCATTTACGAATATGAATTCATCATCATCACGAAGTCATGCTCTATTGATTTTATTGATTGAAAAACGCGAACGATTAGGATTAGCATCAAGAGAATATAAATCTTATTTAGGTCGATTAAATTTAATTGATTTAGCTGGTTGTGAAGATACTTCACGTTCACAAGTTCAAGATGATCGATTTCGTGAATCGATTCATATCAATAGTGATCTATTACAATTAAGACGCGTCTTGGATGCTTTGTCAGCATGTTCATCGCATATTCCCTATCGAGATTCAACATTAACTCGTTTACTTCAATCATCATTATCACCAACACGATCTTTAACTATTTTAATTTCTCATATAAGTTCATTAAATATTGATTTATCTGAAAGTTTAAATACTTTAAAATATTCTCACATCGCTCAACGTATCAAACGAGTATCAATTCCACTGCAAACAATTTCAAAACATATCGATACAAGCGATGTCATGTTTGGTGATTATAATGATCCAATTCAAGAGTTTGATCGTCGTACAATTTATATTCAAACACGTTCATATGGAAAAATCTTTGCTCGATTAGCTGGATATCGAAATATTGAAGAACAAAAATGTATTTTACTTGTACATGGTTCAGGACCAGAAAATTCTTCAATGTTTTGGAATAACTTCGTTCGAAGATTATTAGCAGCCATATCTTCACCTTCAAAATATTATTTTGTAGCTATCGATTGTCCAGGTTATGGTCGCTCACAAGGTAGTAAACAAACGATTCGTTCTTATCCAGGTGATTTTATTCAAGAAATTGTCGATTGTATTTCACCGTTGACACGTCAAACTTATTGTTTAATTGGTTCATCTCAAGGAGCAGCTTCGGCATTTAATGCTTTAGTTGAAAAACCTTCGATGTCATCGTTTCTAGCTGTACAAGATCCTGTTTCACATGATCCACAACGTTTTACTTGTCTGAAACAACCAACATTATTAATGTATGACGTCGATGATGACGGTCATCCTGTTTCTGTTGGAAGATTAGTTAGAAAATATATTCCTCATAATCATTATTATGAATATTCAAGTTTAAAACAACCAAATTGGTTAGAATCGAATGCTCATTTGAAATTATTAGAATTATTTCATGAATATGATAGAGACATAAGTTCGATTTCAGTGATATCTCGAACAAATTCATCTTCTCCGCTTCCCAAAGGTTTATCTATTGCAGGTGGAATTGTTTCATATTTATCATCATATAATCGTGAACTGCTTTGTCGACAATCTCAAGAAGAATTGAAATCAATTCTATTCGAATATGAAAATCAAACTGTTCAAAATAATGATTTATTTGTTGACAAAATTGAAAATGATGAGAAAGTCGAAGACGACGAACTTCAACACTCAATTCAAACACAATGTGATTTGTGTGATCAACAGATGAATGACGATGAATTATTAAAATCATTTCGATTACGTGATTGTCGTCATTTATTATGTTATTCATGTTGTTGTTTAACAATAAAAATCAATTCACATGAATGTCCAATTATGAATTGTCAACGGAAACTTTGTATTTCATCATCACAACTTTCTTCATATTCTTTTCCTTTTTCTTCGCTCAATGAAAAACAAATAGTTATACAATTTGGAAATTCTTGTCAATCAAAATCATCATCGAGTCAACGTTATGAATATATTGCATTTGTTCAATGTCAAACAAAGAATGTTATTGATAGTGTTTCATTTGATATCAATCCTGGATATCCTAAAAGTGCTATACGTGTTTGTCAGCATCCCTTTCAATTAGTTCGAATAATGAACGCAGAATTCACATGTCATTTCATTATTCAATGGAATAAACTCTTCAACTGGCCCAAATTACGTATAACATACTCTGTTCAAAACAAACAAGACTACTTCACCAGAAATCTATTAGTTAGAGTGCCCAATCAGAACGATACAATGATGAAATCGTTGAAAACATCCGAAGAAATTGTTTATCATTGGGCTGATCGAGATCAAACAAAACCTAATATAAACTATGTATTACTTTCCGTTTATTAGTCAATATGTTAAATGTGCAGTTTAGAGAGTTAAACGTAAACGTCGTTTCATATTCTTTCGATGTCGCTTAACAACTTTTTTAAATATATCTTTATAAAATTTGGATGGTAGAACAAATATAATAAATGTTAATATTGGTGGAGTAAATGAAATGAAATAAGCAATAAGATAGATCCATGCATCATCGATTGATTCCATACATTTACTTACATAAGTAATAACCAAATTTGGTAGGGCTAAAATAACTAACACAATCGGAGCAAACAATAAATGTTTATGTACGTGAAATTGTTCTCGTAAATGTCGTTGGAATGTTCGATTGTGTTGCGCCTTAGCTTGACAACGAGCTCTTTGCATAATAAGAACAATCGGTGCAATTAAATCACACATAAATGGTACGCAAAAATGAAATGTATGAATTATATTATTATATATCGATAGAATTGGTACTGAAGAATAATCACTAATACACCAAATTCGTTTAATATGTTCTTCGTCCATTTCATTTTCATCATCGATTAATTTTTTATATATCGAATTGTGAATATTTGTACACATAATGAAAATTAGTAGACAACTAATTACAAATTTTGCAATTCGTTTACTTCTTGCTTTATTAAAGTTAACACCTTGAATTGTGCATAGAGTTCGTTCAATCGCAACGAATGTACTTAACCATCGATCCATATAAAGACAACAACGAAGAACAAAATCTAATGAATAACATTGGCTTGATAAGAATAATTCATTGTCAATGCTGTTCATTTGAGTGAAAATAAGAATCAACATTTTGGCAACGAAGAAAATTGTTAACAGAAATGTTATTATCGATGAAGTCAACAGATAGAATCCACAGCCAACTTCATGTGTTCGATGATTTTTAAATGTAAGAAAAGATAATAAACTATTAATCGAACCAAAAATGAAATAGACAATTGTTAATACCAAACTTATTTGTACAATTAACGGTTGATGAATTAATTTTGTCTGAGTTTCGATATGATATCCTAAAATACTGTCGATCGATAGGCCAAAACCACTTGTAGTGAATTCACATTGTGTACCATAATAACATCGATTACACTTGCACCATGTTGATTTGAGACAACCCGGTCCATCATGATAATAAGAACTCTGAAGATCATAATGAAAACATTGACCATGAAAACGACAATGACTATCATCTGAACAATTATTTACTAATTCTTTGCTAAATCTCATACAAATTGCTTGACGATCTTTAGTATCATTGTCACTGAGACACATACATAAATAAATATCGTCCAGAAAACATGATAAATTCAATAAATTCAATTTACAAAGGAATGTGTAATAATGTAAACGTCGAGGATAATACGAATTTAATTCAGTTAGATTTACTGTTTCCATTAAGTTTAAACAACGATCTGATGAAGTGACAATTGTCATCAGGTTTTGAGAGATATTTTGAATTAAATAGAATTGTTTATTTAAAATATCTTCGATGAAAATCAATTGATATGAATCTCTCAAAGACAGACGAACTAAATTTCGTTGTCTAGAAATTCGTTTGTATATCATTGCTCGACCTAAGTTATCTCGTGGATTACCTTGAATAAACGTAATTTTGAATGCAAAACCATAGATATAAATAGATGATGGGATATCAACATCTTTGTCAAATGAGAAACTTATATGATAATCAGATTTTTCGCATAAATCTCCATGAAAACCTTTGGAACATAAGCAAAGAAATGGTCGTTGAATGGAGATATCATTATTAGCTAGACATTGACCACCATTTTGACATGTTTCATTTGGATGAGTTGAACATTTTCGATCATTGATGAGACATCGAACACCGAGACGATTCATTGGACAAACACAGATCGATCGATTTTGAGCAGATAGACCAATACATAACGAATCCGATGAACACGTACATTGATATTCAATAGTACAAAATCTACCTGACCATCCACGATCACACTGACAAAAAAATGTTAGATCTGTACGATCATTCCAATAGAAAACACATTTTCCATGATAGTTACATTGACGATTAGAACAATATTTGATTTTAATCGTATTTTTTGGAATCAATATTACTTTTGAAACGAGATTAACAGGTAAAAATGGAAAATCAATTGGAAATAAATAACTTGCTCGATATTTGAATGATATTCTTTCGTAGATATCCACATGAATAAAATAAGATTTTCGTTCATCTTTTGGTCGTGTTGAATAGAATAAATTTAGAGAATTTTCAAATCGACAATAATCTGTTCTCGTTTCAGTGAATTGTTCATGAGAATGAATCATACGTTCATTACTATTGTCAATCAATGAAATACTAACAAGAAAGGCTGTATTGAAACGATTATACGATGTATCGAAGGCAATACGAAGTATAACACGTTGATTTTGATATTGACATTGATCACCATAATAATTTGATGGACATAAACATGTTTTTTTTGATAATTGTTTCATACTATCTAACCAAACATGTAAACTAACACCGAAATGACAATGTTTCAATGTGTTTATCAATGAATATTTTAAATCTGATGATGATTGTAAATATGTTTTAACATTTTTATTAGTTACTTTAGGTTTGCAATCTGTTTCATCGGTTATATTTTTTCCATTGATTAGAATTGGTGGAAAATCGACCACTCCATTACAGAATATACCACGGTATGCATTAGCAAACGACCAAAAATAATTTTGATTGTAAATTTCACAATCACCTTGATCGTCTTGAGTTTTAGCACTTGTATCACAATCACAATTTCCATTTTCTAATTTCCAATGTGGAATAAATTTGTTTGAATTTGGACATTGAAAATGAGTATATTTATATTGATTTTGAATATCAATATCTTCGAGTAAATTGACATTTTCATCATCGGAATACGGACAATCTGGAGTATCATCTAATACACGATAGATTGATATACATTTGTCAGATTGAAAACATTGATACATATGCGATTGCTTACAGATATTCGATGAATAGTTCCAAAATCGATTATAACTATGTAATGGTCCATATATATGTTTAAATAAACGACTGATTGTAAATGCTTGTCGGTTGAATGTCCATTGGATTTTTTCATAGCATGTCGTATTTCTCATTCTTATTTTCAAATTGTTAATAAAATAATTTTCATATTGAGAATTATTGGAACATAAATAAAAATCGATTGTTGTATTATTACTGATGCTTCTTGATTGATCTTTAATATAGGTGATATAAATATCACCAAATAAAATTGGAATTGATGGAATAAACATCATATTTGGACATGTTTGTTGGACAGTTAATAAAAGTTCATTGAAATCATTGCTCGAACAATTTTGAGAAATTTGAAATAGACAAAGAAATGTCGACCAACAAACATTGAATACATTCGTTGGTGTTGGAAAGTACAATAATTTAATCAAATCGATTGACTCATAAAAACATGAACTTGATAAATAAGTAATCAAACAAGCTGAGTCATGGCATTCAAAATGATTTGGATCTTGCATACAGATTGCTTTGTATGGTCCATAAAATTCATTGTAGCTACTTGTATGAAGACAATTACGACTTGAATAAACATTTTCCGTTCGGAGAAAATATTTTGGTACACATAATCCATCATAACAACGATATTCATCATTTTGACATACGTTGATTTCTAATTGCCAACAATGTTGTTCATCAATTCCATTGTTGAGACAATCAACTTTTCCATCACAAATATCAGTCCAATCTAAACATCGCATACCTGGACTGCGAATGCATTCTAAATGTATATAACATGTCCAATTTGTATGAGACCAGTCATTATAATGATGATAAGTATTTATATATTCCTTTAGTGAAGGAAAGTCATGATTGTGATTGTCGAGTTCATATTGGCATTGAGGACCAAATCTTGGCCATGTGCAATTATAAAAGATGTTTGTTGATAATACTGAATCATTTTTATTTAAATAATATTGATAATTCTCAATGAGATCAATTGATGCTGACCAAAGATATAAATCTTCACTTGTAATATTCATTTTTCGAAGTTCAACAAATGTAAAATTCGTGAAAAAATCAATATTATCAATATTAAATTCTGACAATGGTTCACTTAAACAGTAAGCGACAAGTGAGAAATGTGAGTTAAGTCTGTCTAATAATTCATGTGGCTGATTCGTCCCAGCATATAAACAATGTTGTTGCTGTACAATACTTGTATTTTCATCATTATTTTTCAGAGCATCATCCGTGAAATAAAGATTTAATTGTAATTTGGCATTGATGATTTGCAATAAGACCAAATATTTTACATAGAACATTTAGTCGAATAAATCGAGATTTGATTTCTATCAAAGCTCAGTAAAATTATTTTTTATTCCTTTTTTTCTCTTCAAATAAAACCAATCTGTGAACTCATTTGAATAGTCACAGTAACAACAGGAAACACAACTAACTTTCTGTATTGAATTTTTGATTATTGATATTAAGTAACAGGTGGTACATTTTTCTCTTAATATCATATTATTTTATTTCACTCA
>ERZ778029.2208-NODE-2208-length-13804-cov-4.335879_pt1 | contig 13804 bp, 15 predicted proteins | sample MGYA00375759_ERZ778029 | MGnify/ENA primary metagenome ERZ778029 (study PRJEB29350, sample SAMN05389819) | bioreactor metagenome | isolation source: Ammonium sulfate bioreactor | place: South Africa: University of Cape Town | collected 2014-04-04 ...
GGTGGCCGGTCACCATCCGCGGAGGCTGTTCAGGAAGGCGACGCCGTCCGCTCGCTCCAGCTCGGCCAGTTCCTCGTCACACATGACCTGGGTATCGCGGTGACCGCCGACAGCGAGGCTGGGACGCGTCCGCGATGGCCCGTCCCCGGATCAGGACTCCTCGTCCTCGGGATCGACGTAGGCGGGGGCGACGTCCCCGGTGAGCAGGGCGGACGCGTAGTCGGGCACCTCGAGCTGAAGGGAGCGGTCGGTCCGCCGATATCCCGTCGACGGTGGACGCTCCGGGATCTCGAAGACGTCGTGGGTGACGTGCTGGTAGGGGATCGAGTCCAGCAGGTGGTGGATCATGTTCAGCCGCGCCCGCTTCTTGTCCTCGGCCTCGACCACGTTCCAGCGGGCTTCGGCGATGTCGGTGTGGACGAACATCTCGTCCTTCGCCCGGGAGTACTCCTCCCAGCGGGTCAACGACTCCAGATCGGTCGGGGACAGCTTCCAGCGGCGCATCGGGTCGGTCAGCCGGGACGCGAACCGCTTCTCCTGCTGCTTGTCCGACACCGAGAACCAGTACTTGCGCAGCAGGATCCCGTCCTCGATCAGCATCCGCTCGAAGATCGGGCACTGGCGCAGGAACCGCCGGTGCTCCTCCGGGGTGCAGTAGCCCATCACCCGTTCGACGCCGCCGCGGTTGTACCAGGACCGGTCGAACAGCCGGATCTCGCCGGCGGCCGGGAGGTGGGCGATGTAGCGCTGGAAGTACCACTGCGTCCGCTCCCGCTCGGTAGGCGCCGGCAGCGCGACGATCTGGGCGATCCGCGGGTTGAGGTACTCGGTGACCCGCTTGATCGCGCCGCCCTTGCCGGCCGCGTCCCGGCCTTCGAAGATCACGACGATCCGGGCGCCGGTGGCTTTGACCCACTCCTGCATCTCGACCAGTTCGGACTGCAGCCGCAGTAGTTCGGATTCGTAGACGTGTTTCGGCAGCTTCGCCGACCGGTCCTTGCTCATGTCGCAATCGTGCCGCACGGGACGGGGGAGCGCACCTGTTCACCCCGGCTGGATGTGACCGGCGCTCGGGCTCGTATGCGCGCGGGTGTGGACGGTGCTCCGCATCGCCGTCGGTGGGTGAACCGAAGTACCTGTCCCCGACGGTTCAGGGTTGAACCGAAGTACCTGTCCCCGACGGTTCAGGGTTGAACCGAGGTACCTGTCCCCGATGGTTCAGGATCGAGCGCCGGTGGGCATCGGTGCCGACGCGCGGCGGCTGAAGTGGCGCGCTACCGTGGTTGTCCGGAGGGCGACGGCCATTCCGGGTCGCCACGGTGGGAGTTCAGCAGTGAGAACCTCGGACGGTCAGGAGAAGCCGAACGGCGTGTTCCTCTATGACGCGGACTGCGGGTTCTGCACGAGGCTCAGCCGAGTCCTCGACCGGATCTCGGCGAGGGGCTCCTATGACGTCACGGCGTGGCAGCGGGCCGACCTCGATGAGCTGGGTCTCACTCCCCAGGCCTGCTCGCAGGCGTCCTGGTTCGTCACCAGGAGTGCGGCGTTTCGGGGCAGCGACGCGATCGCCCGGGCGCTCTTGGAGGGCTTCGTGCCGCTGCGTCCCGTCGGCGCGCTGCTCACCCTGCCCGGCGTCCGCACCGTGAGCCGTGCCGGGTACGGCTGGGTGGCCAGGAACCGGCACCGGATGCCCGGATCGACCGACCAGTGCCGGGTGCCCAGCCCGTAGGCCGGCAACCCGGTTCCTAGATCGGGTAGATCGTCACCGCAGCCGCCTTGACGGCGCAGGTGACCTCGCGTCCCGGGTAGAGGTCGAGTTCGGCCACCGACTGCGGAGTCACGTCGGCCGCCAGGACGTGGCCGTGGCGGTCGTCGGCCCGCACCCGGATCAGGTCGCCCCTCGGCTCGAGCTCGGTGACGGTCGCGTCCCAGACGTTGCGTGGGCTGCCGCCGGGCGGTGCGGCGTGGATCGAGACATCGGCCGGCGAGAACGCTGCGGCAGCCGGCTCGCCCTCGGCCAGTCCGTCCGCGTCCGGGCGGACGCCGCTCAGCAGCGCCCCGGACGGATCCCGTACCGCGCCGTGGTCGAGGACGCCGGTGACCAGGTTGAGCCCCGCGATGTGGGCGGTGAAATGCGCTCGCGGATGCTGTAGGACGGCCCCGGTGGGCCCTGCCTCGACGACTCCGCCCTGTTCGAGGACGATCATCCGTTCCGAGAGCAGCAGCGCGTCCATCAGGTCGTGGGTGACGATCATCGTCGTCCGGCCGGCCAGGACGCGTCGCAGCACCCGCCGGAGCAGGGGGGCGACGGAGATGTCGAGCGCGGCCATCGGCTCGTCGAGCAGCAGCAGCCGCGGCTCGGCGGCCAGGGCCCGGGCGATCGCCACCCGTTGCGCCTGGCCGCCGGAGAGCTGTCCCGGCCGGCGGCCGGCGAACTCGATCGCGTCCACTTCGTCCAGCCATCGCTCGGCCAGCGCCCGCGACTCCGACCGGGATCGTCCGGCGACCCGGGGCCCGAATGCCACGTTGTCCAGGACGCTCAGGTGCGGGAACAGCAGGGCCTCCTGGGCCAGCAGCGCGACCCCGCGGGCGTGCGGGGGACGCCAGCGGTGCGGACGGGCGTCCAGGTCGAACAGGACGGTGTCGTCCAGCGTGGCGCGTCCGTGGTCGGGACGCAGGGTGCCGGCGAGGATGCCGAGCAGCGTCGACTTGCCCGAGCCGTTCGGACCGAGGACCGCCACCTGCTCGCCGTCCGCCACGTCCAGCTCGACGGCGAAGCCGCGCCCGGCCAACGCCGCCTGCACCCTCAGGCCCATGTCAGTGCCCGCTGGGAGATGCGGTTGGTGACCAGCATGACCACGACGGCGACGCCCACCAGCACCAGCGACAGCGCGATGGCGGCGTCCGGGTCGTCCACGCGCTGGAGGTAGATCTCCAGGGGCAGCGTCCGGGTGACGCCCTGCAGGCTGCCGGCGAAGGTGACGGTGGCGCCGAACTCGCCGAGCGCCCGGGCGAACGACAGCACGGTCGCGGAGGCGAGTCCGGGCAGCAGCAGCGGCAGCGTCACCCGCCGCAGCACGGTGGACGGGCGCGCGCCCAGCGTCGCGGCCACCAGTTCGTAGCGCTGGCCGACCGTCCGCAGCGTCCCCTCCAGCGAGACGACCAGGAACGGCAGCGCGACGAACGTCTGGGCGATCACCACCGCCGTGGTCGTGAACGCGACGGGGATGCCGAGGACGTCGAGGGTGCCGCCGAGCAGGCCGCGGCGTCCGAACGTGTAGAGCAGGGCGATGCCGCCGACGACGGGGGGCAGCACCAGGGGCAGCAGCACGATCGAGCGGACCAGGTCGCGTCCCGGGAAGTGCCTGCGGGCGAGCGCCAGGGCCAGGGGGACGCCGAGCACCAGACACGCGAGGGTCGCCGACACCGAGGTGCGCAGGCTCAGTTCGAGCGCCGCGACCGACGACTCGCTGGTGATCAGCTCACCGAACCGCGTCCAGTCCATCCGCAGCACCATCGCGACCAGCGGCAGCAGGACGAACAACGCACCCGCTGCCGCGGGCACGTACAGCCACCGCGGCAGGCCGGAGTAGTCGGCGCGTCCCCCGGTCCTGCTGGCGGGCGCGGGGTTGGCCTCGGTCGTCGACACGCTCTCCTCTCTGTGTCGGGTGTGAACCGTCGGGGACAGGTACCGACGGTTCACACCGGACGGAAGTGCCTGAACCATCGGGGACAGGTACCGACGGTTCAGGTTGAACCGAGGTACCTGTCCCCGACGGTTCAGGTGAACCGAGGTACCTGTCCCCGACGGTTCAGGTGAACCGAAGTACCTGTCCCCGATTGTTCAGGATGGGGTGGCGGTTATGCGGCGGGCTTGCCGAAGCCGGCGTCGGCGAGCACCTTCTGGCCCTCGGCGCTGAGGACGAGGTCCACGAACTGCTGGCCGAGTGCGGCCTGGGGACCCTTGGTCAGCGCGACGATCGAGTTGTTGTTGATCGCCTTGGCCGACTCGGGGAAGTCGATGCCCTTGACGGTGTCGCCGGCCGACTTCACGTCCGTCTTGTAGACCAGTCCGGCGTCCGCCTCACGGGCCTGGACCTTGGACAACACGTCCGTCACCGCCTGCTCCTCGCTCACCGGTTTGAGCGTGACCCCGGTGGCCTGCTCGACCTTCACCGTCGCGGCGCCGCACGGGACGGCGGGCGCGCAGACGACGAGCTTGATGCCCGGCTTGGCCAGGTCGGCGAAGGCGCCGATCTTCGCCGGGTTGTCCGGCGGGACGGCGATGGTGAGCTGGTTGGTGGCGTACAGCTTCGCGTCCCCGGAGGCCAGTCCTGCGTCGGTGACCGTCTTCATGTTGGCGTCGTTGGCCGAGGCGAACGCGTCCGCGGGCGCGCCCTGGGTGATCTGCTCGGCGAGGGTCTGCGAGCCGGCGAAGTTGAAGGTGACGGTGACCCCGGGGTGGGACGACTCGAACGACTTGCCGAGCGCTGTGAAGGTGGTCTTCATGGACGCCGCGGCGTAGACCGTGACGGCCTTCGCGTCCGTCCCGCCCGGGCTCGGGCTGCTGCAACCGGCGGCGACGAGTGCCAGGGCGGCAGCAGTGGCAGCGATGGACGCGCGGATTCGGGGCTTCATCGGTTCCTCTCGGTGTTCGGTGTGGACGCGCTCAGCTGCGCGGAGTCTCGACGATGACCTCTGTGGCCTTGACCACGGCCACTGCGACCGAGCCCGGTTCGAGACTGAGCTCGTGGACGGCCTCGGTGCTGATCAGGGAGACCACCCGGAACGGGCCGCACTGGAGTTCGACCTGGGACATCACCGTGTCCGACACCACCCTGGTGACCAGTCCGACGAACCGGTTGCGGGCCGAGCGTCCGACGGCCGACGGGTCGGGGATCGGGGAGGCCTGCGACTGGGCGAACTCGGCCAGCGCCTTGCCGTCCACGACCTTGCGGCCGGCGTCGTCGACCTCGTGGGCCAGTGCGCCACCGTCGACCCACCGACGCATGGTGTCGTCGCTGACGCCGAGCAGCTGGGCCGCGTCCTTGATCCGCAGTTTCGTCATGATGGCGAGGCTATCGCCGCAGATGCGGTCTTGTCATGCGTTGATCCAATGTTTTCGTAACAAAGGTCGCGCCCGTCCCTAGAGTGGTGGCATGCCAGGGATCAGCAGCGTCGTCGTCACGGTGTCCGATCGGGTCGCCGCCGGCGTCCGGACGGACACGAGCGGGCTGGCGCTGGTGGCTGCGCTCCGCGCCGCTGGTTACGACGCGTCCGGGGTGGTGGTGCCGGACGGCGAGGACAGCGTCCGGACGGCGGTGCAGGCTGCTCTGGACCGCGGCGCGCGACTGGTCGTGACGACCGGCGGCACCGGCGTCGGGCCCCGCGACCGCACGCCCGAGGGGGTCCGCCGGGTGGTCGACCGGGAGCTGCCCGGGGTCGCGGAGCTGCTGCGGGCCCGCGGCGCGCAGTCCTCCGTCCATGCCGTGCTGACGAGGGGAATCGTCGGGGTGGTGGACGCGCGCGACGACCGTCACGGTGCGCTGGTGGTGAACCTGCCGGGCAGTCCGTCCGGTGCTGTCGAGGGCCTGGAGATCGTGCTGCCGCTGGTGCCGCACCTCCTCGACCAGTTGGGCGGAGGCGACCACTGATGCCGGTGGTCCAGGCGTCCGTCTCCGACCGGCCGGTCGACCCGGCCGAGCTCCTGGCATTGGTCTCGCGCCCGGACGCCGGCGCGGTCAGCCTGTTCGTCGGCGTCGTCCGCAACCACGACCCGCAGGCGGACGGCGAGGTGGTGGCCCTGCACTACACGTCCCACCCGTCGGCGCAGGGACGGATCGGCGAGATCGCGTCCGGTGTGCTCGCCGAACTCGACGCTCAGAACGAGTGCGCCGTCGCCACCGTCCATCGGGTCGGGGAACTGGTGGTCGGCGACGTGGCGTTCGTCGTCGCGGTGTCGGCCGCGCACCGCCGGCTCGCGTTCGAGGTCTGTGAACGCGTGGTCGAGGAGGTCAAGGCCGGCCTCCCGGTCTGGAAGCAGCAGTTCGTCGCCAGAGGCGGCTACCACTGGTCGGGCCTGTAGCGTGCTGCCGCCGCGCCCCCGTACGTTCCCGCCGCCCACCGAAACGCTCCCGAAAGGGACGTTCGCTCCCGATAATTCGGGAGCGAACGTCCCTTTCGGGAGCGAACTGCGTTGGGCAGGGGACGAGGGACGCGCGGTCAGGGCCGGCGCCAGGGGCCGGAGCGGCCGCCGTCCTTGGCGAGCAGGCGGACGTGCTCGAGCTCGACCGTCCGGTCGATGCCCTTGACCATGTCGACGACGGCGAGCCCGGCGACCGCGGCAGCGGTCAGCGCCTCCATCTCGACACCAGTGCGGTCGGCCGTCCGGACGGTGGCGGTGATGGCGACGCCGCCATCGGTCACCTCGACCGCGACCTCGGTGCCGTGGACCCCGATCACGTGGGCGAGCGGCAGCAACTCCGGCGTCCGCTTCGCCGCGGCGATGCCGGCGATCCGTGCGACCGCCAGCACGTCTCCCTTGGGGACGCCGCCCGATCGCAGCAGCGCCACGACACCGTGCGGGCAACGGACGAACGCCGCCGCGGTCGCCGCCCGCACCGTCACCGCCTTCGCGCTGACGTCGACCATCCGGGCGTTCCCGGCGGCGTCCAGGTGGGTCAGCTCGTCGCTCATCCCGTCCTCCTCGGCACGATCGGCACCTCCGCCGTCCGGGCGGACATGGTGTCCAGGTACAGCAGCCGGCCGAACAACGGCTCGCCCGCCCCGGTGATCAGTTTGACCGCCTCGTTGGCCATCAGGGCGCCGACCTGGCCGCACATCGCGCCGAGCACCCCGACCTGGGCTGCGGTGACCCAGTCGTCCGGGTCCGGCGGCTCGGGATGCAGGTCCCGCAGCGTGATGCCGGGGACGGGGCCGTCCGGCGTCTGCGGCCGGCTCCAGAAGACGCTCACCTGCGCCCGGGTCACCAGGACGGCGGCCCACACGACCGGGATGCCCAGCTCGGCGCAGGTGTCGGAGATCACGTACCGCGTCGGGTAGTTGTCGACCGCGTCCAGGACGAGGTCGTAGCCGGCGAACACCTCGGCGGCGTTCTCCCTCGTCAGCCGGACAGCGTGGGGCACGACGCGGATGGATGGGTCGAGGTCGTGGAGCCGGGCGGCGGCGCTGTCGACCTTCGGGACGCCGATGCCCGGCGTGCCGTGCAGCACCTGCCGCTGCAGGTTCACCAGTTCGACCGAGTCGGAATCCACGATGCCGAGCGTGCCGACGCCCGCCGCAGCCAGGTACAGCAACGCCGGGCTGCCCAGTCCGCCCGCGCCCACGACGCACACCTTCGCCGCCCGCAGCCGGCGCTGGGCGAGTTCGCCGAGTTCGGGGATCGGCAGGTGTCGCGCGAACCGTTCCCGGTCGGACGCCGACAGGGCGGGTCCGGGTTCGACGAGCGCAGTGAGCTTCACGGCTTCCTCCTCCGCCAGGCGGCCACATCTTCGGCAGTGTCGAGGTCGACTGTGCTGGACGCGGCGCCCGGAATTCCGATCAGATTGAGCGGCTCCAGCAACCGGTACATCGCTGTGATACCCCGCCGAGCGGCGATCCGGTCCTCAAGGACGGAGGTTCGGTAGTAGCCGAGCAGCCATTGCAGCCGGCCGTCCCCGTCGAGCAGGCAGGCGCCGTCGTGATCGCCGGGATCGGCGGCCAGCAGGACGGCCACCGCAGCCTCGGCGTCCGGCAGGTCACTGGCGAGGACGAGCGTCCACGCCGCGCTCGGTTGAGAGTGACTTTCCCGCCCGTGTTCAGGCGGCTGGTTCACTCTCTGTTGCGCCGCCTCGCGAAGCGCGGCCAGTCCCGCCTCAAGGCCCGCCACCGGGCCGCCGAACGGGGGCTCCTCGCGGGTGCGCAGGACACCGTCGGCGACCTCGACGTCGCCCACCACCACGATTCGCTCGGCTCCGGACGCGGCGGCGAGCGCGGCGTCCAGCAGCCGCCGGCCGTCGACCTCAAGCTCGGGCTTGTTCACCCCGCCGAGCCGTGATCCGCGTCCGCCGGCCAGGATGACGGCGTCGAACCTCACAGCCACCTCGCTCGCACGAGGTCGCCGGCGGCCACCGCCGTCACGTCCTCCGCGACGGCGCAGTACCCGTCCGCCTCAGCCAGCGACGAGACCACGTGGGACGCGGAACCGCGCCGGTGGGACGGGGCCGCGACCAGCCGGCCGTCGGTGTCGGAGGAGAGGCGGACGGGGACGAGCTGGCGGCGTCCGGCGGGGGAGGTCCAGGCGGCTCCGGCGACAGCGGTCAGCCAGGGACGTTCGGGCCGTCCGAGCATCCGGTCGAGCATCGGCCGGACGAACAGCTCGCAGCTCAGGGCCGCTGACAAGGGGTTTCCCGGCAGCGACACCACCGGGACACCGTTCCACACCGCCCAGCCCTGCGGCTTGCCGGGCTGTACCCGGACGCTGCGAAAGGTCCCACCCGCGGCTTCGAGCACGTCCCTGACCACGTCGAACGCACCCACGCTGGCCCCGCCGGTGAGGACGACGAGGTCGGCGGACACCGCGTCCAGCCATTCGGCCAGCGCGTCCGCGTCGTCGCGGGCGGTGCCGGAGCGGCGGACGTCCGCGCCCCAGCTGCTCAGCGCGGCCGTCAGCACGACCGAGTTCGATTCGTAGATCTGGCCGCGGCCGAGCGCTGAGCCGTCGGTGACCAGCTCGTCGCCGGTCGAGCGGACGGCGACAACCGGACGCGGGCGCACCGGAACCGAGGTCAGCCCGATGGCAGCCAGCTCACCCGCGGTCGCCGGTGTCACCGTCGTCCCGGCGACCGCGATCCTGGCTCCGGTGGCGAAGTCCTCCCCAGCGCGGCGGACGTGCCGGCCGCGCGCGGCGGGCGCCTGGGTGACCGTGATCGTCAGTCCGGACCCGGTACGAAATGGGGACGGTTCCATCTCGGGCCAGCGCTGGGACGCACGGGAACCGTTCCCTCCCGTCTCGGGGGGTCGCTTCGTCTCCTCGATCGGGACGACGGTGTCGGCGAAGCTCGGCAGGGGTGCCCCGGTCATGATCCGGACGCACTCGCCCGGGGCGGCGTCCGGGTCGGAGTCGCTTCCGGCGGGCACGTCGCCGACCACGCGCAGTGTCACCGGCACGTCGATCACATCGGTGAAGCGCACCGCGTAACCGTCCATCGCCGAGTTCGCGAACACCGGGATGCTCACCCCGCTGACCACGTCCCCGGCCAGCACCCGTCCGGACGCGGCGTCGACCGCAACGAGCTCCGCCCGTGGGTCAGGACGGACGAGCTCGAGCAGTTCTGCCTGGTACTGCTCGACCGTCAGCAGTTCACGCATCCGCCGGCTCCTGGTGCGCCGTCGTCTCGGCGGAGGCTGCAGCGTGCCGGGCAAGGTGGATCAGGCAGGTCGACGGGGTCGCGAACGGCTCGATCCCGACCACGTCCCAGTCCGCGTCCGGTCCCATCAGGCCGTGGGCGAGGCCGAGGTGCAACTGGCAGATGACGTCCGGGTCGTCGCCGACGAGGCTCAGGAACGGGCAGGGCTGCACCACGACCGTCGGTGCCGGCGACTCGACGTAGTCGGGCTCGTAGCCCAGGTCGGCCATGACGTCCACCAGCCGATCGATCGGTGGCTGGCTGCTGGTGGGGTCGTGCTCGGCGCGCAGCTGCTCACCCCACGCCCGGCCGGCGGCCTCGATGCGCTCGGCGCGGTCGGGCAGGTCGCCGACGACGTGGCGCACCATGACGGCGGCGAGGTCCTGGTAGTGGTCGACGCGGTGGGCCATGACTGAGGCGTAGAGCACCTTCGGCCGGCCGGGCTGGTCGCGCTGCTCGACCGTCCGGGTCACCAGGCCGGACGCGGTGAGAGCGTCCAGGTGGAACCGCGTGGTGTTGGGGTGCAGGCCGACCGCGGCCGCGATCTCGGCGACTGGCAGTGGACGGCCCGCCAGGCGCAGGTGGTGCAGGACCTCGGCACGCATCGGGCCGAGGCGTTCGGTTCTTGGCTCACTCACCGTCCTGCCGGGCATGTCGTCCATCATCCCGCACGGGCCGAGGTTTGCACTAGAAACTCGTAACTACGCCGGGTTACCGTGGAGGCACCGACCCGAAGGGAGCCAGGTGCCGACCGCAGTCCTGCCGCTGGGCGTCGTGCGTCCCGACCTGCCCGCGGTCGCCGAGCCGGATGCCTCCGCGTCCGGGCTGGAGGACGGGCACGGCCGGACGGCGCGTGACCTGCGGGTCTCGCTCACCGACCGGTGCAACCTGCGCTGCAGCTACTGCATGCCGGCCGAAGGGCTGCCGTGGCTGCCGGGTCGCACGATCCTCACCGACGACGAGGTGGGCGTGCTGGTCAGGGTCGCGGTCGAGCAGCTCGGCGTCCGCAAGCTCCGGTTCACCGGTGGCGAGCCGCTGCTGCGTCCGGGACTGGCCCGGATCATCGCGGCAGCCGCGTCCCTGCGGACGGACGAAGGGCGGGTGCCCGAACTCTCGCTGACCACGAACGGCGTCGGCCTCGACCGGCGGATCGAGTCGCTGGCCGCCGCCGGGCTGCAGCGGGTGAACATCTCCCTGGACTCCCTCGACCGCGAGCGCTACGCGGCCCTTGCCCGCCGCGACCGGCTGGACGACGTCCTGCGGGGCCTGGCGGCTGCCGACGCGGCCGGACTGCGCCCGGTGAAGGTGAACACGGTGGTGATGCGTGGAGTGAACGAGGGCGACGTCGTCCCGCTCCTGGACTTCTGCGTGCGGCGCGGCTACCAGCTGCGATTCATCGAGCAGATGCCGCTCGGGCCGAAGCACGGCTGGGATCGTTCGCAGATGGTGCCGGCGGCCGAGATCCTGGCGCTGCTGGGGACGGCGTTCGCCCTCGCCCCGGCGCCGGGACGGGGTTCTGCGCCCGCGGAGGAGTGGCTGGTGGCGGCCTCCGGCGACCGTCCGGCGGGACGGGTGGGCGTGATCGCGTCCGTCACCGCGCCGTTCTGCGCGGCCTGCGACCGCACCCGGCTGACCGCGGACGGGCAGGTGCGCAACTGCCTGTTCGCACACTCCGAGACCGACCTGCGGACGCCGCTGCGGGACGGCGCGTCCGACGAGGACCTCGCCGCGCTGTGGCGGGGGGCACACCGGGCCAAGGCCGCCGGTCATGGCATCGGCAGTGAGGGCTTCCACCAGCCCGAGCGCGGCATGAGTTCGATCGGGGGATGACATGGACATCACCTACTACGCCGGCGCCGCGGACGCCGCCGGCACCACCACCGTCCGGCTGGAGGCTGGCGACCTGACCGCTGATGAGTTGCGGGCGCACCTCGGGGCGGGTGGCGAGAGCCTGGCGCGCGTGCTGGCGTCCTGTTCGCTGCTGGTCGACGGCAGCCCGGTCCGTGACGGCGGCACGCTGATCCCGTCCGGCGCCCGCGTGGACGTCCTGCCCCCCTTCGCCGGCGGCTGAACCGTCGGGGACAGGTACTTCGGTTCACGTCCGACACGTCGGTGTCTGCGGGCTGAACCGTTGGGGACAGGTACTTCGGTTCACTTCGATGCACGGTGAACGAACGGGACGGGCCTGATCGTTTGCGTCCCGGTGCCCAGGCGGCGGCGGTGGTCTTGCCGGTGGGGCGGATCTGGGATCCCGGGTCGAGCCCGGGATGACGAGGTGGACGGCTGGCTGAACCGAGGTACCTGTCCCCGACGGCTCACGGACGGCTGGCTGAACCGAAGTACCTGTCCCCGATGGTTCAGGCGCAGTGTCGCGGGGTGAATTTCCCAAAGATTCGTATCAAAGGCTTGCGACGGCGCGCTCGGTAGTCGAGCATGAGGCAATGACCACCGAGCGCGCGCAACTGGACGGTCCGGCAGCCTCCGCCCTGCTGAAGCTGGGCAGGTTCTTCACCAAGTGGGACGAGACCGCCGACCAGCGGGCCGTCTTCCGCGAGGGCGGACGCGCCGGCGACGTCTTCTACCGCGACCGCTGGAGCCATGACAAGGTCGTTCGCTCCACCCACGGGGTCAACTGCACCGGCTCCTGCTCGTGGAAGGTGTACGTCAAGGACGGCATCATCACCTGGGAGTCGCAGCAGACCGACTACCCGACCACCGGCCCCGACCGGCCCGAGTACGAACCCCGCGGCTGCCCCCGCGGCGCCGCGTTCAGCTGGTACACCTATTCGCCCACCCGCGTCCGCTACCCGTACGGACGTGGTGTGCTCGTCGAGGCCTACCGCGCGGCCAAGGCCCGCAACGACGGCGACCCGGTGAAGGCCTTCGCCGAGATCTCCTCCGACCCCGAGACCCGCAAGCGCTACCAGGAGGCCCGCGGCAAGGGCGGCCTGGTCCGGATCTCCTGGAACGAGGCCATCGAGATCGCCGCCGCGTCCTACGTCAACACGATCAAGACCTACGGGCCCGACCGGTGCGTGTCGTTCTCCCCGATCCCGGCCATGTCGATGGTCTCCCACGCCGTCGGGACGCGATTCAACCACCTCATCGGCGGCGCGATGACGTCCTTCTACGACTGGTACGCCGACCTGCCGGTGGCCAGCCCGCAGGTCTTCGGCGACCAGACCGACGTCCCCGAGTCCGGCGACTGGTGGGACGCGAGCTTCCTGATGATGTGGGGCTCGAATGTCCCGGTCACCCGCACTCCCGACGCCCACTGGATGGCCGAGGTCCGCTACCGCGGCACGAAGGTCGTCACCGTGGCCCCCGACTACGCCGACAACGTCAAGTTCGCCGACGAGTGGCTGCCCGCCCAGGCGGGGACGGACGCAGCGCTGGCCATGGCCATGGGCCACGTCATGCTCAAGGAGTTCTACGTCGAGAAGCAGGTGCCGTTCTTCACCGACTACGTCAGCCACTACACCGACCTGCCGATGCTGGTCACCCTCGTCGAGCACCCGGACGGCCACGGCCTGACCGCCGTCAAGTTCCTCACCGCGGCCGACCTGGACGCCGACACCCTGCGCAAGGCCCAGCGCAGCGCCGACGACGGGACGGTCGATGCCGCCTTCCGCACCGTGCTGTGGGACGGAAGGACCGGCCACCCGGCGATTCCCAACGGCACCATGGGCGACCGCTACAACAAGGAGGGAAAGGGCCGCTGGAACCTCGACCTCGGCGACCTCGAACCGAGCCTCAGCCTGATCGACGTCCCCGGAGCCGAGAAGACCGAGATCGCCCTGCCCTGCTTCGAGGATCCCCGCGGCGAGGGCTCGATCATCCGCCGCGGCGTCCCCGCCGTCCGCGTCGGCGAGCACCTGGTCACCACCGTCCTCGACCTGATGCTGGCCCAGTACGGCGTCGGCAGGGACGGACTGCCGGGCCAGTGGCCCACCGGCTACGACGACGTCACCTCGCCCTACACCCCGGCCTGGCAGGAGCCGATCACCTCCGTCCCGGCCGAGGCCTGCATCCGGATCGCCCGGCAATTCGCGCAGAACTCCATCGACTCGAACGGCCGCTCGATGATCATCATCGGTGCCGGCATCTGCCACTGGTACCACGCCGACGTCAGCTACCGGTCGATCATGGCGCTGCTGATGCTCACCGGGTGCATCGGACGCAACGGCGGCGGCTGGGCCCACTACGTCGGGCAGGAGAAGGTCCGACCGATGACCGGCTGGTTCAACATGGCCAATGCCCTGGACTGGTCGCGTCCGCCCCGCACGATGATCGGGACCGGCTACTGGTACATGCACACCGACCAGTGGCGGACGGACGGCTACTCCGCCGACGCGATCACCTCGCCGCTGTCGACCGGCAAGCTGAACGGCCTGCAC
>ERZ778029.2210-NODE-2210-length-13771-cov-3.847332_pt1 | contig 13771 bp, 19 predicted proteins | sample MGYA00375759_ERZ778029 | MGnify/ENA primary metagenome ERZ778029 (study PRJEB29350, sample SAMN05389819) | bioreactor metagenome | isolation source: Ammonium sulfate bioreactor | place: South Africa: University of Cape Town | collected 2014-04-04 ...
GATTTTCTTCCAATTGCTGTTTGGTTGTTTTTCCAGCCCAGACCTGAGTATATACAAACAGTGAGAAATGATAAATCTTGAATCGTCATACTTCAGTTACGGAATCTGACAGAGGATTCGATAGAATTGGTTTGGGTGATGGTGAACGCGGAATATCATTGTTAATATTTGGTTTTATTTGATCCATTTGATAAGTTGAAGAATTGACTTCAATATGCGATAAAGATTTGGACGGTTGAATAGTTATTACGGGATGAGCAACATAAGATTCTGATGTTCGAGTTAATGGCACACGGAGAAGTTTAGGACGTGATTTATTTTCTAATCATTAGGACAAATTAAAGATTGTTTAGTAATAAATGAAATAAACGAACCTTCATCGACATCAGCTGAAGATTTTCGAATTTCATCTGAGTTAGATACGTGTGGTTCTTCAGGAGGGATACTTAACTAAAATAACGAATTCAATCGTTTCTTTTTCTTTTCTTTTTGAATTCGAGTTTACTGTTCGTCCTGATAGATTTAATGCTTGTCGAATAACACGTTCAGCATGAGTAATAATGTTTTGTTTCATTAGCGATTGAAGAAAATGACTAGATGGTATCTCTCCTTGTTTTTCAACTAGAATAACATTTCAAACAAAAGAAAAACAATGAAATCGAATAAATTATTAGTTTTCTTTTACTTTTATGACCGATTTCCATAATAAGTGCAATGAAAAAATGATGGACAAAACCAAAATGATCGTCAAAACAAAATATCACCGTCCAAAGATCTTCAAAATCAAACTTTTCTTTTCAAACAAATCTCATTCTATACGAATAGATCTACTTGGTATTGATTCAAATGGAATTTCTCTTGAAAACAAAACTCGAAGCCAACGTCTATTTTATGAAAATAAATAAATAATCAAACATTTTTCGATCTTCTAACTCACGTTCCGTATACAGTCGGTTCAATGGCAAGTTCTTCAAGTTTTTCATGCAATGTTTTATCGTGTGTTTTCAAATGATCAGCAATTAATTTGATCTGTTTAGCATTTTCATTGGGAGGAATATGTACAGTTTTTAATTGTTGGAATGGTACGTGTTTCGTATCATGTGTAGGAGCATGCTATTGATATTCAAAGAATTATTTCGAAAGCAATGATTTTCTCTTACTCTACGAATATGCTGAGGTGGAGACGAAAGAGCATAATAATTTCGAAGATGATCCATGATTTTTTCGAAAATTGAACTAGAATATATTCGAATGAGATCATTGAAATGAAGAAATTCATCGAATTGTTTTTTTTTTTACAAAGCATCATGTTCGAGATATTTCTGATCGTAGATTTTTTTCATTAAATCATTTGATTGTTCGTATTTATTGACTTTTAAACTTTCCAAATGAATTGTATAAATAACTAGTCCAAGTATTTCATGCATACCCTAGAATAAATTCAAAAATATCGAATAGAAAACGAAATAGTTCGTTGTCACTTGTTTATATGGTGTTTGTTGATAATGACGAGTGTGAGTAAATATTAATCGAAGTTGAAGGTCTATCATATGTTGATCTCGAAAGAATGCTATGTCTTGAAATCTGCAAATGAAAAGAACATGAACGAAATAAAATAAAGCATAAATAATTTTGTTGTTTTTTACGATCGACGAAGATCTTTGATAATTGTTTCTTTGAGTTCTTGATCTTTGAAATATTGTCCCCATAAACACTAAAAATTCATTGAAAATCAATCGTTTTTTTTTCCTCCTATGAATTATGATCGAAATACATTTTCATCGTCTGAAAGAGGATGATTCGATGCTTGAGCATGTTGACTATCTCCGCTCATTTGATAAGGATCAATCGTATATTCTCGTGCGAGTATGTCATAATTCTGACGAGATTTATCGAGCATTTCATTCCATTGACTGGAATCACGTGGTAAACAATTGAGAAATACACGCCATAGAATTGTATTAAACGAACAATCAACTAATTCTCGATTTAGAATTTTTTCACGAGTAAGATCAAAATTGGACTGATCAAAAAGACTTCTAAATTCAGCTCTATACAAATCAAAATTCAATCAATATGAAATGATTTTTTGTTTAAATTTCGATTACAGAAGTGTTGGAGGATTGTTATCCTTGACATCGACCGGTTTTTTATTTATTTCTGAATATGAAGATGGCAACTCAGCTGAAATTAGACAAGCAACAATAACAATCAATGCAGACAAATTCTCTTACGTGTAGCAGAAGATACATTAGTAGTTTTGTGAACAGATGCTGAAACAGGAGGAGATTGTATTTGAATAGGAGGTGGCGGTGGTGATCGTTGTGGGCGTCGGTTAACATATTGTGGATCACGTTCTAATTTATGGTTTGTTGTCATCATAGAGACTTCGACACTCGACATAGTTTTCGATTGAATTTCGTCGAAATCCAATTTCTCTTTTATTCTATTTTGATTATATTAATTATCTGTCTGAAATATAGATAAACAAAACATAAAAAAATTAGAAAGCATACTCAAGTTCTTTTGCCATGTTTTTTCAAATAAACTGTGAGTCTTTTTTCTTACGCTTTCGTTCTCTCCTACTCAAATAAAATTGTTATCAGTCAACGCCTAGTATCTGTTCGTTCGTTCGTTCGAAGAAGAAGAAAAAAAGTAAACTTTAATGTTTTTCAAACAACGAAAAATATAATCTTTTACTCCACATATAGACTCATACTCTCATCATGAAAATCGAATAAAACAAAATAAACAAACAGATATGATTATTATTTGAGTATAACACAGATCTTTTTGCTTATATTTTCTGAAAGAACGAAACATAGTCACCGAGATATGCATAGATATATCAAAGCTAGAGAGAACAACAAACAAATCCAATGAAAAATAATTCTTATCGATTAAAGCCAATAGGATCCTGGAGCACGCTGAACTTTCAACATTTCGTTATAAGTTAAATTCAATGGAATATTTATTCGAGCACCATTTAAGTGATTTTTTTCGATCGAATTTAAAATCATATGTCTACACATTGAGAAACATATCGAGATTTTGGTTTTATTTAAAAATTTCGTACCCATCTCTGTATTGCAAAAACATAGCTGGAATGTTCACATTTCGTTTCGTCATGTCATCCATCATTTCAAGAAAATAATCATCTGCTGTTGGATCATTATCCATGATGATCACGCCAAGAGCACCACTTTCTTCAGCATGTATGACTTTGGTTACGAACGAACATTCTCTAAAATATTTTTCTTGATATAGAAATCATATTCATGAGAAATTCGAATAGATCTACCCTCGTTCGATCAAAACAATAGTTCCATCGACTGCAAAATGATTATGTAATCGACTGCATCCTGTCAATGGTTTGCCAGGAATTAAATAAACATTTTTAAGAAAATGATTCTAAACATAAAAATAGATTTGTTTTTATTAATGCAACAAAAATTTCTATTACATAATGGAGCTAGTTTAAAACTTTGAGAATTAACTCACAAATTTAGCACCGAAATTGTTTGCTGGTCGACAACGAAATGTATAACTGATATCAGCTAAAAAAAACAAGATTTCTGTTTTCTTTTGATACTATACAAAAATAACGTACATGGCTCTAAAATTTCGAAATAAAGATCCTTTTCATGATCTCTATTTGCATAGGATAAAGTAACGAATATATAACAAAATAGAACAGTAAATAAATGCGAATATGTCAACGACATTATCTGATTTGGTTTTGAGTTTTGGATGTTGTATTCAATTTATCATCAATGGACGAATTTTCTTGAAATCAACTATCTGAAAAAGTGAATCGAATAAAAATACATTCGTCTTGTCTTACATTTTGATACATCACATCACGTTAGTTAGTTAGTTAAAAACAAATGGGTATCGAAATTGAAATATCCTTGACAAGTGATAGATACAAATATATCAACTAAAATGCTAAAAACATAGATACAGGCATGTACATTATGATTAGTTTGAAGATAAATTCGACTCTCATTGCTATAGATTAGTTTATGTGCAGATAGCAAAATTGAATGTGATTGAAAATACTTTCGCTGTGTTTTTTTTGTGAAATTACGAGTTATTTTTTTAACAAAATTGAAATGTTTTGCGTATAGCTTTTTCTATTCATTCATTTACGCACATGATCATCAATAAACCAATCGATACGAAGTATACCGATGAGTCATTGCCGTTCTTATTGCACAAGAAACAAAAACTGAAATCTGCATAGAATATAATAAAAAATATGTTTTATCTCAATATTTCTAGAATTTTCGAGATTGAAAAAATAAAAACATTTCCCCATTTTCATTTTCTCTTTCATTTTTACCCAATTTCTCATCGAAATTACAAAGTGCATTGCTATGCATATTGACTTCCAGTGTAGAAATAAACAATATGGCCGTCATCATATATGAATGAATGTATGTGTGCATACGCATTCTCTCTCTCTGTCTGTTTTTTTTTTCTATCCATCTCTTATCCCGTTCAATAATCATTAAATATGTCGTCAGATAATTCGAAATTATTCTCTTCAATTAAATATTATACGACTGGTTTTCGTGATTCATCTATCGAAAGTCAATTCAAACAAAATGGTGCGACACGTTTATTTTATTTAACAGAAAAAACGACACATGTCATTTGCGACGATTTTGCTAGTCATAAAGATGAATTAGAACAAGATATTGAAATCTATCAAATTCCAATTGTAACATCAGATTGGATTCTCGCTTGTTTAAAAGCTCATACTCTTCTACCAATTGATTCCTATCTTAGTTCGAAACAAACAATTAATCAAGAAAAAGAACAAGATAATACCAGACAACTCTTTCAATCTTGTACATTTGCTAATGCAAATTTAACTCGAAATGATCATAATAAACTCTATGCTATGGTTACGTATTATGGCGGTCGATGGTTGGCAAATTTAGATAGTTTAATATGTACACATGTTATATGTGCATCAGCATTACCTAAAAATCGTAAATCTGGCGATGCAAATAATAATCTTGAAGATGGCGATGAACGTCTTCAAGATGCTTATGATATTCAATCGGATAAAGTTCATTTGATAACACCGAATTGGATTATTGATTGTATTCAAAATAATGATTTAATCGATGAATCAAATTATCATCCGGATTTACTTGACAATGTTGATGATTCAATGGAAACCGATGATGATGATGATAGTGAAAGATATCTTTCGAGAAAAGTACGTTTTTTGAAAAGAAATTACATATTTATTTATTTGTTTGTATTTATAGGATACAATTCAAACGAAATCATTTCCTTCGAAACATTCATTGACGTCAAAATTTACTTCAACATTAAATAAGCCATCATCATTAGCAAAAGATAATAAAGATTCGTCAACGTTCTTCGAAGAAAAACTAATCCGTCCATCCATTTCTGCGAATCTCGCAGCGTATAAATCTAATCTTCAATTATCTCGTCATGCACCTCCAGAAACTCTTTCCTACGAATTAAACTATTCCATTCAAGAGAAACACAATCAAATTCCATCATCTCAATGTTTACTCGGTTGCATTTTATATATTGACGAACGTGAATATTCAACAACGGTATCGAAGAGTGATCTATCGACATGGTCACAAACATTAACTAAACACGGTGCAATCATTGTTAATGATATTATGCATACAAATTTAACACATTTCGTTTGTGCTTATTCGACAAGTGATCTTTTTCGACAAGTTTCCAAACGTGGAAGTGTTCGAATGGTGACTGCACATTGGCTCAATGATGTTCTACAAAAGAAAAGTCTTTTTGTACCCAATTTAGCTATACATTATCCGACACCATTTGAACCCAATGAACCTGATAAATTACCTCTTGCTAAAGCTCTTATAACGATAACAGGATTCGATGGCATTGAACGTGCTCGTCTTCGTTATATGATACGATCATTAGGTGGCAAATATTCTGGTCATTTAGGTCGTTGGCATACACATTTAATTGCACGTGAAAGTGGAACAAGTGAAAAATATTTGAAAGCATTCGAATGGGCAATACCAATTGTCAATGGTTTATGGTTATCTGAACTCTTTCTAGGCAATATTAATGCTCTTAAACAACCGCTCGACGATCGTTTTCGACGTTTAAGTGGTACGCCAACAATCGATCATTTCTCATTCGATCAAAGTTTCGTTCATGAATTACTTTTACCATGGTCACAATCGATACGTATCAGCGATGAATTACTTCAACAAGCGATGCATCGTCATCATGAACAACAATCGGCATTCTATGATAATGAATCAATGAAAAGTTCATACATGGAACCGATTTGTACTTTAAATGAATCGATTATTCCGAATAAAGGACCTTTACTAATCATGTTAAGTGGTTTCAATGCGAAAACATTGAATCATTATGAATCAATTATAAAGTCTCTTGGTGGAAAAATCTCAACTCTTCCACAATATACAACACATTTAATCATGAATAAATTCTTACGTACAGAAAAATTATATGAATGTATGGGTCATGCTGCTTATATTTTAAATAAAAAATGGTTAGATAAATGTCAGGAAGCAAAAAAATTTCTACCAGTTGAGGAATCTGATTGGTTACTAGATGATGAAGTTAAACCACCACGAAATCTTTTAAAACAATCGATTGACAAACGTTTCAATCGCAAGAATCGACCATTATTTACTGGTTATACATTTTTTCTTACACCTAGTGTTCAACCATCGCAAATAACATTGAAATCGATTATATTTTCTCATGGTGGAAATGTTCGACGAAATTTTCCAACAATCAAACAATTGACAAGTTATGATGAACACACAAAAATTCCCAATTGTTTAATTTTAACATGTGATATCGATAAAGTTTTATTGAAAGATCTACATAAATATAATAATACAGATTTCGAAATCAAACTTCTATCGATTGATTTCGTTCTTGAAAGTATTGTTCAACAGGAAGTTCTCAGTATTGATACGTTTGTTATGAAAGTTTAATTACTTCAGATATTTTCAATTCAATGTCTTTCTTTCTTTCTTTTTGTCAAATACACCTATTACTTGTAGTCAAAATAATATCGAAACAATGTTTCATGTTCGAATAAACAATTTTGATTGACTATTGTCTTTCTTTTTCAGATGTTCGGATTTCCTAGCGATTTATTTGGCATGGGCGGTGGAAATAATCGTCGAACAAATAGTAATGCATTAATACCTCAACAACAGTCAATATTCGGCAATTCTCTGATGTTTCCATCGCCATTCGGTGGTATGGATGGCATTTTCGAGAGTTTCGGAATGAATTCATCACCATTTGCCATGATGGATCGAATGATGCGTGCAACAAACGATTCATTATTTCTTGGCGGAGCTAATCAAATGACTTCGAATGTACCAATGCAATCGTTTACATCGACAACAGTCATGTCATTTAATGGAGCCGACGGACGACCGAAAGTTTATCAAGAATCGACGTCACATCGACGAGGACCTGATGGTTTAGAAGAAACACGGCAAGCTGTTCGTGATAGTGAACGTGGGATTAATAAGGTGCAAATTGGTCATCGTATCGGTGATCGTAAACATGTTATTGAACGTGAAATGAATGTTGAAACGGGTCAGATATCCGAAAATGTTGAACTTGAAAATTTAGATGAAGAAGAAACTGACGATTTCAAACGTGAATGGCGCGAACGTTCAAGTCGTGCTGGTCTTTCTCGTCATCCACATACGTCATTTAATACTAATCATCATCGTCATCCTCAATTAACATCCCATCGTTCGTATCATCCATCATCTCAGCCAACACAACAATTAGCACTCGAACATAGTTCAACATCGAATCGACATCAACCGAAATCATCTAAACATTCGAATAATAATCATCATCATCATCACTATCATCATCAGCCGCCATCTCAACGACCTAATATTCATCGTTCAGATACAATCGATTTAACTCGTGATTCACCAATTATCCAAGAAGTCGATGATGATGATGACGATAATGAGCAGTCACCAGTAATACAAATCAATTCAACTAAACGAAAAGCTTCATCATCAAATCCAAATGATCTCGATATAAATCGAAAACATCGACAGAATCGATTTTAATTTTCATCATATTCGATATTCTTACGTGTACAAATCGTTTGTCATTATTATTCATGAAAGCAAACTTCAATCGCTAGAAATTTCTCTTTCTCTCTCTCTCTGTCTCTCGATGTTGTCCTTAATTCAACCTTAATATTCGTGGCCAAAAAACTATTCGAGATCAAATATATTTGTTTGTGTGTTTGTTTGTTTGTTTTTCTGCATTCGCGTTCTTCGAATTCTGTAGGTGCATCTGTTTGTTCCTTGTTCTTCTATTCATTTTGATGAAAATGAAAACAACTATCAGCAATAGGAAAATCAATTAGTATGAATTACTTCAGCATATTATTATTGATTTATTTATTTAGATGTTTACATGACATGTATTCGAAAGAAAATGAATGTGTTGGTTTTTTTTTCTCTGTCTCTTGGTCAAAATTCTTTCTTTTTCTCTCTCTTCATTTACTTCAAGCTCTAATAAACACTTTGACTATATTTACGTAAGATTTCTTTACTGATGTCTATATCTATCTTCAATTTTAGTATTATGGCCATTGGCTCTGTCAACAGCCTGTTAGATCGATTCAGTATTATTATTATTATTTGTCTATAACAAAAGAAGAAGAAAAAGAATAGAATCTAAAGGTATGTTCAATCTTACATCATGTTCGATCAAGGATTGTGTATTTTTTATTGATCTATTTTGCGTGAACTTATTTGTAGAAGAAGAAAAAAAGAGAAAGAACGAGCAGTAATCGACGATAGTTGTCTATTTGACATTCGTTACATACCTAGACATCATTTGTCCCTGACGTACATATATTCTTGATTCGTTCACGAGTTTGTGTATTAGTTTTTCAATAAAAAAAAAGATAAGACTTTTGTTTATTTGAATATATCTATATCTATATATATATATATGTATCGATCGTCTTCAAGGTGATCGATACATTTATTGACTAAAAAGATTATTGATAGATGAAGAGAAAGTGAAAAATTCTTTTCAAGCAATTTTATTAATCATTTGAATTTTTCAAGTGAGTTACCATATCCATCCGCCTTCGTCGTCTCAACTCGTAGTTATTTATGGCGATGAGAATGATGATGATTCATATGTGACTATGTATTTTTTCTCATTTTGAGAAGAATCATCGATAACAGAACGAGAAGAGAAAAAAAACGGGAGACGCGGCGGCATCATTCATCAGTTACTTACGTTTTTTCCTTTCTTTCTTCATATTACTATTGAAACAAATTCGAATAAAACGCTTTATTCTACGACGAAAAATCATGTCTGTAGGAACATCATCATCGTTATGTGCTTTGAATGTTGACAGAACGAATGGGTTGGACAATTTTTATTTACAAAAATTCCACGAATGAAATCATGCTTTGCTTTTCTTTTCTTTTTGATTTTACTTCTTCTAGTGTCAGCATGAGTTTTGGCATATTAAAAAATCTCTTTCCGCGCAAAAATCAACCTCAAATCTCCGAAATATCGACACCGATCAGTGTTAAAAAAGATCTGCACGTTACATACGATCCAGTGACAAAGACATTTCATGGGTTACCACCTGAGTGGGAGGAACAAGTTAAAAGTTTATTTACGTATGTTCTCTTTTTTGCTCTGCAATCGATTGACATTACTACAATCAATTTTATGATATTTAGTCATTCAAAACCTGAAGATAAAGCTCGAGTGATGAACTGTGCACTTAAAGTTATTCAACAAACGATACGCGAAAATCGTAAATATTAGTCTTGTTGGAGAGATTATGTAAACGATATTGATTTTGTTTTGTGTTCGTCAAGGAAATCCAACGAAACACATGCGTATTCAGGATACATTTCATCCTGATGGAATCTCATACGAATCAGGCGATGAATTGAGTGAAACAGAAAGTGATCTGAGATCATCTCAAGAAAAATTAAATGGAAATGGAACGTTTTCACCGCCTTCCAAAGAATCTCACGGTAAAATTGGATTGACAGATTTTTTTTCTTATCAATTCCTTCTCGTAGACAATCGATCTAGTATGAAGAAATACACGGTCAATAGTTCGTCACCACATGTCCTTGCAAATGTATTATGTCTTTGATTTTTGATTATTATTTACATTCGAGTTTTTTTTTTCCCGTTCATAGCAACCACCCAATTTTGTTGAAGAACTTAAAAAAGCAACAAATCGTCGAAAAGAAAGTACTAGAGTAAGTTTCATCGAAATAACAAGCAAAAACGAAATATTTTTTCAATCGATCAATTTCTATTAGACAGACAACAATAGATCTGATGACGACGACGATGATGAGGTCGCTGTTGCTGCTGGCAATGGTTCGAATTCGAGTACACCAGCAAATTCTCGTCCAGTGACACCTCTTGCAAATCGTCTTCGAGAAGTTGGTATTAATAATGCTGTCTATCAAGTCAATCGAGATACATTAGTCAATGAATCCGATCCGAATATTGAACATCTTCCAGCAACATCTTTATCAGCAAAACGTCCGCCACCACCTCCCATCGCCAATCCTGTACCACCACCACTCCCGGCTCGTAATTATACGAATGAAAATTATACTGCAATGACAAATAACAGTGAAAAATCTCGTAAACAGCCCGAACAACCGCCAGAATTACCACCGAAAATAGCTCGAGCAATAGTTGGCACGGGCAAACCTCCGACATCGACTCATATTAATACGCCTGTACCGAAAACAAATGCGACTAATAAAGAAAATCAAACGATTGCACCAACAGAAACCGAAATCGTTTCACCTTCGCACGAAATTAAACCGATCCAACGACATAAATCAAAAAATGCTCGAAAAAAAATGACAGAAGAAGAAGCAAATAAAGAACTCGGTTTGCTTTTCATTTCATTTAATTGATATTTAAATAATTCGATATTTTATTTCAGAGCCGATAGCAGCAAAAGATGACCCAATGATACGATTTAGAATCAAGAAAAAACTTGGCTCAGGGTATGTTGATTAAATCGATTCAAGTAGTTTATTTTTTGAGGGTTGTCGATGTTTTTTCAGAGCTGCAGGTGATGTTGATTTAGCTCTCGATACGAAAACAAATACAAAAGTCGCAATAAAACGAATGCTTTGGTCGAAACAACCACGTAAAGAATTAATTGTTGGTGAAATTCATGTTATGAAAGATTGTCGATTTCGTTCGATTGTTAATTTTCTTGATTGCTATCTACGACCTAATGAATTATGGAGTACGAAATCGTTTTCTTGTTTAGAATTATTTGAACAAAACTTTTTCATTTAGTTGTTATGGAATATATGAATGGAGGTCAATTAACACAAATTGTTGAACAAACAGTCCTTGATGAAGGCCAAATGGCTGCTGTTACGAAAGAATGTCTCGAAGCTTTACAATTTCTTCATAGTAAAAATATTATACATCGTGATGTTAAATCAGACAATGTTCTCGTTGGTTTCGATGGTTCAGGTAAATGAATTTCGTCGATATTTCAACATATTATTCAATATTAATTTTAGTCAAATTAACTGATTTTGGTTTCTGTGCACAATTAGCAAATACTGAAAGTTTACGAACGACAATGGTTGGTACTCCTTATTGGATGTCACCTGAAGTGATTAAGAAGTATATACTTTCTTTTTTTGTATTAAATTCTTTTCTTATTCATTCAATTCTCTTTACATTTTCAGACTTAAATATGATCGTAAAATCGATATTTGGGTATGTTGTTTATTTTCAATGAATAATTTTGAATGAAAACTTGTTTTTTTGATCTAGTCATTGGGTATTTTAATGATTGAAATGATTGATGGTTCACCTCCATATATCAACGAACAACCATTTCGTGCTATGTGCAAAATAGCCATGCAAGAAGAACCACCAACCATAACACCTGAATCTCAAGCACGAGTATCTGATGATGTGAAAAATTTTCTCAAACGTTGTCTAACAATTGATCCGCAAAGACGTGCAGATACCAGTGAACTTCTTCAACATATATTCATCAAACACGCTAAACCTCTATCATCTCTCTGTCCGAATATCAAAGCTGTCTGCAAAGCTGATACTGATTAAAACGAAAAACAAAACTTCCTCTTATTATTATTATTATTATTATTTTTCTTTTTTTCTTCTTTCTCGTTATCATTTTTTTATTTCTATCATTGTGCATATGAATTTTCTTTTCGGCTTAGCGAGCCATATTTTTCTAACATTGTTAACATACTCTGCCTGTCTGTTCAAACGAAAGCATTTGTTACATTCGTTCCACGTATTTACGAGATAGTTTATTCTATTATTTCTAGCCTGTTACTTTGTCCTCTTTCTTCTATTTATATACTTATAAACACAATCATTTGAAAAAGAAAATTCCTATTTACAAGAAAACGAAAACAAAATAGAAGAAGATATTCTTTATTTGTTTAATTCTGTGATTTTTCTCGTTTTTCTTTTCATTTGAATTCATCTTGCATAATCAATTTTCATTCTCTCTCTCTCTCTCTCTCTCTCTCTCTCTCTCTCTCTCTCTCTCTCTTTTTCCTTTTTTTACTTGTCTCAAATGCGAACTTTTGCAAAGCACAAAAAAGGAAACAAGTGAATACATAATTACATATGGCTCATAGCAATCATTCTGTCCTTTTTTTTTTACTTTTTTTGTATTCCATCCAATGTCAAATAATACAACTTGATCCATTTTTTTTCTCTTTCTTCTCGTTTCTTTTTCAAAATAAATCAAAGTATCTTATCGAAGTTTTCATTCTTCTTTTTTTTTGTAGATGTTGAGTTTTAGTTGGAACTCTGTCGATGAATAAACGTGAGTTGAACTGCTTTTCCGCTCGATAGTGACTCATGAATGAATCATTTTTAGATTCCAAGGAACTTTACACAAATATACAAATGCATTTAAAGGTTTTCAAAATCGATTTTTTGTATTAGATGCACAATCGAAATGTTTACTCTATTTTATGGTCAGCAAAATATTGAGATATGATGCTTTTCTAATTCTTTTCTTTTTCTGCTTAGCCCGATGAAGTTCGAAAGAAAGGTCCGAGAGGTGTAATCGAATTAACTGACTGTTGGATTGCACCTTCAAATGAAGATGATGTAACATTTACCGTACAGACCAGTGGATCAGATGTGTATAAATTTCGAGGTAGATTAGAAAAAAAAAATGTTCGAAACTTTTCTCTTATACGTATAAAATTCTTCTCGTTTAGCAATTGACGCCAAAGAAAGACAAATATGGATTGATCGATTAAGAGTCTGTTCTGGATCAAATGCAGCAGATGTGGTAGATATTATTTGTTAATACGTTTATTAAATATTCAAATTGAACTTTTTTTGAAAAGTTTGTCTCATCACTGCCAGCAGGAAAATCGAATTTGATTAATACATCATCATCTTCGAATGAAACAAATACTCGTTCATCGAAACGACGAGATTCGAAGTATGATCTTACCAATCGAATGATTCGAGATCTTATTTTCTTCGAATAGAATTCAACATCATCAACAAACATTGAAAGAAATGCGAGAAGTACTTCGTTGTCTCGAAGTCAATCAACATGATTTCGTAGAGACAATTGATGTAAATTCTCAGATTCATTTTCTAATATTATTCTTCACTTGAATATTTCTCATTTCAGTCAATACCTGATAATTATCACTTAAAT
>ERZ778029.2213-NODE-2213-length-13747-cov-3.740213_pt1 | contig 13747 bp, 11 predicted proteins | sample MGYA00375759_ERZ778029 | MGnify/ENA primary metagenome ERZ778029 (study PRJEB29350, sample SAMN05389819) | bioreactor metagenome | isolation source: Ammonium sulfate bioreactor | place: South Africa: University of Cape Town | collected 2014-04-04 ...
GCCATCGCAGCGCCACCATGGCAGCCATCGAAACGGCGCATGGCACGCTCGACCTGCTGGCGCCCCCGGTCATCGTCGACGGCATGCGTCCGAAGCTCGGCCGCGTTCCCTCGCTCGGCCAGCACGATGCGTCGCTGCGGGCCGAGTTCGGCACGCAGGAAGCAAGAAAGGCGATTCGATGAGCCTTACCCGCGATCTCGTCCGGCTGATCCGCGAGAAACCCGTTACCGGAAATGATCTCGGTTCAGCTGCGCTGTTCGTGCTCGATACGCTCGCCTGTGCCTTGGGGGCGGTGAACAGCGAACCTGCTCGTATGCTGCGCGCTGTCGCCCCGCCTGAGGGGAGCGACACCGCCCGGCGCGCCTTCTGGCTTGGCGGAATCGCGCACATACTGGAAATGGATGATCTGCATCGCGGTTCCGTCACCCATCCGGGTTCGGTCGTCGTCCCAGCAGCATGGGCCATCGCCGAGGAACGCAATCTCGGCGGGCGCGCATTCCTGAAATCTGTGCTCGCCGGCTATGAGGCCTGCTGCCGCGTCGGCATGGCCGTCGGCAAAGAGCACTACCGGGTCTGGCACAACACGGCGACGTGCGGGCCGTTCGGGTCGGCCATGGCGGTCGCCGAATTGATCGATTTGTCCGAAGACAAGGCGGTCTGGGCGCTCGGCAATGCCGGCACGCAATCCTCCGGCCTCTGGCAGTTCATCGAGACCGGCGCGATGAGCAAGCATCTCCATACCGCGCGCGCGGCGGAATCCGGCGTGCTCGCCGCGCTGCTGGCGGCAGAGGGCTTCACCGGCGCGGAAGAGATCCTAGAAGGCGAGAAGGGCTTCTTCGCGGGCCTATGCCCCGATCCCCTGCCCGGCGCAGTCACCGCGGAGCCTGACCGGCCGTGGGAACTGACGCGCACATCGATCAAGCCATGGCCTTGCTGCCGGCATACGCATCCGGCGATCGACGCGGCTCTCGAGCTTCACCGTCAGCTCAACGGCGCGCCGGTGAGCCATGTCGACGTCGGCGCCTATCAGGCGGCGCTCGACGTCTGCGACCGGCCGATGCCCCAGGATCCCTATAGCGCCAAATTTTCGCTGCAGCATTGCGTCGCCATTGCGCTTGCCGAGGGCCGCGTCGACCAGGCGAGCTTCGATGCCGATGCGCGCGGCCGGATGGTCGGCGAGCGCGCCAAGGTCGCGCTTTCTGTCGCGCCGGGGATCGATCGGGCATATCCGGCAAGTTGGGGCGCCTCGGTGACTGTCACGACGCAAGGCGGACGCGCCCTGACGGTCTCGTGCCCTGAAGCGAAGGGCGATCCCGAAAATCCGGTGACGGCGGCGGAGCTCTCCGACAAGGCGCGCGGGCTGCTCGTTTCCGGCGGGATGCAGGAGGCGGCGGCCCGGTCCTTCATCGATGCCGTGCTCGGCCTCGCCGATGACCGGCCCGTCCGCTCCCTCGGCCTGTTTCCGAAAAGCACGCAATCCGCACATAGAAGCTGACCCATGCCCGACATCGACAATCACGAGGAAATCCGCGCCGCCGTCCGCAAGCTGTGCGAAGCCTTTCCCGGTGAATACTGGCGCAGGCTCGACGCCGAGCGGGCCTATCCGGAAGAATTCGTCAGGGCGCTGACAGAGGCTGGCTATCTCTCCGCGCTGATCCCGGAAGAATATGGCGGGGCCGGCCTCACCATATCGGCGGCGGCAGCGGTGCTTGAGGAGATCCATCGCTCGGGCGGCAATGGCGGTGCCTGCCACGCGCAGATGTATGTCATGGGCACGGTGCTGCGCCACGACAACGAGGAGCAGAAGGCGCGCTTCCTGCCGGGCGTCGCCTCGGGGCAACTGCGCATGCAGGCCTTCGGCGTCACCGAGCCGACGAGCGGCACCGATACGAGCTCCATCCGCACTTTTGCCCGGCGCGAGGGCGACCACTACATCGTGAACGGCCAGAAGATCTGGACCAGCCGGGCGCAATATTCCGACCTGATGGTGCTGCTGGCCCGCACGACCCCGCGCGAGGCGGTGGCCAAGCGTACCGACGGGCTTTCGGTATTCATCCTCGACATGCGCGAGGCGCTCGGCAACGGCCTGTCGATCCGGCCGATCCGCACCATGATGAATCATGCGACGACAGAGGTCTTCTTCGACAATGTCCGCATCCCTGTCGGCAACCTCGTCGGCGAGGAAGGAAAGGGCTTCCGCTACATCCTCTCGGGCATGAACGCCGAGCGCATCCTGATCGCGGCGGAATGCGTGGGCGATGCGAAGTGGCTGATCGAGAAGGCATCCGCCTATGCCGGCGAGCGAAACGTTTTCGGCCGGCCGATCGGCGCCAACCAGGGCATCCAGTTCCCCATCGCTCGCGCTTATGCCAACATGCGGGCAGCCGAGCTGATGGTGCGCGAGGCGATCCGGCTCTACGAGGCGGGGCGCGATTGCGGCGCGGAGGCCAACATGGCCAAGATGCTGGCCGCCGACGCGTCCAACGAGGCCGCCAACGCCTGCATCCAGACGCATGGCGGCTTCGGCTTCGCCGAGGAATACGACGTCGAGCGCAAGTTCCGCGAGACGCGCCTCTACCAGGTCGCTCCGATCTCGACCAACCTCATTCTCGCGTATCTTGCCGAGCACGTCCTCCGCATGCCTCGCTCATATTGACTCTTGCGCAACCGCAGAAGGTCCGGAAAGTGCCAGACACCTCCGACAAGCCCTTCACCGAATGGATCGGCCGGCAGACCCGGTCGCAGGACGTCATAACCCCGCGTCTGGATGCAGGCTTCCGCGCCATCTTCGAGCCTTATCTCGCCCGGTCCGGGCCGGGCGAGGCACCGCTCGGCATCCACTGGTGCCTCTGTCCCGCCATCGCGCCGATGGATGAACTGGGTCCCGACGGACATCCGGCCAGGAACCGCGACATGCCGCCCATTCCCCTGCCGCGGCGCATGTGGGCGGGCGGCGAGGTGGAGACGCTCGCACCGTTCCGGATCGGCGATCAGGTGACGCGCATTTCCACGATCGCCGACATCACGCACAAGGAAGGCCGTTCGGGCGAGCTCTGGTTCGTGTCGATCAACCACGAATATGCGACCGGACGGGGCACCGTCATCCGCGAGCGTCAGGACATAGTCTATCGCGAAGCGGCCACGCCGGGCCTGGCCGGCACCGCGTCCATGCCACCTGCGCCATCGCGAACCTCATCGAGCACATGGACGGTCGACACCTCTCCGGTGCTGCTGTTCCGCTATTCGGCCATCACCTTCAACGGCCATCGCATCCATTACGACCATCCTTATGTGACGGGTGTCGAGGGTTACGACGGGCTCGTCGTGCACGGGCCCCTCCAGGCGACGCTGCTGCTCAACCTGGCGGCAGCCACGGCGGGCGCGGCACCACGCCGCTTCGCCTATCGAGGGCTCTCACCCGCCATTGCCGGCAAGGATATCAGGGCCTGTCGCGGCTCGGGAACGGAAGCCGGCAAGCTCTGGACGCAGGGTCCCTCGGGGCAGATCCACATGGAAGCGACGACATCCGAGGCCTGAACGCGCTTCGCGCGACCCGGAAGAGATCAAGGAGATCCAGACATGAACATTCAGAGCCAGGCGATCCAGAAGGCGAAGGGCGTCTTCATCGACAACAAATGGCACCCGTCCGATTCCGGCACGACGATCGACGTCTTCGCGCCGGCCGAGGGCAAGGTCTTCGCGCAGATCGCCGCCGGCAATGCACGCGACATCGACACGGCCGTGAAGGCGGCGCGCAGAGCCTTCGAGGAAGGCCCGTGGGGCCGCATGGACGCCGCCGAGCGCGGGCGGCTCCTCATGCGCATGGCGCGGCTCGTTCTTGACCACGAGGACGAGCTGACCGCGATCGAGGCGCGTGACACCTCCAAGCCGATGAAGCAGGCCCGCGCCGACATCAAGGCCTGCGCGCGCTATTTCGAGTTCTATGGCGGGGCGGCCGACAAGTTCCACGGCGAGACCATCCCCTTCATGAACGGCTATTTCGTCGCCACCGAGCGCCTGCCGCACGGCGTGACCGGCCACATCATCCCATGGAACTATCCGGCACAGATGTTCGGCCGCACGCTGGCGCCCGCCCTCGCCGTGGGCAATGCGACGGTGATGAAGCCGGCCGAGGACGCCTGCATGACCGCGCTCCGCCTCGTCGAGCTTTCGATCGAGGCCGGTTTCCCGGAGGGCGCGATCAACGTCGTTCCGGGGCGCGGCGTCGAGGCCGGCGCGGCGCTCATCGCTCATCCCGGCGTCGATTTCCTGTCCTTCACGGGCAGCCCCGAAGTGGGCGCCCTCGTGCAGACCGAGGCTGCGAAGAACTTCATCAGCTGCACGCTGGAGCTCGGCGGCAAGTCACCGCAGATAGTATTCTCGGACGTGGATCTCGATACGGCCCTGCCGAGCCTTGTGAATGCGATCGTCCAGAACGCCGGGCAGACCTGCTCGGCCGGCTCGCGCCTCCTCGTCGAGAAGAGCGGCTATGACCGCGTCGTCGAAGCCGTGATCGACCGCTTCGCGACGCTACGGGCGGGGACGCCCGAGATGGACCTCGACCTCGGCGCGCTGATCGATCCGCGCCAGAAGAACCGGGTCGAGACCTTCTGCAACGGCGCGGCTTCCGACGGCATCCCGCTCCTGTCGCAAGGCCGGATCGCCGAAGGCGTTCCCGCCGATGGCTATTTCGTTGCGCCGAAGCTCTTCGGTCCCGTGCCGCGCTCCAACGTGATCGCCCGCGAGGAAGTGTTCGGCCCCGTGCTGTCGGTCATCCCCTTCGAGGACGAGGCCGATGCGATCGGGATCGCCAACGGCACCGACTATGGCCTGATCGCCGGTGTCTGGAGCCAGAACGGCAAGCGTGCCGCGCGCGTTGCCCGCAAGATCCGCGTCGGCCAGGTCTACGTCAACGCCTATGGGGCGGGCGGCGGCATCGAGCTTCCCTTCGGCGGCATCCGGAAATCCGGCCACGGCCGCGAGAAGGGCATGGCGGCGCTCCACGATTTCACGACCGCCAGAACGATCATCCTGAAACACGACTGAGCAACTTATCCGAGGTGAGGAGACGAATATGAGACTGAAGAACAAGACGGCGCTGGTGACCGGCGCGGCATCGGGTTTCGGCGCTGAAATCGCTGCGACTTTCGCACGGGAAGGCGCGAAGGTGGTGATCATGGACCTTAATGGGGAGGGTGCCGAAAAGGTCGCCTCGGGGATCGGCGCGTCCGCCCGCGCCATGAAGGGCGACGTGACCAAGGCCGCCGACATCAGCGCGGCCGTCGAACTGACGAAGTCCTTGGGCGACCGCGTGGACATCGTCGTCAACAATGCCGGCTGGACCCATCGCAACAAGCCGATGATGGAGGTGACGGAAGAGGAATACGAGCGCCTCTACGACATCAACGTGCGCTCGATCTTCCACATGAGCCGCGCCGTCGTTCCGCTGATGCGCAAGGCCGGCGGCGGCTGCATGATCAATATCGGCTCCACCGCCGGCATCAGGCCGCGCCCGGGCCTGACCTGGTACAACTCGACCAAGGGCGCGGTGAACCTGTTGTCGCGCTCGATGGCGGTGGAGCTGGCGCCCGACAAGATCCGCGTCAACTGCGTGGCGCCGGTCATGGGCGCGACGGGCCTGCTCGAATCCTTCATGGGCGTTCCCGACACGCCGGAGAACCGCGCGCGCTTCATCGCGACGATCCCCCTCGGCCGCCTTTCGACGCCGAAGGACATCGCCAATGCCTGCCTCTATCTCGCGTCCGACGAGGCGGAGTTCATAACGGGCGTGGTGCTCGAAGTCGACGGCGGCCGCACGGTCTGACCGTGCGGCGACAGTTGACCTGCAGGCTGAGGCCGCTCTCGCGAGCGGCCTTTTCTCATGGCCCCGGTTCTGCGCGTTCTCCATTCCTTGCGACCTGCAGCACTGCGAAATGAAATCTGTCCTTTCCGGACTGCGGGACGATCGAGGCTAGTGTCTTTCCCGAAGTCATCATTGACAGGCAATGGCGCTCCGGAAGACGCTGCGGGCCGCGGCGGCTGGCGTGGTTCGCCCTCCGCGACAGGGAGGACACACCATGCAGGACCCGCTTCCGGTATCCCGATTTGCATTGAACCACATGGCGGCGCCCCGGCTCGACATTGCCGACTTCTTTGCGCTGGCGGCAAGGCTCGGCATTCGCAATGTCGAGATCCGAAACGACTTGCCGGGACGGGCGATCCTCGACGGCAAACCCGCCCACGAGGTCAGGGACGCGGCGGGCAGGGCGGGACTCACGATCGTCAGCATCAATGCGCTGCAGCGCTTTAACGAATGGACGCCGCAGCGCGAGGCGGAGGCCGTCACCCTGGCGGACCATGCGGCCGCCTGTGGGGCGAAGGCGCTGGTTCTCGTGCCCGTGAACGACGGTTCGGGTCGCGGCGACAGCGAGCGGAAGGCCAATTTGCGCCTCGCGCTCGAAGCTCTTGCTCCGATCCTCTCCGAGCGGGGCGTCCTCGGTCTGGTGGAGCCGCTGGGCTTCGAAAGCTGCTCGTTGCGCTCGAAGGCGGAAGCCGTCGAGGCGATCGATTCCACGGGCTGTGGGGATCGCTTCCGGCTGGTGCACGACACGTTTCATCACCATCTCGCTGGCGACCGGAGACTCTTTCCGGAACGAACCGGCCTCGTCCACATTTCCGGTGTCGCCGATCCGTCCGTTGCGATTGCGGAGATGCGTGATCCGCATCGCATGCTTGTCGACGCGGCCGACCGGCTCGGAAACGCCTCTCAGATCGAAATGCTGCTTGCCGGAGGGTATGCGGGCCTCTTCTCATTCGAGCCCTTTGCGCCGGAAGTGCACGCGCTCCCGGACCTGGCTCCGGCGCTCCGACGCAGCATGGATTTCATCAATTCGGAGCTGTCCCGACCCGCAGCATGAGCCTGGCCGGGATCGAGCCGACGGTCCGATTCCGGGTTGACGTTTACAGTCAATATGGAATAAATATTTCATTCCTGATCAAGAACAATTCAATTGTTCTATTTTGGGAGCAGGAGGACTGCAGACGGGGCAGGGCGCATGGCGGCGGCGGTGCGGCCGCACGCTTGCCGAAGTGGACTCCCTGGAGGAGGGGCGTTTCCGGAAAACGGGGTGCGACCGGACACCTCGATCGTGGAGGAGAAACAAGATGAAACGATTGCTTGCCGGCGCCGCGCTCGCGACGCTCATGACGTCCTCTGCCATGGCCGCCAATATCGGCGTGTCGATGGCGCTGTTCGGCGACAATTTCCTGACGGTGCTGCGCAACGGGATGTCGGACTATGCAAAGACATTGCCCGATACCAACCTCCAGATCGAGAATGCGCAGAACGACGTCGCCAAGCAACTCGACCAGGTGAAGAACTTCGTCGCCTCGAAGGTCGACGCCATCATCGTGAATCCGGTCGACACATCTGCTACCCAGGCAATCACCGATGCGGCCGAAGCGGCCCACATCCCGCTCGTCTATGTCAACCGTGAGCCGATCAATGTCGATAGCCTGCCGGCGGATCAGGCCTTCGTCGCATCGAACGAAGCCGATTCCGGGACGCTCGAAGCGAAGGAAGCCTGCCGGCTCCTGAAGGCGGCGGGCAAGGACAAGGGTGCCAACATCCTCGTCATGCAGGGCGAACTGTCGAACCAGGCAGCGGTGCAGCGGACCAAGGACGTTCACGAGGTGATCGCCACACCCGATTGCAGCTTCATGAAGATCGTCCAGGAGCAGACCGCCAACTGGCAGCGGGACCAGGCACAGAACCTGATGACGAACTGGCTCTCTTCAAGCATCAAGTTCGACGCGGTTGTCTCGAACAATGACGAGATGGCGATCGGCGCGATCCAGGCCATGAAGGCAGCCGGCGTTGATCCCTCCAATACGATCGTCACGGGGGTGGACGCGACGCAGGACGCATTGGCCGAAATGAAGTCGGGCAACCTCAAGGCTACCGTTTTCCAGGATGCCGCCGGTCAGGGCCACGGTGCGGTCGATACAGCGCTGAAGCTCATCAAAGGCGAGAAGGTCGACCAGAAGGTCTATGTGCCCTTCCAACTGGTGACGCCGGAAAACATGGACAAGTTCATGGCCAAGAACTGACCGGGCCGCGGGAGGCGGGGCGGCGACGGCCGCCTCGCCTTGCATGCCCGTACCGAGCGGCCGAGACGGTGACGACGGCCCACATGGATGGCCCCGGTCTTTCTTGCCGCGCTGCGGCGACGGTTCCAAGCGCCGCGCCGGCGGCAAAGACCGGCGGACCCTGTCCGGGAAGGGAGGAAGATGACAGAGGCGACGATAGACGCAGTCAAGGAAGTCCCGACCGCAGAAAGAACGCATCGGTACTGGCCCGGCGAAGTCAACGTCCTCATTGGGCTGGTCGTCATCTGCCTTGTTTTCGAGCTGCTCGGCTGGATCCAGCCGATCTGGCGTTCAGACATCGCCGCACAGAGCTTCCTGCTCAACCCCACCCGGCTTTCGATCATCGTCGGACAGGTTTCGATCACCGGCATCATCGCGGTCGGCGTGACGCAGGTAATCATCACCGGCGGCATCGATCTTTCTTCGGGTTCGGTTGTCGGCGCGGCGGCCATGATTGCGATGAGCTTCGCGCAGTCCTCGACCTACGCCCGCGCGGTCTACCCGCATCTTACGGACCTGCCGATCGTGATGCCGGCGGTCATCGCAGTCATTTGCGGAGCGCTGGCGGGATTCGTGAACGGCGCTCTGGTCGCGTATACGAAGGTACCTTCATTCATCGCGACGCTAGGCATGATGGTGACCGCCCGGGGCGTGGCAAACTGGTATACCCGTGGCCAGCCGATTTCGTTTCCCACGAACGGCTATACGGTCTTCGGCTCCGGCCTGCACCCGGTCCTGATCTTCCTCGCCATTGCCGTGCTGTTCCAACTCGTCTTGCGCTACACGCTTTATGGCAGGCACACTTATGCCATCGGCTCCAACGAGCAGGCCGCGCGGGTCTCCGGCATCAATGTCGAAAGGCATCTCCTCCTCGTCTACACCATCGCCGGCGCGCTTGCCGGGGTGGCGGCCCTGGTGCTCACCTCCAAGAACCTGACGGCCCAGGCAGGCATGGGCCTCATGTACGAGCTCGACGCCATCGCCATGGCGGTTATCGGCGGGGTTTCGCTCTCGGGCGGCCGCGGGTCGATCTTCGGCACGGTTCTGGGGGCGCTGATCTTCGGGGTCATAACCTCGGGCTTCACGTTCCTCGGCATCGACGCCTATTATCAGCAGATGATCAAGGGCGCGATCATCGTCGTGGCCGTCGTGCAGGACGTGTATCGCCAGCGCCTTCGCGGCAGGGCGTGAGAGGCGGAGGAACCGAAATGTCCGATGCTGAACGCAGTATTATCCTGAGGACGGAAGGGCTGACGAAGCATTATGGCGGGGTGCGCGCGCTCGAAGGCGCGGATTTCGAACTTCGCGCCGGGGAGCACGTCGCCATTGTGGGCGACAACGGAGCGGGCAAATCGACCTTCGTGCGCCAGATCACCGGGGTCGAGCGGCCTACCGGAGGCAAGATCTTCTTTGACGGCAGCGAGGTCGAATTCGACAGCCCGATCGCGGCGCGAGAGCAGGGCATCGAGACGGTCTTCCAGAACCTTGCACTTGCCGACGACCTCGACGTGCCCTCCAACCTGTTTCTCGGACGCGAGGAGCGGTACTTCAACCTCGGTCCGTTCAGCATCCTGAACGAGCGGCTGATGCTGAGACGCGCGCGGGAAGCCCTGACGAGCACGGCAGTCAAGATCCCCAACCTGAAGAACAAGATCCGCAACATGTCCGGCGGCCAGCGCCAGTGCGTTGCGATCTCAAGGGCTGCCACCTTCGCCTCGAAGCTCATCATCATGGACGAGCCGACGGCCGCACTCGGCGTGCAGGAGACCGCGCAGGTCGAGAACATCATCCGCACCCTAAAGGCGCGCGGCATCCCGCTGATCCTGATCAGCCACAATCTGCGACAGGTCTTCGACCTCGTCGATCGCATCTGGGTATTCCGTCGTGGCCAGATCGTCGGCGCGGTCGACAAGGACAAGACCCATGGCAACGAAATCGTCGCCATGATCACCGGAGTGAAGCAGGGCTCTGACGAGCCGGAGGCGGCCTTCGTCTGAAGCGGGCGTTGGAGGAGGGTTCCCCGCCCTGCTCCATCACGATGCCGTTTCAGGCGGCTTGCCGACGAAAGATGGGGCCAAGAAGAGGACGGCCGCGCCTCCCAGGGAGCCGGCAAGGCGAGAGATCGGAATGACCACCAGATTCGCACTGCTCGGAGCCGGACGCATCGGCAAGGTTCACGCCAGGGCCGTAGCCGCCAACCCGGATTCGGAGCTGGTCGCGGTGGCCGACGCTTACCCGGAAGCTGCCGAGGCCATCGCCCGGCAATATGGCTGTTCAACGCGCACCATCGATGCAATCGAGCGCGCGGACGATCTGGATGCAGTCGTCATCTGTACGCCGACCGACACCCATGCCGACCTGATCGAACGCTTTGCCCGCGCCGGCAAGGCGATCTTCTGCGAAAAGCCGATCGATCTGAGCGTTCCGCGCGTAAAGGCGTGTCTGAAGGTCATTGAAGAGACGGGCGCCAGACTGATGGTCGGCTTCAACCGCCGCTTCGACCCGCATTTCATGGCGCTTCGCAGGGCTATCGACGCAGGCTCGATCGGCAAGGTCGAAATGGTCAACATCACATCGCGGGATCCCGGGCCCCCGCCTTACGAGTACATAGGCCGCTCCGGAGGCATCTTTCGCGACATGACCATCCATGATTTCGACATGGCGCGCTTTCTGCTCGGCGAGGAGCTGGTCTCGGTCACCGCAGCGGCGTCCGTGCTTGTCGATGATAAGATCGGCGAATTGGGCGATTTCGATTCAGTCAGCGTCATACTGGAAACGGCGTCCGGCCGCCAATGCGTCATCTCGAATTCCCGGCGCGCGACCTACGGCTACGATCAACGGATCGAGGTTCTGGGATCGAAGGGGATGGCCTCGGCCGAGAACCAGCGTCCGGTCTTGATCGAGATCGCCAATGCACAAGGCTTCACCCGTCCGCCGCTGCACGATTTCTTCATGACCCGCTACATCGAGGCCTATGCCAACGAGATCGCCGCCTTCGTGGCCTGCTTGAAAGTGGGGGCCCAGCCTGCGCCGGGCGGACGCGACGGGCTCATTGCCCTGGCGATGGCAGATGCCGCGCTCCGATCGGTCGCCGAGCGCCGCACGGTAAGTCTTGCCGAAACACTGAGCCAGTAGGCGGCTCGGTCCCAAGACAGGACGATGCGCGCCGCCGGCCTATTCCGCCGCGTTCAGGAGCGGTCCTGATCCGGTCCCGCACCGCGGCCGGATCCGCGGACGGGGCCTGCCAGAAAATCGAAGTCGCAGCCGCGCGTGGCCGGCAGAACGCTGTCGTGATAGAGCCGCAAATAGCCCCGTTCCGGCGCCGGCTGCGGCGGCGGAAGCGATGCGCGGCGGGCATCGAGTTCCGCCTCGTCCACCAGGAGATCGATCCGCTTTTGCCCTGCCGAAAGGCGGATACGGTCGCCGCTCCGCACCAGGGCCAGCGGACCGCCGGCGGCAGCTTCCGGCGTGACATGCAGGACGATCGTGCCGAAGGCGGTGCCGCTCATGCGTGCGTCGGAAATGCGCACCATGTCCTTGACGCCCGCGCGCGCGAGCTTCTTCGGAATTGGCAGGTAGCCGGCCTCGGGCATTCCGGCATTCTGCAAAACCAGTATGTCGTCTGCCTTCACGTCCAGATCCGGATCGTCGATGCGGGCGGCGAGGTCCTCGAGCGAGGAGAACACGACGGCGCGGCCCTCATGTTCGAGGAGCGCGGGGGTCGCCGCCGCGCGCTTGAGGATCGCGCCTTCGGGGGCGAGCGTGCCGGTGAGTGCGATGAGCCCGCCGACCGGGCTCACGGGCGATTTTGCCGGCCGGATGACATTCGCATCGATGGGGTCCAGTAATGGCCGCTGCAGCCGTTCGGCGAGCGTCTCGCCAGTCACGTCGCGGCAGTCCCTCGCGAGCTTGTCCGCGATGCCGCGCAGCACGCCGTCGAGGCCGCCTGCGGCATGGAAATCCTCCATGTAGCCGGCGCCGACCGGCTTGAGGTCGACGAGAACCGGCGTCTCGTCGCTCATGGCGTTGAAGCGCGCAAGGTCGATGTCGATGCCGAGCCGGCCGGCGATCGCCGCCAGGTGGATGATCGCATTGGTCGAGCCTGAAACGGCGAGGAGGACGCGCATGGCGTTGTCGACCGATTCGCGTGTGATCAGCCTGTCTGGCGTCGGTTCTCCGGTCACCGCCATGCGCGCGGCGAGCGCTCCGGTCTCCTCGGAGGCGCGCAGCCGGTCGGCATGGACGGCGGGGATCGCCGCCGTTCCCGGCAGCAGGAAGCCCAGCGTCTCGGCGATCAGCGCCATGGTGCTCGCCGTCCCCATGACGGCGCAGGTGCCGGCGGTCACGGCAAGCCGCCCCTCGACGACGCCGATCTCCGCCTCGTCGATCGCACCGGCGCGATAGCTCGCCCAGAAGCGGCGGCAATCGGTGCAGGCCCCAAGCCGCTCGCCGCGATGCCTGCCGGTCATCATCGGCCCGGCGACCACCATCGCCGCCGGCTTGCCGGCGGATGCCGCGCCCATCAGGAGTGCCGGGACGGTCTTGTCGCAGCCGCCCATGAGCACGACCGAGTCCATCGGCTGCGCCCGGATCATCTCCTCCACCGCCATCGCCATCAGGTTGCGGTAGACGAGCGAGGTCGGGCTCAAGAACACCTCGCCCAGGGAAATGACAGGAAAGGCAACCGGGAGCGCGCCTTCGGCGAGCACCCCCCGCTTGACGGCCTCCAGCATCTCCGGAAAATGCCGATGGCAATTGTTGAAGCCGCTCTCCGTGTAGCAGATGCCTACGATCGGCTTGTCGAGCGACTTGTCGGTATAGCCCATCGACTTGGCGAAAGAGCGTCGCAGGTAGCGCGCGAAATCCCGGTCGCCGTAATTCGTCAACCCGCCGTCGATGCCCTGATGCTTCTTGGTCATGATGCGAGCGCACCTCGTGGCACGAGCTTGCGGCGGATGTATTTCGGCTCGAGATAGTCCTTGATGCCGAGCGAGCCGCCCTCGCGACCATAGCCGCTTTCCTTGATCCCGCCGAACGGGGCTTCCGCGGTGGCGAGCAGCGTTTCGTTGATGCCGACCATGCCGGCCTCCAGAGCCTCGGCCGTCATGTCGCCCAGCGCCGCGTCATGGGTGAAGACATAGGCGGCGAGCCCGAAGGGCGTCGCGTTGGCCCGCGATATGACGTCGGCAAACGAGGTGAAGCCGGCGATCGGAGCGACCGGCGCAAAGGGTTCCTCCCGCATGATTCTGGCTTCGTCAGGGACATCGGCAAGGACGGTCGGCTGGAGAAAGTTTCCGGCGTTGAATTGCGCCGGGCGGCTTCCCCCGACCACCAGCCGGGCGCCCTGATCCATGGCGTCACCGATCAGGTCTAGTGCGGCGGTCACCGCGCGCTCGCGGATCATCGGCCCCATCGTCACGCTTTCATCGAGGCCGTCGCCGACCACGATGCGCCGCGCATAGCCGGCGAAGGCCTCCTCGAACTCGCTGCGGATCGAGTCATGCACATAGAAGCGCGACGGGGAGATGCAGACCTGCCCGCAATTGCGGAACTTGGCGGCCGCCACCTTTTCGGCTACCGCGACGGGGGCGGCATCTGC
>ERZ778029.2215-NODE-2215-length-13743-cov-3.126680_pt1 | contig 13743 bp, 13 predicted proteins | sample MGYA00375759_ERZ778029 | MGnify/ENA primary metagenome ERZ778029 (study PRJEB29350, sample SAMN05389819) | bioreactor metagenome | isolation source: Ammonium sulfate bioreactor | place: South Africa: University of Cape Town | collected 2014-04-04 ...
CACTCGCGTTTTTTTCTTCTTGTCGCATGTTATTCGAGAATTGCGTATGTCTGCAATGTTCGATTTAATGTAATCGGTCAGTCATATGCCTCGCAGGTAGAACAGTCTGTCATCGAGTTGACGAAGTCAATGATTCTGTCAAAATCAGGATTATTTAGTTTGCCGGTCTGCGAGACAGTACCACGATTAAATCAGCATGGAAAAAATTAATTTCCTTTCTTCTTGTTTCGATTTAATCATCACGACAGATGATACATTAGCGATTCATTTATATATTCTACGCAGTTTGCAAATGAATGAATGAGTTTTGGCTCGTTGTTTTTTAGTTCTCGAAGATCGAACTTGGGAATGTCACATCGTCGAATTTGATTATACATTCGTTTAACTCAATTTCTTTCTTAAGAAATCAGCAGAGAATTTATTTGACATTTCATTTTTTTTTCTTTCGAAGATAGATAACCATGTTTTTTCTGCGTTGATCAATCGGCAAATGAGCAAAACAATGTTGCGATTTACTTGTAAAATCGCCGTGATCATTCTTGTCATACTCGGTTTGATCGAATTAGGCTTAGCCATGTGGACAATTCTCGAAAGTCGATACAAAACATTAGCATACAATCTCGCTGACGTCGGATACATTGTGAGTCTCTTGTCTTTCTCATTTGAATTAAATTGATTTGATTTTCAAAACAAAAAAAATAAGGATCTATGGATTTTACGCTACATTTCAATGTGTTTATTTGCTTCATCGATAATCACATTAGTTATGTGTTTAATTCTTATTTGGGGTCTATGTTCGGCACATGTATTTATATTCATTGCATCGATTATGCTAACAATTGTTGTTCTTGCTGAATTAACAATTGGAATTGTGACATTTTCGAGTAAATTTCAAACGAAATTAACATTACAAGAACAATTGCCGAAATTAGGTAGAGAAAAAGAAGAAAAAGAAAACTTCGTTTTGCTAAATTTCAATGTTTAGTTATAACTTATCGACAAGGTAATGATGAACGAGCGAGTCGAGCTTTAGATTATCTTCAATTAACATTTTATTGTTGCGGATCTGATGGTCGTTTATCGTATCAAAATAATGTTCCATTTTCCTGTCAAATGCATAGTGTCGGTTGTCTACCTCGAACAATGTTCTTTCTTGATTCATGTCTCGATGCATTCGCAGCTGTTTTATTACTTTTTAGTTTAGTTAAATTGTTGATTGTCATTTTTTTCTATACATTTCTTTGTATTTATCGTCGATATCGGCATAAATATCACGATGCCGACGGTGATCCAAGCAATAGCAACAAGAATAATCCATCACGATGGCATCATTCGTCAAGTTTCGATTCCGAATCATCATCGTCCGATAATCTACCAAAGAAATTACTTATTTCACCGCCTGTTATTCATCATGATAATGAATATATTGAAAAACGACAAATTATTCTCAATGATTACGATTCTCAAACGCCGACTAAACGTGTACAAAATGCTCCGATGTTTTTATCATCACAGTCGAATAATAATACCAATCAAAATCTGTCAACACCACCGAATGAATCGAAAACAACGAGAAAATTATCATCGATTTCAGAGAAAACAGAAAAAACAGAAACTGACGAAAGCGAACCCGATCTTTTACGTTGCAGACATCATAATTACAAACGACAAGCAATCATAACTCCTGTCAATTCGAAACAAGTTCCACCACCTTTACCAAAAAAATTACCAACAATAAAAAATCGTAAAAAGAATTCAGGAACAGGAGGAGACGATGATAATGATTCAGGTGTCGAACGTTCATCATCAGAAAAATCATTCGACGAAGCAAATTCCATCAAACGACATTCAGCTACTTCATCATCCGTGGAAACATTAAATAAATCGAAAACATCGATCAATAGCAAGCCAACTCCTACGCTCAGTTTTTCCAATGTTTTTGTTACCTCCGTTTCTCAAGGTGAAACAGCAAATCAATCTCAAGATGTCAAAAAGCCGTTAACTAGTTCGCCATCTTCTTCATCATCATTCTCCGATCGTTTATTGCTAAGTGATATTGCAACACCAAAGCCAATTTTAAAAAAATCTCCTCAACAATCATCACCATTGAGTGATCAAGATCGAATTCCACCGAGTTATCAAGATCAAAAGAAAATGTCGTCTATTCTCAATACAAAAACTTACATTAAATTTCCTCAAGCATCAACAATAAATACGAATTCAACAAAAATCTATGTGCCATACAAAACCAAAGAACATTCGCCAACGAATAGCCAACCGAAACCAGCACCGAGACCAAGCTTAAAACAGTCATCATTCGATAAACAAGACGAAAGTCTCGTTTAAATACGCTTTTCTGTTGTTGTTGTTGTTGTTTCTTTTTGTAATCAAATTTAGAAATAAATATACTTATTAGTAACAAACTTGCTATTCAGTATCATTTTACGAATAGACAATTTGTAATCAATTAAAATGCAAATAGAAAAAAAGTATATTGACTGTTCGTAATCTACATCAATGATTTTATGTATCATAAAATTGCATTTTAATGACAAGTCTCTTTTCGAATAAAATAAAACAAAACTCGGTAGAATAAAGACATAATAGTTCGTTCACGTGTTTGGTGTTGTACTGATGAAAATTTATCTTATCTATCGTCTTTTTTTTATTTGCCACTTTTGTTTCATTTGACAATATTTACATAAATTTGGGACTAGAGTGAATTTGTTGGTGCTTTATTAACAAAACTATCGAAGAACAGAGAAGTCCACATTGATGCAGTAGAAAGAAAAGGCGTTTCTTTTTTTTTTCTCTCTTATTTCTTTCAACACTCAGAACACAAAAAAAAATAATTCATAGAAAGAAAAAAAAAAGAGAAAGAAAACGGTGCTTCTAACGACAACGTTGTGTTCTTTTGTCACCATAGTATTAAACTAGCCTTAGACATGTCACACAATATATCTGAATCAAAAGAAGCTAAAAGCATCGAAATAGATTTCTTTGTAGGATTCAATATTTAAAATCAATAAAATGCGAGCGATTTTATCTGCACAAAAGAAAATACCATGTCGACGATTGTTTCTTTTTCTTATTTTACTTGGTTTGATTTATGCATATTATTATCATTCCATAACAAGACCATATCGGCCTTATATTCCAACGTTTCGTGTTCGATCACATCATAAATCAATGTCGGACAAAGTATCCATCGCACATTATACAACAACGTACGGCTATCGTACTGATTCTAAATCGTCTTTGTTCGATGCAAATTTAAATCAAATATGTGAAATCATCGATCCAGAAGAATATTTATATGCAAATGGTGTTGTTGTTAGTATTGTTGATTTTGTACGTTTTCCAACTGTTGAAAATAAAAAGCAATTATATCGAACGAAACATTTATCTCAACTATGGCTTTTTCATTCGGAAGAATCGCCGAGAAATTCTTATCGAACAGTTCAAATGAAAAATATAACTGAACTCGACGATTGGTTTAATTTAACAGCAACATTAAAACCTGAATCAGATATTCATATACAATATCGAGTAACGAATCGATTGATTGATTTGTTTGTTTTCATTTATTTTTCTTCTCTTTTATAGGGCTATCGGATAAAACCTGAATTAAGTCAATTTTTTCAAAATAAAATCAATCGTACGCTCAATTCAACTTTTCTACCACAACCAAAAACATTTCCAGATCTAAATGTAACTTATCTAAACACATTAACATCGGTTTTAAATCAAGAATATTTCTCACGACAAGATCATTATTCGAAAACTTGTCCATATACTTGCAATCACCCATTGCCAGACGACGTATTTCGATCGATTGAACCGACATTAAAACCCATTTCAGTGCCGAAATTAAGCCATGATACTGTCTATATTGCATGGTTTGTTTCGAATTGTGATAGTCATTCCGGTCGTGAAGAATACGTTCTTAAACTTCGTTCACAACCTGGCATACATGTCGATATCTACGGTGGTTGTTCATCAGTTCTTAATTCACATGTTGTTCCTATACAATGTCAAAAAGGCACGCCGAATTGTACGGAAATTACTCTGTCAAATTATCGATTTTATTTGTCATTCAAAAATTCGAAATGTGATACGTATATCTCAGAAAAATACTGGAATCAAGGTTTAAATGGCAATGCTGTGCCGATTGTTATGGGTGCAAAAAAAGAGCAATACAAACGCATAGCTGTACCAAATTCTTATCTTCATGTCGATGACTTCGCATCAGTCGAGCAACTCGCTCGAGAACTTCATCGTTTGAATAGAAATCTTACAGAATTTACGAAATATCTTCAATGGAAACAATTGTACGATGTTGACGGTCAATATGCGTCAGTGATTGGACTTGATATTCATACAACACTTTGTCTTCTCGGGCATTATCAACGTTTGCATCATCTCAAAGAAAATAATAACCATGTACAGTTTTTATTGCAACGCATCCGTGATATATTCAGTGTAGGAACTGATAAATTACCGAATTTCAATTGGGAAACAGCGAAATTGAAGCCAGTGAAAATTAGTGAATTTTATAATCCTGGAGTGAACTGCTGGGATAATGAATATCCGTCATTTCCTAGACGAGCTTTTAATTTTCTGTTTACATGGTGGAAATTATTTTAATTGTTATTCTCATTTATTGTCAAATGAGAAAGTTATGTTTGTTTTGTTTTTTTAAATATAAATTAAGATGTTATGTCGCACAAAGGCAGTCATACAATCGAAAGAGGCAAAAAATATGCAATTTCATTAACTGATTTGTTGAACAACTAAATTGTCGTAATAAATGTAATCATCGGTACTTGATTTCCATTCATCTCCTTTACCACCACGAAATCTATTTTCAAAACAGTTTGACCATTGATTTGAATTTGCGCATGGCCATCATGGTTACTGCCAGTATTCGATTTAATATACATGTGCACTTTATATATTTGACCTTTTTGAATACTGCCAGTTGTTGGATAAGATTTACCAAAATTATCTCCACAAGGTCCTGCCATTCCAACATAATACACGTATGGAATAAAGTAGACTCGTTTTGTACTTGGATTGTTGTACCACATTATACGAAGACTACCACCGGCACCATCATGTGGTACATTACATCCGGTATTGTCGTTTCCAATGCCAAAACCGAAGCCAACTTTGCCACCTCGACTCCAATTGAATGCACTGTGAAATCGAACTTCGAAATCGAGTTGATAAGCTGTACCATCAGGGATTTTCGTGTTCGAAATAAGTCCGCCGTCTCCCGAAAGACTGTTCTTCCTGATGGTGATTCGTAGCATTCCATTTGATATCATAGCACGATCGTCATGCCATCCAGTTACAGATCCAAAATCAGCTTTTGCCATTGCTGATGTATAAGTTTCGTTGCTTCGATATTTATTCCAATTGATTGTTTTATGATACATTGCAGCGGATGCTGAATAAGAAGAAGAAGAAAAAAGAAATAGTTCAATAATAATATCAGTTCTTTCCTACCATATTGTAAGAAATACAACATAAATCCATTGATTATAGCTGAATAAGAAAGTAAAATTATGTTAAAATACTTTGAAATAAAAAACAACTACTTATAAATATGATCGACTTCATTGTTTTTGATAGTATTGCTCTCCGAAAATATTTAGAATTAGAAAACGGATTGCAAGTTTCTATATATATAGATTTGATCGGTATAATTAACTAGAAGATTATAGTACAGGTGATAGATCAACTAATACTTCTGTAAATACGCCCTCAGAACTAGAATAAAATTTTATCTATGTGTTAGTAGAAATGTGTCCAATGAATAAAGAAGAAACAAAAAAAAATAATATAATTTATGTAATTAACTGATTTGTTGAACAGATAAATTGTCGGAATTCGAAGATTAGCAGTGATGCCTGGGTCCTTTTTAACTATTACTCGTAGCATATCATTTGATATTTTAGCACGATCTTCATTTCAATAAGTTATAGATCCGAAATGCTGAATAATGAAAACCAAAAGAATTACATTCATTACAACTATATTAGACATAGTTATTTGATCTACGTAATTAAGTAGCGTCCTTGATTCACAATTAAAAGCCCTCGCTTTCATATCAGTCGAAGTCAATCAAGTACCTAGTGCTTTCGAGGCACATCTGGTGAGTTAAGAGAACATATTAAAAAATAGTCGAAATATTACAGATTCTCAAGCATAGAAGATTATAATACTAGGAAATAACTTGATTAATATTTCTGTATGTTTATCTTATAAAGTCTTTTGACTTCTACATTCATTCCATTTCTAAATAATCTTGATAATAATCAAAACATTTGGTAAATTTCTTCTTCTTTATTTTTTTTATTATCTTGTTTTATATTTGATGATACATATAATAAACAAGATGAAAACAAAAACGTCGGCAAACATCGAAGAAAATTGTTTGTTCACTGATTGTTTGCTTATTTTTTCTTGGCATCTTTGACAGCGGCTTTCTTTGTACCACGTACTTTCTTCATACGATTCTTACGTTCTTTACGTTGTTTACGTGCAGTCTTCTTCGGTTCAACAAGACCTTGTCGTGTAAGACGATAACGTGGTTCGAATTTCTTGGCAAAATCGAGTGAATCATAGATAAGTGCAAATCCAGTTGATTTGCCACCACCAAAATTTGTATTAAAGCCAAAACAAAATACTAAATCTGGCGTTGTCTTGTAGAGTTGTGCGACTTTATCACGGATTTCTTTTTTTGAAAGTGATGCCCGTTCAGGATGAATGACATCAACAACCATTTGTCGACGAGATAAAAGTCGATTGGACTTAAATTTACGTGTGCGAATTGTACAGGCCGAATCGGACATCTTTTTTTTTCTTCTTACAAGAATTTATCTAAAATAAAAACACAGATTGAAAACAAATCAGTAAACATGATTTTAGTTTCGAATAGAAAAATAAATGAAATGAATATACAAGTTGTTTTATCAACAGAAAATGTCGAGTAACCAATGATAAAGCATGCTTTTTCAGTTCCTCCCGAACTTGATTGGTCGATCCAGATTTTGCTCGACATCCATTTATTTATTTGTTTACTTTTGTAGTTTTTCCTTTGATTTCCGTGTATTTTTGTTTTTTTTCTCTCTTCAATGAGTGAACCAACTTCAAATATAATCATCGAATCGTTGAAACAGATCGAAAACGAAACACCACAGTTAATTCTTAAATATGAACAAACAAATGGTCATGGTATTCAAACGTTAAAATGCTTGGATGCTATGCGTAAAGAACGACAATTATGTGATGTGATATTAACTATTGAAGGACATGAATTGTTCGCTCATCGAGCATTATTATCTTGCCATTCGAATTATTTCTTCGAACTGTTTCTTGGTAATGAAAACGAAACAGGAACGAACAAACCATTGTATTATCGAATGGATGGTGTTGAATATCAAGCTTTGAAATTAATCTTACAATTTATCTATCGAGGAAGGTAGAAAGAAAAACATCATTTTTCCGTTTTCAATAATAAATCTGTTGTTCTGTTGATAGTTTTTCTTTAACATCCGATTTAATTCGAAAGATTTACTTAGCATCGTATCAACTACGTATCGAAACAATCTTTAAAGCTTGCTCAAATTATCTTGGTCAACAATTGACTGCACAAAACTGTTTGAGTATGTCTCTGATTCAGTGAGAATATTCGAGAAATTCTAAACAATGTAAGATTTAGTGCACAGCTCAGTCATTCACATGATTTATCTCGTAGCTCTAGATGAAATCGAATCGATTGAAAAAGAAAATTAGTTCCAATAGATTCATTGATTTGATTTCATTTAGGTATTCGTCATTTGGCAATGGATGATGAACTTCGAATGAAAGCAACTGACTTCATTCAAACGAAATTTCTCGCGATCTTAGAAACACGAGAATTTCTTACATTGCCAACGATTAAATTGGAACTGATTGGTAAACACTCAGAGAGAGAGAGGATGAGCGAACAAAATATTCTTGTTCAAATCAATAGATTCGACATTGTTGAAACCGAAAACTATGTGTGATCTTGTTATCGATTGGATTGTTCAACAATTGTCGAATGATGATAGTAATCTTCAAGAACTTTGTGAATATGTAAGAAAAACTAATAATAATAATAATGAAAGAGAATATATTTTGTTAAACATTCTGTTAGATGCATTTATTGTATTTAAATGGTGAATCATTCCAAGATTGTGCTGATATGAACGATCAAAATCATCATTTTTCCGATATTATTAAAGTAAATTTTTGTTTAAATTGTTCGTCTTCGTCAATAGTTGTTTTTTGTCTCTCATAGGATTATCAAAGTTATAAATTAACCAAACGAAATCTTTCAACAACATCAAGCTCAAGTACACAAAACGAAAATTCGATTATCGAAGTAACACATTTACAAATATCGAATGATGATTTAATCCTTCCAACGCCTACAAATATGAGTTCGCCTACACCTGAAACGAAATTAGTTCATGTCAATCAATCGAGTGGTTCGTTCTTATTTTTATTGAAATCTGTTATCGTTGTTTTTCTTTTCATCTAGAACATAATCATATTGCTCTTGCAATCATAAACGGAAAAATGTTAGTAATCTCAATTCATCTTTCAATAACGCCATCGAATCCTCATACACCTGAACATAACATTCTATCACCAGCAGAAAAATCTCCGGATGAAAATCATACAACACCGATTCTCATGGCCGATAAAGACATTCCACTAGGTTCACTTTTAACCGCACGTTGTTGTTTCGGAGTAGCGACAATCAATGATAAAATTTATGTCATCGGTAGATTGATGAATTTCAAAAATTGATATTTTTCATTGGATTATTCTAGGTGGATACAATCGAGGTGATTGTCTTGATACAGTCGAAGAGTACGATCCAAATGACAACAAATGGAAATGTTTTTCGCATTTAATGACAAGTCGACGTGGTCGAGTGGCTGTTACGAATCTTAATAATCGATTGTATGCATGTGGTGGTAGTGATGGGCAAAGAGAATTAAATACCGGTGAATATATCGATCTGAATGCGATGACAAAATGGTTGACAATCAAAAAACTTGCAACACCGATTGTTCACAGTGGTTCGTGAGAAAATATTTTTCAAAAATGATAAATTCTTTTTGTTGTTTAGCAATGTGTAGCGATGGAAATTATGTTTATTTAATTGGTGGAATGGAAGGTGATAAATGTCGAAATGATTGTTATCAATACAATCCCGAGAATAATACTTGGTCGAGTCTTGCACCGATGAACAGTGAACGAAGTCAAGCAGGTATCGTCTATTTCGACGAGAAAATCTATGTATTCGGTGGTTCGACATTGAATCGATGTTTATCATCGTGTGAAGTTCTCTCATTAACAACGAATGAATGGACAAGTTGTCCAGCTATGAAAGAATGTCGTCGTGGATGTGGAGCCGTTGTATATCGAGATCAAATATGGATTATTGGCGGTTCGAATGGTGTTTCCGTGTTGACATCAATCGAAATCTTCAATCCTCAAACGAACGAATGGCTGATGAATATAAATAATAATCAAATCAGTTTGCATATTGCACGTATTGGTCTCGGTGTAACAGTTTGTCAAGATAAAATCTATGCTATCGGTGGTTTTGATGGACGAACATTTTTGAAATCTGTTGAAGTCTACGATGAATTCACTCGACAATGGCGTTTGAATTATCAAAATTCAATTAAATCAAGTGAAATCGATGAATAATCGTCCTGATTACCGTCCGAAATACGAACAACCAAAGTCCACAATCAATAACATCATTCGTTTTTGTTTTCATTTTTTCGTCCTTCTTAGCCAACATTCAACAGTCCTTGCTCATTTATTATTATCCACTGTATCCGGCCTTGTTTGCAGTCTAATCGCGCGTTTATTGAATTTATTTTCTTTCATTTTTTTTTGTCTGTAGCTTATATCTTTCAAAAACAAAGACAGAACCGAACAGTCTTTTTGAAAATATACATTATGACATTGCAGAATGTCAAAATTAACTCATCTGCATGGCTTGTTATTTGCCTATAGTTTCGAGCGTAGTTATGTTATCGAATTTCTTTCTGTCTACGATTGCCTTAAGTTATGCAGCTTTTACAGTTGATAACCAATCTGAATGAATGAATCGATGATTTACTACTCGGATTCTTGATTCTTGTTGTTGTCAATAAAAACAAGAAGAAGAAGAAGAAGAAGAAGAAGAAACATTAACTGTCCTTCGATTTTTTTTGTGATCAGTTATAATAACAACCGATTGAAACGCAGAATATTATTAGGAAAATAGTCGGAACGGAAGATATATGTGGATATAGAGGAAATAATAGAATGAATTCGATAGATTTGATTATGAAGAAAAAAAACGCTGATTATCTTTCTCTGGATTCTCTTTCATCGGGGAAGAGAAGAGAAAACGAAAAGAAAATATGATAAACATATAAACTTGATGGAGAAAACCCAAGAGAGAAAAAGAGCGAAGAAGAACGAGAAACAGAGGGAACAATGTGCTCGTCATCTTAGAGTAGAGTTAGAATAGTAGTACTAATAAAAACAGCAACGATAACAAGTAAATCAGCATTATCAGCAGCTGTATTCGAAATTTCTACAAATTTTCTTTGCAGCTGATTGAAGTGACGGAGCTTTCAGTTGGATTTTTATATCGATTATCGATATTGAAAAGCCTTGTTTGAAAACGTCCGATGCCGTCGTTTATTCTCCGATTATGTTTTATTATCATTCACGTTCACAATTGATTTTTATGATTCAACTATTGTATATATTAATCGTTCGTCGGTAGGTCTTTTCTCCTCGTTTTATTAACCTGACAAAAAAAAACATTACAACATGTGTCTAATTGCTAAAATATATTTGTTTCTTTCTGTTTTTTTTACCAATCGATAACGAAAAGAATTCATCGAAGTGAAATGAAATCAATTAGATACAATGTGTTGTTTTTAGTTGCCGCTCGTCGTCAAATACATGATGTTCGAGTAAATCGAGAGATGCTACGAGAAATCTATTGAATAGAAGAAGAAGAAGGAGAACAAGGAAAATATAAACTTAGACTATATGAAATAAGCCGAAGGCATTCCATGTGTGTATGCATGATCGAATCATCATTGGATTTGTTTGATTTTACTATTTCTATGCAATTTGAAATGAAGAAGAAAAAAATCACTGAACATCATGTATTCAAACATATAGTTTTGACATAAATAGACTTTAAAAAGAATAAAATCGAATCATTCTATTATTGTGTATGTGTATATTTGTTTGTTTGTTTGATTTTGATCGACAGACTTTAATGAAGCATATGCATATTTTGATAAGAATCTTGATCGAATATATTCTTGTCAGTTTTTAAATTAATTATCGAACATATCCGATAGGATGATTATTTAGTTGAGTTTAAAAGAAAGAAAAAGTTCAAATTTCTGATTAATCTAGTCATTTTCTTTCTTTCATGACTTTTTCATTTGAGTAAGGTGTCGGTCGTCTTTTCTCCCTGCAATAATGAAATTCAATCTCGGTTTTCTCAATAATAACACGACGAAATATCTTCTTTGCCTCTTTAACTTCCGAGAAACAACTTAATCCGATGAGTTCGATCGCGTTTATCTCATATGTTTATTTCTTTCTAATTTACAGAAGTTCACAACGAATGAGCGCAAGTCGTTTGAAAAATGCTTCAATAGCTATTGAAGATCTTCTCAAAGAATATGATATCCGTTTACGTCCATCATTCGGAAGTAAGACAAATAAAACCTCATAAGTTGCAATATTATTCAAATTTCATCGACAATAATTTCCGTTTATGTCTAGGTGATCCATTATATCTCGATATTGAAATACGTTTAGCAAGTTTTGATAGTATATCAGAAGTTAATATGGATTATACATTAACATTATATTTAAATCAATATTGGCGTGATGATCGTTTAATATTCGGTAATCAAACCGAAGAAATCACTTTAACTGGTGAAATTATCGATAAATTTTGGTTACCAGATACATTCTTTCCCAATGATAAAAGTGCGTATCTACATGATGTAACAGAAAAAAATAAAATGATACGTTTAAATGGTCATGGTGAGATTCTTTATGGTATGAGATTTACCAGTACGTTGGCATGCATGATGGATCTACGTCGATATCCACTCGATCGACAAAATTGTACGGTTGAAATCGAATCCTATGGTTATACACAAGCAGATGTTATCATGCGATGGAAGAACGGACGAGAATCGATTCTAGATCTTGATAAAGTTCAATTGCCTCAATTTACGATAACAGGTTTTGATACTATATCCTACGGAATTTATTTAGCAACAGGTACAAAATTTTTTTCAAAAAAAAGAAAGACTGAATCATTACAAGAATTGTTTTCAATTGAAGGAGTTTATCAACGTCTTTCGTTAAGTTTTATTCTTCAACGAAATATTGGCTATTTTCTCTTTCAAACATATCTTCCATCGATATTAATTGTCATGTTATCTTGGGTTAGTTTTTGGATAAATCACGAAGCGACAAGTGCACGTGTTGCATTAGGCATAACAACCGTTCTAACAATGACAACGATTTCGACGGGTGTTCGTTCATCTCTGCCACGAATATCCTATGTTAAAGCCATTGATATTTATTTAGTCATGTGTTTTGTTTTTGTTTTTGCTGCTCTATTAGAATATGCAGCTGTTAATTATCTTTATTGGGGCACGAGAACGAAACGACGAAAACGTAAACCTGAAGAAACAAAACAGAAAAAAGAAACTGATTATGAATTAGTTGAAGAAGGTGCATCAGGCCGTATTTCGCCGATATTTGGTCTACGTTCGAATTTAAATCATCGAACAACAACATCATTCGATGAAAATTGTGTTACACAACGAAATCATCGTCCTACTGATAATCAACCACCACGTATTCGTCCGTTGGGACCACTTCTATATTCATCGCCAGTCAATCGAAATATTCGACAGCAGCGTCTTCAACGATTTGTAAATCGTCTAAGAACTCGAGCTGAATATATTCGACAGCATATACCACATATACAGGATGTGAACGATATCGATAAATGGTCACGTTTATGTTTTCCCATACTTTTTATACTTTTTAATGCTGCTTATTGGCCGTATTATATCGTTCGACCACAGACAAATTGAAAAAAGAGGAAAAAAAACGAAAATTTTATTCGAATGTTTTGTCTATATTCGTCTTATTTATAGAATATAAACGTATTTTTGTGTTTGAACGATGTGATAAAAATAAATTGATCATCGAATTTGATTTCCTTGAAAAACAAACGTTTGAATAATTGTCTTCAATCGTATATTCAAAGAACATTTGCTATCGTTCGATAATTGACAGTAATTATTATAAAACTAACAAAACAAAAGACAGAATTAAGTCCAACAAATAATTATAAAAATGTCATCTGTTAGCGAATTTAGTTTATTAGGACAAAAGAATAGTTCTTATTGAAATATGTTTCAAGTACAAATATTAGACGCATATACATTGGCATCTTATTTGTTATTTACCATTCAGATGTCTAAATGCCATTTACATATCAACGAAATGTAGAGTCATTGAAGAAGAGAACGCTGACAGCAAGAAAACTGAGAGAACAGAGATATTTCAGCCTTATGCAACAAGATTATTACTATTTTTCCAATCGATAATGATGATGATGATGCTTCTTCTTAA
>ERZ778029.2219-NODE-2219-length-13680-cov-4.416587_pt1 | contig 13680 bp, 6 predicted proteins | sample MGYA00375759_ERZ778029 | MGnify/ENA primary metagenome ERZ778029 (study PRJEB29350, sample SAMN05389819) | bioreactor metagenome | isolation source: Ammonium sulfate bioreactor | place: South Africa: University of Cape Town | collected 2014-04-04 ...
TTTGTAATTGGTTGCATGTATTCAAACATAAATGGAAGCGAATAAATATGACATTGATTCCATAATCCAGCAGGATGATTTGCACAATCCAAATAACCATCAACATGATATCCTTTTCTAATAAATGTTTGTTGAATATCAGAAAAACATGGTTTGGCATTGTCATGTATGATAACATGATCAACAACGATATCAAAGTGAAAGTTTTGCAGACACGATAAGTCTCTCAGAAAAATATTCTCCAAATAAGTATAATCAATAAATGTATCTCGTTGATAAAGACGAAGAGATAGAAAAAGTGTTTCCAAGTGAATCATTCGACGAAGAAATCGAACAATCAACGTATCGAATTCATTGGTGAACTGTTGTGCAATAAGCGAAAAAGATTTTAATTTATCAAAATTTTTTGTTTTATCTGCTAATATAATAGAATGGCATAAGGTTTCCAATGGAATACGTCGAAGTAATTCTTGATTATGAATAAAATCTAATTTAACTATTAACGTATGCAATTCACTGAGACGACCATCAAGCAAAAGAAAACAATCATCAATATTATATAATTTAATATTAAGATGAGTAAGAGTTGATGATGAACATGTTGTCGAAGATAAATTATCTAACAATGATTTTGATAACACAAATCTACTATTGATATCCAAATATAAATTTGTTAAATTTGTCAATAAACAAAAGATTTGACGATAAATATCAACAAGTAAATTGAATGTACTTGAATTTTCATCATTGATAGTAAGATTCAATTCATGAATTTGATCTTTGCATTTAATAATCGATGAATTTGTTTCTTTAAAAACAAAGCAAAAAAAATGATTGATAAAAAAGAATATGCAAATATCTACCATTAAAAATTTTCGATGCTGTAACAACATTGATATCAGTCAAATGAAGTCGATGTAAATTGATAAATTTGTTAGTTTCAAGAATATATTCCAACCAATATGGATCGATTGTAAGACATCGAATGTTTTGATGAATTCGAGGCAATATTTGTGAACAAAGTCCATCCAGTACCTCTTTTGCTTTTTCATTGGAAACTAATCGAGTTAGATCAATTGATTGAGTAAATATTTTATCACAAGCAACTGCATCTAATTTTCTATTACTACCAAGTAAAGAATATAAAACATCTAAATTATGAAGTTTATTGAAAATATAAAGTAAAATTTCTTCGGGTAAATCAAGAATATTCATCAAAAGTTTGTTATGTCAAATGATAATTCCAAATTGTTCAATGGAGAATAGACCGAATGAATTATTTCGAATTGAGCAACAGAATTGACCGATGTACATGGCAACAATATAATTGAATTGAAAAAATCATTGTTTTCTCTCGTTCTCTCTGTGCTTGACCGATTATCATGTAATGTTTGAAATAGACGAAAAAGAATACTCATGTGAGTGAGTCAACTCATTGTATTGTTATCGTTGGGTAATGAAAATATCCAATCATGTTTCCTTTCTGAGTAGATGTGAAAATCAATCTCACAAACGATATCATGTCATCTATTTTTCATCAATCTTTTGAACTATCCAGTTACATCTTCAATCATTTATGACCAATTTTTGATAAATATTGAGTGAAGATGGTGTGTCGTTTATGTTTATATTACACTCGTGAATTCGATTTATCTAATACTGTAATGCCATCTGATTAGTATATAATCAACATATATGAATTATTTTCTCGTTAAATAATTTTTATTCAAATTATTCAACAGTCAAAATAAATGTCTAATCAGAGAAAATGCATTGATTTATTTCATTGGATTTTTTCAAGCCATCTAATCATTTCTATTCTTAGTTGTCATATTACTTTCACCAAGACAGGTGCTGGAGAATGTTTTTTTATGCAAGATTTAGAAAACCCTCATAAAATTTTTGTTTTGAGATAGAGATCAAGTGAACGAAAAAAGATAAGTGATATAAGAAATTCTTTAAAATCCATACTATTTCGCAACACTATTCCGTGTTCGAACGAATACACATGATTAACGCTATGATCATCGAACGTTGACGCTCGTGAGAAAAATTGGTAACCATGTTGCTCTTTGTCTACTCTGTTGTATTTGCACACACGATTTTTCTACGAAACATATAAGTATCAGAGTGAAGCATCATTGCATTACACTTTTAGTAATTACAATTTAACAGAGTTATAGGCTTGATGTCTGAGATAATCATGTCTTATCTATTGCATTTATCATTTAAGCGATTGCATTGATTAACATTACAGATCATCGTATAGGAAATATTCATATCTTTAAATAAACGTAAAAAAACTTAAGATCGTGATTATATTTTTGAACTGAATGTAGCAAAGAGAAATTTTTCACTTGCAAAAACTTGCTTGATTTGACAAAATTACGAAGTAAATTAGTGTCAATGTAGGAGAGCTAATTGAACTTCTGCAATATCATTTTGAATTTGTACACATAAAGGATGGTCTGGCGATAATTCTTGATTCAAAATATGTTTTGCTTGTTCATAATAGTTAAGTGCCTCTGATAGATTTCCAATGTTGACATAGTAAATACCCAGATCTCTTAATGAATCAGCTAGATCAGGATGATTAGAAGGCAGACAACGCCGTTGAATAGATAATGCCTTAGTAAACGCTTGAAGAGCCTGTTCGTTTTGTCCGTACATACCGAAAACGGAGCCAATATTTTTTAGAGTTTTTGCAATCTTTGGATGAATATCGGGCAAACATCGACTCATGATTTGTAAGGCTTGAAGAAAACATTTGAGTGCTTCGCCTAATTGATCTCGTTGTCCATAAACAGTACCTATGTTATGTAAACACATAGCTATATTTTCGTGTTCATCATTACCATATTGTCGTTGCCAGAGACTCAAAGCTTTCTTATAATGAAGCAGTGCCTCATCAAAGTTGCCACACAGACGTAATACTTCTCCTAGACTATTGTGAGAGTAGGGTAAATATGGATGATCTTCAGGTAATATCTGTTGCTTCAATTCCAATGAGCGTCGATGGAATTCAACTGCTTTATCATATTGTCCTCGATCAGAAGCAATATTGCCTAGATGTAAATAGCAGCCTGGAATTACATTAATATTGGAATGTGTTTGTTGTATAAGTTTGTTGAAACATCGTTCAGCTGCATCTAAATTTTTCATGTTCCAAAAAATTCTTCCTAATTCGTATAAATTTGTTTCATCGTCAATATTTTCTTTCAAACTATCGAACGTTGCTTTCAATTCTGTATGATCATCGCTGCTAAGATCCAGTTCAATGATCCAACAATTTGCTTCTGAATTAAATAGAACTTGATCGATGCGAAAAATAGTTCCAAGCATGAAAAGAACTTCTTCTTCATCTTCATAATAACTTAACGACGTAATATCTGCGAATGGTTTTGTGCCATTTAGCTGAGCGTCGACACGTAAATCAAATAAAACACTACACAATCCAATTCTTTCTCCAGTAAAAATCATTGCCACTTGTCGATCGACACTTGTTGACAGAAAACTTTTCATTGAAATAAAATTACCAATATTTTGTTGAAATTGATCCAATTCTTTACGAGAAAGAAATTGACCACGATAGAAATGCAGTATTGACTCTGTCGACCGTTTTTGTTCATGAAGATTTTTCAATTGTCGATGAATATCAATGATCAATATTCGAAATGCATACAATGTATCGACATCTTGCTGTCGTAGAGCTTTATTGATCATTCGATAAACAAAACTATCGCGTGTGTACCATTTTATAGCATCAGATGAAGTATAATTCTTGGCAAAATCGTTAATTTTTTGTTTTTCTAATGCGTCGTCTTTGTATTCTTCAAGACTACGATCAATTAACTCTTGTTTTCCTTTTTCATGATCAGTCATTCGCAAGACAACTTCGATGAATAATTGAAACCAAACAAAGTCGCCATTTAAGATTAATGATGAACTTTCGGAACGAACAAAAATATCGATCAGAAGTGATTCATTTTTATCATCCAATTGACGTCGAAGTGAACGTTTTAATGAAAGATTTGCTACTTTTGTGTCCATTTGAAATTAAAAAAACCGTAATCACAGTACTGTTTTTTTTAAATGTTTTTCTTCTTACTCGATGTTCGTCGATGACTGCAATAAACATGAGAAGTTGGAATTTTTTATGCCCTTTTTTTTTCGTTCTGCAACTTGGTGCTTTTAGAGACCGTTTATTACGTCAGTTTCCCTTTCACAGAAAAAAAAAGATTCTCAGCGTAGCACCTTTTTGACGCTAAAATCCTAAACTCATATCTTATTAAAGTTATTCAAACATTGTTTGTGCATAAAGATTATCATAAATGTTGGATTCATGAAAATGTCGTTCTACAAGATGAAACAATCAAAATCTGTTTCTCATTTGTATTGAGCGATTGCGAGTTAAAATGCAAATTCTGAATGATCATTGCAAAAACACTACAGATAATCATCCATTAATCAATAAAATTAATCAATGGGAGCGAACGTCCATTGACAAAATCCGACAAACAGCTAACGAACAACGACAACTTGTTCAAACATCAATTCACGGACATGCTGAAAAAATTCGAACTGAATTGAATACATTGACTGAAGAAATGCAGAAAATTGCCAAAAGAAAAGATTTTAACGAGTTGGTCTTAAGCAAATTACGAACACAATTAGAAGGGCTTCAAAAACAACTTAATCAACCAACTCACATTAAAATTAAAGAAGATTCGTCATCAACATATATTAAAAAACTATCAATTATTATTACCTCAATTACAGGTAAATTTATTTGTTCGTTGTTTCTCATTATCATTCGTTCTCTAGTGATATCGAAATCTTGTAAAAGTATCCTGTTAAAATCTTGTTTTCAACGAGTGGAACGCAGATCTGTAGGCACTCAGAGTGAAGAAACTATACGAGGATTAGAAATGCATTGTCCTCATTGTCAGAATACTTCTAAGAAAAATGACTAAACTGATGCATCAAAATCATTACCTTGATGGTCGTCGTGAAGAGACTCTATGTGCTAACTGTGATGGACATTTAGGTTTGTTGTTCATCGAATTATACATGTTTTCACACGAGAAGGGATGCGAGATGCTCATGGGAATATTGTTCCAGAACGGCATTGCGTCAATTCGATTTCGCTTAATCAAAGCAACCGAGGGATTTTTTTTACTATTCAAAAATTCTTTACAGTTTTCACATGACTAAAATTAGTATTCGCCATGATCGAATAATTTTAACAACAGATTTCTTTCGAAAGAGGATGCCAATTCCAGAAAATCTATAGAAACTTCTTTATTTCTCTGAGAATAAACACGCATAAATTGTACGGCTATACTCCTAGGCGAGAAATATTCTTTATCAAAACTTCGACAGATCAATAAAAGAAATGTTTGTTTTGAAATCCAATTCACCGGAAATTTTTTCTATGATAATTCTAAAAATGAATATATTAAAATCGTCAATCTTCATTAAAACATTATGTGAAGCAACTAATCTGAAAGAGCGAGAAAACGATAATAAGACTGAACTAAACTAATGAGAAAAAGAATGTTTGTTAATCTGTTTTGACTTTTCTTCGTCTTCTACAACATTTCAAAACAACATAACCAGTAATTAGCATGGGTAAAATAACGAATATGAGCAATAAATCTAGACAACTTCGTTGATAAAATATTAAAGTGTTTTGAAAAGACACAAAATGATCGAGATTTCCGTCGAGTTTGACAAAGAATTCGATTTCTTCGACAGCTCGCTTTACACCACCAGCATGTTTCATTTCCAATGATATACGTTTAACTGCTTTTTCGTATGTTATGTTCGTCCACATGCTCATTAATTTGTTCGTCACGCTGTCAAGTGTAAAAGTATACTTTGTGTAATCGCCAAGACTAAGAAATGCTTGTAGGAGAGGAGGTCGAGTAAATAGTGTTTGTCCTACATTCAATTTCGCAATTGAAAATCCGTTCATAAATTGATCCATGTTGAATGGCATGCATAGAATGGATTTTTCAAAATACAATCCTTCCAAACTCGAACCCACTCCACAGTGACTCAAAAATGTTTTAACTCTTGTCTGTTGTAAAATCCATTTTTGTTTAACAAATCCATGTTCAATCCATACTCGTTCTTTATTTTCTAATACTTGACGATATTGATCGTTAGTTAGATTTGTCAAAACAGCTTTGTATGTTTCATAATTAATACTACGAAATGCTAGCATGAGAAAACTTGTTTCTATTTGGAGCAGAAACATTGCTAGACCGCTCATTAAATTATTCATGCGATCGTATGGAATAATTGAAGTACTTCCGAAAGCTCCATATACAATCGAATTGATTGGTTTTGATTTGATCCAGGCAGTGATAGTAGTATTATCGTCATCAATTGAAGTTTCATCAACAAATGCACCGAGAAATTTGTGATAATGATCTGACTGATGTGGCTGTGGGAATGAAAATGGCGGGTGGTTATCATTTACCCAGAATCGTGGATCCCAGAATTCATCCCAGAATTGCATCCCCATTTCGGGATAATTCAATAATTATTTTAAACATGGATGATGAATCTGGGATTTCAATTCTGGGATTTTTTTGAGAATACAGGTAACATACCTTGATTGAATATCATGTATTTCATATTCTGGTCACCTGAATTTATTATCAATCCATAATCATTCACATTCGATTCTCATTTACCCAAAATTCATCCTAAAATAAAAATTATATCTGATTAATTATCATGTAACCGAGAATCTTATCTTTGATCTATAGTGAGTTATGATTTACTACGAATGTGGCTTCCAGAATTGATCTCTAAATCACACTCACATTTAAATGTGAGTGTGATTTAGAGATCAATTCTGGAAGCCACATTCGTAGTAAATCATAACTCACTATAGATCAAAGATAAGATTCTCGGTTACATGATAATTAATCAGATATAATTTTTATTTTAGGATGAATTTTGGGTAAATGAGAATCGAATGTGAATGATTATGGATTGATAATAAATTCAGGTGACCAGAATATGAAATACATGATATTCAATCAAGGTATGTTACCTGTATTCTCAAAAAAATCCCAGAATTGAAATCCCAGATTCATCATCCATGTTTAAAATAATTATTGAATTATCCCGAAATGGGGATGCAATTCTGGGATGAATTCTGGGATCCACGATTCTGGGTAAATGATAACCACCCGCCATTTTCATTCCCACAGCCACATCAGTCAGATCATTATCACAAATTTCTCGGTGCATTTGTTGATGAAACTTCAATTGATGACGATAATACTACTATCACTGCCTGGATCAAATCAAAACCAATCAATTCGATTGTATATGGAGCTTTCGGAAGTACTTCAATTATTCCATACGATCGCATGAATAATTTAATGAGCGGTCTAGCAATGTTTCTGCTCCAAATAGAAACAAGTTTTCTCATGCTAGCATTTCGTAGTATTAATTATGAAACATACAAAGCTGTTTTGACAAATCTAACTAACGATCAATATCGTCAAGTATTAGAAAATAAAGAACGAGTATGGATTGAACATGGATTTGTTAAACAAAAATGGATTTTACAACAGACAAGAGTTAAAACATTTTTGAGTCACTGTGGAGTGGGTTCGAGTTTGGAAGGATTGTATTTTGAAAAATCCATTCTATGCATGCCATTCAACATGGATCAATTTATGAACGGATTTTCAATTGCGAAATTGAATGTAGGACAAACACTATTTACTCGACCTCCTCTCCTACAAGCATTTCTTAGTCTTGGCGATTACACAAAGTATACTTTTACACTTGACAGCGTGACGAACAAATTAATGAGCATGTGGACGAACATAACATACGAAAAAGCAGTTAAACGTATATCATTGGAAATGAAACATGCTGGTGGTGTAAAGCGAGCTGTCGAAGAAATCGAATTCTTTGTCAAACTCGACGGAAATCTCGATCATTTTGTGTCTTTTCAAAACACTTTAATATTTTATCAACGAAGTTGTCTAGATTTATTGCTCATATTCGTTATTTTACCCATGCTAATTACTGGTTATGTTGTTTTGAAATGTTGTAGAAGACGAAGAAAAGTCAAAACAGATTAACAAACATTCTTTTTCTCATTAGTTTAGTTCAGTCTTATTATCGTTTTCTCGCTCTTTCAGATTAGTTGCTTCACATAATGTTTTAATGAAGATTGACGATTTTAATATATTCATTTTTAGAATTATCATAGAAAAAATTTCCGGTGAATTGGATTTCAAAACAAACATTTCTTTTATTGATCTGTCGAAGTTTTGATAAAGAATATTTCTCGCCTAGGAGTATAGCCGTACAATTTATGCGTGTTTATTCTCAGAGAAATAAAGAAGTTTCTATAGATTTTCTGGAATTGGCATCCTCTTTCGAAAGAAATCTGTTGTTAAAATTATTCGATCATGGCGAATACTAATTTTAGTCATGTGAAAACTGTAAAGAATTTTTGAATAGTAAAAAAAATCCCTCGGTTGCTTTGATTAAGCGAAATCGAATTGACGCAATGCCGTTCTGGAACAATATTCCCATGAGCATCTCGCATCCCTTCTCGTGTGAAAACATGTATAATTCGATGAACAACAAACCTAAATGTCCATCACAGTTAGCACATAGAGTCTCTTCACGACGACCATCAAGGTAATGATTTTGATGCATCAGTTTAGTCATTTTTCTTAGAAGTATTCTGACAATGAGGACAATGCATTTCTAATCCTCGTATAGTTTCTTCACTCTGAGTGCCTACAGATCTGCGTTCCACTCGTTGAAAACAAGATTTTAACAGGATACTTTTACAAGATTTCGATATCACTAGAGAACGAATGATAATGAGAAACAACGAACAAATAAATTTACCTGTAATTGAGGTAATAATAATTGATAGTTTTTTAATATATGTTGATGACGAATCTTCTTTAATTTTAATGTGAGTTGGTTGATTAAGTTGTTTTTGAAGCCCTTCTAATTGTGTTCGTAATTTGCTTAAGACCAACTCGTTAAAATCTTTTCTTTTGGCAATTTTCTGCATTTCTTCAGTCAATGTATTCAATTCAGTTCGAATTTTTTCAGCATGTCCGTGAATTGATGTTTGAACAAGTTGTCGTTGTTCGTTAGCTGTTTGTCGGATTTTGTCAATGGACGTTCGCTCCCATTGATTAATTTTATTGATTAATGGATGATTATCTGTAGTGTTTTTGCAATGATCATTCAGAATTTGCATTTTAACTCGCAATCGCTCAATACAAATGAGAAACAGATTTTGATTGTTTCATCTTGTAGAACGACATTTTCATGAATCCAACATTTATGATAATCTTTATGCACAAACAATGTTTGAATAACTTTAATAAGATATGAGTTTAGGATTTTAGCGTCAAAAAGGTGCTACGCTGAGAATCTTTTTTTTTCTGTGAAAGGGAAACTGACGTAATAAACGGTCTCTAAAAGCACCAAGTTGCAGAACGAAAAAAAAAGGGCATAAAAAATTCCAACTTCTCATGTTTATTGCAGTCATCGACGAACATCGAGTAAGAAGAAAAACATTTAAAAAAAACAGTACTGTGATTACGGTTTTTTTAATTTCAAATGGACACAAAAGTAGCAAATCTTTCATTAAAACGTTCACTTCGACGTCAATTGGATGATAAAAATGAATCACTTCTGATCGATATTTTTGTTCGTTCCGAAAGTTCATCATTAATCTTAAATGGCGACTTTGTTTGGTTTCAATTATTCATCGAAGTTGTCTTGCGAATGACTGATCATGAAAAAGGAAAACAAGAGTTAATTGATCGTAGTCTTGAAGAATACAAAGACGACGCATTAGAAAAACAAAAAATTAACGATTTTGCCAAGAATTATACTTCATCTGATGCTATAAAATGGTACACACGCGATAGTTTTGTTTATCGAATGATCAATAAAGCTCTACGACAGCAAGATGTCGATACATTGTATGCATTTCGAATATTGATCATTGATATTCATCGACAATTGAAAAATCTTCATGAACAAAAACGGTCGACAGAGTCAATACTGCATTTCTATCGTGGTCAATTTCTTTCTCGTAAAGAATTGGATCAATTTCAACAAAATATTGGTAATTTTATTTCAATGAAAAGTTTTCTGTCAACAAGTGTCGATCGACAAGTGGCAATGATTTTTACTGGAGAAAGAATTGGATTGTGTAGTGTTTTATTTGATTTACGTGTCGACGCTCAGCTAAATGGCACAAAACCATTCGCAGATATTACGTCGTTAAGTTATTATGAAGATGAAGAAGAAGTTCTTTTCATGCTTGGAACTATTTTTCGCATCGATCAAGTTCTATTTAATTCAGAAGCAAATTGTTGGATCATTGAACTGGATCTTAGCAGCGATGATCATACAGAATTGAAAGCAACGTTCGATAGTTTGAAAGAAAATATTGACGATGAAACAAATTTATACGAATTAGGAAGAATTTTTTGGAACATGAAAAATTTAGATGCAGCTGAACGATGTTTCAACAAACTTATACAACAAACACATTCCAATATTAATGTAATTCCAGGCTGCTATTTACATCTAGGCAATATTGCTTCTGATCGAGGACAATATGATAAAGCAGTTGAATTCCATCGACGCTCATTGGAATTGAAGCAACAGATATTACCTGAAGATCATCCATATTTACCCTACTCTCACAATAGTCTAGGAGAAGTATTACGTCTGTGTGGCAACTTTGATGAGGCACTGCTTCATTATAAGAAAGCTTTGAGTCTCTGGCAACGACAATATGGTAATGATGAACACGAAAATATAGCTATGTGTTTACATAACATAGGTACTGTTTATGGACAACGAGATCAATTAGGCGAAGCACTCAAATGTTTTCTTCAAGCCTTACAAATCATGAGTCGATGTTTGCCCGATATTCATCCAAAGATTGCAAAAACTCTAAAAAATATTGGCTCCGTTTTCGGTATGTACGGACAAAACGAACAGGCTCTTCAAGCGTTTACTAAGGCATTATCTATTCAACGGCGTTGTCTGCCTTCTAATCATCCTGATCTAGCTGATTCATTAAGAGATCTGGGTATTTACTATGTCAACATTGGAAATCTATCAGAGGCACTTAACTATTATGAACAAGCAAAACATATTTTGAATCAAGAATTATCGCCAGACCATCCTTTATGTGTACAAATTCAAAATGATATTGCAGAAGTTCAATTAGCTCTCCTACATTGACACTAATTTACTTCGTAATTTTGTCAAATCAAGCAAGTTTTTGCAAGTGAAAAATTTCTCTTTGCTACATTCAGTTCAAAAATATAATCACGATCTTAAGTTTTTTTACGTTTATTTAAAGATATGAATATTTCCTATACGATGATCTGTAATGTTAATCAATGCAATCGCTTAAATGATAAATGCAATAGATAAGACATGATTATCTCAGACATCAAGCCTATAACTCTGTTAAATTGTAATTACTAAAAGTGTAATGCAATGATGCTTCACTCTGATACTTATATGTTTCGTAGAAAAATCGTGTGTGCAAATACAACAGAGTAGACAAAGAGCAACATGGTTACCAATTTTTCTCACGAGCGTCAACGTTCGATGATCATAGCGTTAATCATGTGTATTCGTTCGAACACGGAATAGTGTTGCGAAATAGTATGGATTTTAAAGAATTTCTTATATCACTTATCTTTTTTCGTTCACTTGATCTCTATCTCAAAACAAAAATTTTATGAGGGTTTTCTAAATCTTGCATAAAAAAACATTCTCCAGCACCTGTCTTGGTGAAAGTAATATGACAACTAAGAATAGAAATGATTAGATGGCTTGAAAAAATCCAATGAAATAAATCAATGCATTTTCTCTGATTAGACATTTATTTTGACTGTTGAATAATTTGAATAAAAATTATTTAACGAGAAAATAATTCATATATGTTGATTATATACTAATCAGATGGCATTACAGTATTAGATAAATCGAATTCACGAGTGTAATATAAACATAAACGACACACCATCTTCACTCAATATTTATCAAAAATTGGTCATAAATGATTGAAGATGTAACTGGATAGTTCAAAAGATTGATGAAAAATAGATGACATGATATCGTTTGTGAGATTGATTTTCACATCTACTCAGAAAGGAAACATGATTGGATATTTTCATTACCCAACGATAACAATACAATGAGTTGACTCACTCACATGAGTATTCTTTTTCGTCTATTTCAAACATTACATGATAATCGGTCAAGCACAGAGAGAACGAGAGAAAACAATGATTTTTTCAATTCAATTATATTGTTGCCATGTACATCGGTCAATTCTGTTGCTCAATTCGAAATAATTCATTCGGTCTATTCTCCATTGAACAATTTGGAATTATCATTTGACATAACAAACTTTTGATGAATATTCTTGATTTACCCGAAGAAATTTTACTTTATATTTTCAATAAACTTCATAATTTAGATGTTTTATATTCTTTACTTGGTAGTAATAGAAAATTAGATGCAGTTGCTTGTGATAAAATATTTACTCAATCAATTGATCTAACTCGATTAGTTTCCAATGAAAAAGCAAAAGAGGTACTGGATGGACTTTGTTCACAAATATTGCCTCGAATTCATCAAAACATTCGATGTCTTACAATCGATCCATATTGGTTGGAATATATTCTTGAAACTAACAAATTTATCAATTTACATCGACTTCATTTGACTGATATCAATGTTGTTACAGCATCGAAAATTTTTAATGGTAGATATTTGCATATTCTTTTTTATCAATCATTTTTTTTGCTTTGTTTTTAAAGAAACAAATTCATCGATTATTAAATGCAAAGATCAAATTCATGAATTGAATCTTACTATCAATGATGAAAATTCAAGTACATTCAATTTACTTGTTGATATTTATCGTCAAATCTTTTGTTTATTGACAAATTTAACAAATTTATATTTGGATATCAATAGTAGATTTGTGTTATCAAAATCATTGTTAGATAATTTATCTTCGACAACATGTTCATCATCAACTCTTACTCATCTTAATATTAAATTATATAATATTGATGATTGTTTTCTTTTGCTTGATGGTCGTCTCAGTGAATTGCATACGTTAATAGTTAAATTAGATTTTATTCATAATCAAGAATTACTTCGACGTATTCCATTGGAAACCTTATGCCATTCTATTATATTAGCAGATAAAACAAAAAATTTTGATAAATTAAAATCTTTTTCGCTTATTGCACAACAGTTCACCAATGAATTCGATACGTTGATTGTTCGATTTCTTCGTCGAATGATTCACTTGGAAACACTTTTTCTATCTCTTCGTCTTTATCAACGAGATACATTTATTGATTATACTTATTTGGAGAATATTTTTCTGAGAGACTTATCGTGTCTGCAAAACTTTCACTTTGATATCGTTGTTGATCATGTTATCATACATGACAATGCCAAACCATGTTTTTCTGATATTCAACAAACATTTATTAGAAAAGGATATCATGTTGATGGTTATTTGGATTGTGCAAATCATCCTGCTGGATTATGGAATCAATGTCATATTTATTCGCTTCCATTTATGTTTGAATACATGCAACCAATTACAAA
>ERZ778029.2225-NODE-2225-length-13653-cov-4.395646_pt1 | contig 13653 bp, 15 predicted proteins | sample MGYA00375759_ERZ778029 | MGnify/ENA primary metagenome ERZ778029 (study PRJEB29350, sample SAMN05389819) | bioreactor metagenome | isolation source: Ammonium sulfate bioreactor | place: South Africa: University of Cape Town | collected 2014-04-04 ...
GCCCTCGCTCCCCTTTCTATAGTTCTCCCTGGAAAGCAACGCCTCGTCCGCCTACTTCGCGCGAGGCAGGTTTTGACCGGTTCGGATAGTGTCAGCGCCGCGAAGATCGCTGCACATTATCGCGGCCCGACGGATAGCGCTCCGCTTGTCGAAACCTAAGGTGCCGCTGAATGAGGTCGTCCCGGGCGAGGAGGTTGCCTCGTTAGAGCGAACGGCATCTTCTTTCGGTTCTGAACAAATCGCTCGAGCGTCGATCGAGCCCTGAGCACGTTGTTCGACATAGCTTCATAAACGGCAGTACCCACGTGCAGCTCGCGCGTATACTGGTCTAATGGAAATTCTTCGTCTCTCATGGCGAGAACAGTAATTTTCTGCACAAGAATCCGTTCAACGAGATCGACCACTTTTTTAGTTTTGTTCTCACAGAGATCGCCGACTGTAGGGACGACAATGGTGCCGTTGCTCCCGATCTGATCTATCAATTGTTTGAGCTCTGGCCGTGTCGCGGAGTTGGTCTCATGGTGGACGCCGCGCGCCCAGGGATCGACGCCCAAATCGAAGCCGTCCAGTATCATAGATCTCCCATGCTGCTGGACGTCTGACCTACTCATGTAGGCCAGAAACCGAGGAACGAGATCGACATTCTCGGCGCGCCTCTTCTTTCCCCAAGGGAGCCCTGTCGCGGTGGGATCAATGTATCCATAAAGTGGAAGTTTCGTTCCCATTACCTCGAGCTCCATTCTGTAAGTTCATTTTAACTGCATCACGTCTTCTGGACTGCGGCCGCCCCGGCTGCACAGATCGCTGCAATTGTCAAGGGTACGTCGTGGGAGGGACAGGGCGCCCCCTGCCCCCTATCGCAGACGAATACGCATGACGTTCGGAGCGTTGAACGTCCGTGCCTCAAAAAATCGAATCTCGAGGTAAGATATGGCTTTCAGTTCGACTAAAATTGCGAAGACCGCGCCCAAGCCGGGCGCATTGCTGCGCGCGATTCTAATCGACCCCATCCACCGGGTTGTTGAGCCCCATCCCATCGACGGCCGGTTGGCATCACTCCAAGCAGCGGTCGAGGGGCGCATCGCCTACGGCACTGAGCTGAAGACGGGCGACCTGCTCTACGTCGATGACGAGGGCCTATTGAAGCCCAATCCGTCGTTCTTCGCCCTAGGGCGGCGCCCCTTCGCGGGTCGCGGCCTTCTGGTGGGCCCCGAGCGCGGCGCGTTCATCACGGACGTCGTGTCGACGGTCCAAGAAATCGCCGAGATGGTCCGCTTCGACGTCAGCATGGATGTCGACAAGCTCCTGACCCCCAAGATGACGACCTTCGACTCGGCGGACGAGTTCATCGAGTACTTGCGCCGCCAACGCGACGCCGATCGCAAGTAGTCGAAGCAAGAACCGGCCACCTGATCGGTGGCAAGTGAAGTAATCACCATCACCGAGATCAGACCGATGTTGCTAGGCGCAGGAATGGCTGGACTTGTCCGGATTAGTCCGATGAACGAAGGCGAGCGAGGCCGCTCCGGGGACAACGGCAAGCACAAGACCGGCCGGCAGGAGGAGGGAGCTCCATCAGCCGAAGAGCTGATCGAGGCGCTCGTGAAGAAGCACGGTTGCACCGTGACGCCAGCGATCGTTGGCCCCAACATCACCGCCGGCTCGAAATCGTACCCCGGCCCGCGGAGCGCAGACGCCGAGAGAAAGGCGCGGGAGCGCGAGGAAAAGCTCAAGAAGGGGTGGAAGCAGCTCAACATTGATGCGCCCTTAAACCCGCTCGCTCGCGAGTTTCTCGCCGCCGCAGCAGAGAAGATCAAGTCGCGGAAGGTCCTTAATGCGCTCCGCGCGGCGCTGGAGAATCCCGATCTCGTGACCATCGGCCAGAGGGTCTTGAAGCTGCGCGGAGAGGCCGGCGTCGAAGTTCGCCGGCTGCTCGACCTTTGAGCGGCATGACACGCAGCCGACGCCACCGCGACGATCAAGGCCACCATGGCGTCCAGTGCCGTCAACGTGGCGGCGCTCGAGGTCGCACGCAGCCGGACTCTCGAGTGCGGAAGGCAACGTAATCGACAACAAGTAAAGGAGTACTGAAATGCGGACTATCGATACCGATCAGGGCTTAAGCCCCGCCGCGCTGTTCATGGAGAATGCGGGCACGGATCTGAACAGAGTCAAGATCTTCATCTTGGAAGCCATTGAGTGCTCGTTGAAGGTTGGCGAGGCGGCCAAAGCCCCGTTCGAGCACACGATCAACATCGACGTCTGCAATCCCGACAGTTCGATCGCGTTCAAATTGCCGCTCCACATCGCCGTCGACAAGGCGGCAGTCGCGTCGGAGATCCTGCATGCTTCGCTGCGCAACAAGCTTCGCTTCGAGGGGCTCACGTGACGGTCAGAACTTGCAGCTCGATATCAAGGCGCGGCCGGACGCACGGGACATGGGCAACGCCGTATTGGCGCTCGGTCCGCTGAAGTACAACGTGCACACGCCGCTCGGCTCGGCGCCTGCCGATACGTCCCACTGATCGCAGCCAGTATCAAAGGAACGAGGCGCCGATGCCGATCGACCGCGAACTGCTGCATAACCACCCCGAGGCGGCCGAGGCCTTCCTGGACAGCCAGGAGGGATCCCTCCTCCACGAGGTCGGCCACTACGTCGCGGCCAACATCGGGGGGATGATCAGCGGACACTTGATTGTCAATGCAACAGCCCAGCGCGCAGCTGCGGCATTCGTCCCCGATGACCGCTCTGCGCAGCGCCTCGCTGCAGACTTCGAATGGTCATCCTTGGTCTCGTCTGCCGGCTTACTGACAGAGTATTTCTTCTGCGGGCAAGCGAGGACCCGGCGATCGCGTAGCGATATCGAAGCGTACCAATCGATGTTTGGCTTTTACCCGGTCGACCTCATCGTCGCACGCTGGAAACGCGACCACCTCGATCGTATCGCCGCACACGCTCCCTGCATCAAGAACGATTTTGATCGGTGCGCTCGCTATTGCCGTAGCAACCGATTTCGAATTGGCGACTACCATGTCATCCCGAGTTGCATGCTCCGATCACCCCGATGGCGGGGACTGCGCGCACGCCTTGACGAAGCCGTCTGGACATATCCGGTGAAGGCGCGGCGGCGTGCGCTCGACGAATTCCTGGCTGCGCAGACCGGTGTGCTGGTTGGCCAAGTTGCCTGAGAAAGAAATTCGCAGCGCAGGCTTACGAAAAATATTCGTTCCCGAAATTTCTCCCTGCCGGTCAGGCGATGATCGGCGACTTCCACGAACTTTCGGAGATCAGAATGCCCGATACCAAGCTGAACATGCGCGTCGTGACGATTGAGGAGGCGCTTGAGGATCTCGGCCGCAACCCGCGCCCCTTCATCACCATCAATCGCGAGCGGCACCCAGGCGACATCCCCCTGCCGAGCCGGTTGCTACTGGAGCGACTGCGGGAGCGGGGTGTTGCCGATCTGTTGATCGTGCCGACGACGCTGGTTGAGCTGGACGCTCATCTCCCGCTGTGCCGGGACCGTGAAAAGTTCATTGCCGGCGAACTCGTCCTGATCATGGTCACGAAGCTGCATACGACTCCGGAGCGCGACGTCGGCGGCCAGGACGTGGAGGGATTGGAGAAGAACGCCCGTGATGGGCTCTACGTAACGGTGGCGATGGCAACTGAGAGGCTGCGTGCTTGTGCCGACTTTTCCGAGCACAGGAAGATGGCGGCTGAGGCGCGTCGCGGCGAGATCTTCGAGCGCCTACAGCCGCTGCTGGGTGATGTTTCCGCGCGGAACTGCTTCGCCGAGGGCCAGAAGCGAATCGAAGACTGGTATCCCGGGCCAACAGCCTATCGGACGATGAAATCGGCCTATGTCAGCATCGTGGAACTGTTAAGACGCGGTGTTGCTCCCCTTGCAGTTGAAACGGAGCAGATGGATCTCGTGCGCACCGCACGTGCGGTCTACGCCAAGGCGGAGGAGTTTTTGAAGGCCCAGCACGTCATGTCGGGCATGCTCCGCGAGCTAATGGAGGATGACGCATTCAAGAAGGCAACGCCTGTGGAGCAGCATGATATGCAGGCCGCGTTCTTACGTAAGCACGCGCTGGCGCAGCATCAGGACCTGGCGCACAACAAGCAGGGCGGCCCGTTGCTACCACAGCTGATGAGTGCCGCCGCGACGATGGACATCAATCCGGCGTGGGTGTTCAGCAACGTTCTTTTTTACAAGTGCGAACTCGACTGCGCCATGCAGCTTGGCCGGGCGGAGCGTGGCGTCAGCGCTATACTCGGGCCCGAGCATAGCAAGCGGCTGAAGCGCTTCATGGCGCAGGCAGATGAGGCCGAGGGCAAAACTGACGTTGATGCGGAGACGGAGGCAGCCTGGCGCCTGCGGGATCTGGCCCTCGGCGTGAAGACGCGTGCTGGCTGGGAGGAATTCTTCGCCAACGCAGAGTCGGATGGCCGAGAATTTTGTATCACCAAGACCCAGTAGTTACGGGTTGTTCTGGCAAAAATATTCGTTCCCGAAATTTCGGGATCGAACCGGCGTTAATAGGAGGGCTCCGTAATCCGCGGGGCCCTCGGCATGTCGGCTCCCGCAAACAGAGGAGCCAACATGGCCAAGACCAAATCTTCGATCCACCCCGCAAAGAAAGTTGCCCCGCCCATTACGTGCATTGTCGACGGCGACGTTGGCGGGGTCGGGAAGTCGCTGCTCGCGATCCTCATCGCAATGACATTCTCGCTCGTCGACCATACCCTGAAGATCTTCGAGCTCGACGAGCAGGGCAAGCTCCAGCGCTTCCTCGGTCCCGACGTCCAGAGCCTGCATGCCGCCAGGCTCGACGCCGACGCCGATGGAGAGCGCGACCTCCTGCCGGCGTTCGCCCCCTTCCATGAAGCACTGACCAGTATGCCGCAGACCAATGCGTCGGTGCTGCTCGAGGTCGGAGGCGCGCTGACGGAGCTCGCAAATTCCTTCATCGCGGAAGTCGACGTCGACCAGGACATCTCGGCGCTCAACCTGAATGTAGTTGTGTTCCTGGTGATGGTCGCGACCGAGGAGTCGGTGCGTCAGGTCCTTAACCAGGCCGCGACGCTAGAGCGCATCCTGCCCTCAGCGCGGATCGTGATCGTTTGCAATGAGCGGGATGGTCGCCCGGAGGTGGCCTCGCGCGACATGCCGGAGAAACTGGCCAAAGGTGTTGATCGCCTACTTGACACCTACTCCTCCATCCGCATGCCGCGGCTGAGGTCTCAGTCGCGCCGCCTGTTCGAGACGCTGGGCGAGTCGCCACCGGTGATCATGTCCTGGCAGCACGACCACTTCCGGGAGGCTATGGCACGGACCAAGCAGTCGCTCCCGTACGCCAAACGCTTCGTAAATGACGTGGCAGCCTGGAGTAAGGAAATTCACAGCCAGCTAACGCATCTCCTGCCGTTCCTGGGGGGCGAGCATGGCTGAACGGCTCAAGGCATTCCTGAACGATGCGAGCACCCTGCGCGCGCAGCATCGTGCTGAGCAATCGGCGCGATTCGAACGGCTCAAGGCGATGACGCCCCAGCAGTTCGTCCGCGCCCCGCGCGAGGAGCTGCAGGATCTCACGGACAGGCAGTACGCGGAGATCGTTCGGCACATCGCGCCGGCCCACCGCCTGCTGGAGCCGCAGGAGACGGCTAAGCGAAAGCGCGGGCCCTGGGCGATTCTGCGCAAGATCATGATCCCGACCGCCGTGCGGGCGGTAGTCCTCGGCCTGCTGACCGGGCTCCCCGTTCTGATCGCAAGCTTTGCGGCCGACCCCGCCATCGACTGGTGGCAATATCGCACGCCGCCGCTCCGCAGTCAGGACGCCTCGACCTGGCCGCCATGCCAGAAGCTCAATGGCTGGGTCGACGGCTGCATCTACGCGCCGGCGCAGGACATGGCATGGGACCACGCCGCCGACCTGCTCCAGATCCCCGCGTCGGAACTGCGTCAAAGCAATCGTCACATCACTGAGGCCTACATCCCGCGACATGCCACACTGGTCGTCTGGCGGCACCGTGTCCAACTCAATGGGAGCGCTCGATGAAGCTCGCGACTTACGAAACGCGCGATCTGACGGCGACTAAGCGGGTACGCCGCGTCGTTGGTCTGAGCATGCTTCTGGTCGCCATCTGGCTCGGATTCTGGGTCATTCCGCCGGTCGGCTGGGCCAACGACTCACCATGGGTCGGGAGCGGTCCGTGGTTGTGGGAGACTTTCATCGATTGGTACGCCGGTGCGCTCGCCGAATGGCGCACGACCATCCCGGCCTGCACCCACGTGCTCGCAGCCCTCACCACCGCCTGGCGGATTCCGATTGCGACGGAAATGGTGTTCGAGTTCTACATCCGTATCGCCGGCTGCCTGCTTGCCGCGACTGCAGCTTGGTTCGCGGCCTCGCGCATCATGATGCGCGAGGCCGCGGTTATCGACACGCGTAAGCACTATGAGGGGCTTGAGCTGCAACAGGGTATCGTTGCCAGAAAAAGTGCCTCGGCATTCATGGCTGGAGAGGATCGCAAGTGGGGTCTTGGGATCGCACTCGCGCCCGGAGTGATCCTGTCGCGCCTGCGAGAAATTCGCGGCATCTTACTCCTCGGTGCACCTGGCTCTGGGAAAACCCGAATTATCCTGCATTTGCTGCAGGAAATTCTGGCTGCGATGTGCCGCTGGCCCCAGCGCGAGATTAAGCTCCTTATTCATGACACGACCGGAGAAATTCTCCGCGGTCTGCCACTTCCAGATGGCGCCTTCGCCGCTCTGCACGGCCATCGCCCTGGTGGCCACGCCTGGGCCATCGGGCGCGACGTGCTGACCAAGACTGACGCCGAAGCGTTCGGCGCCCTGCTCGCGCCTCATACCCACGAAAACATCTGGGAAGCCGGCAGCGGAACGCTGCTCGCCGGCTGCGCGGTGCTGTGCCAGAGCCGTCACGGGACCGCGTGGGGCATGCCTGAGTTCTATGAGGCAACGCTGTCGGATCCGGTCGAGCTCAAGGCGCAGTTGCAGGCCCTCTACCCGCCGGCTGCCGAATTGATCGAGATTGATCCCGAAACCGGCGGGCTGTCAAAGACGACCGTCAGCTTTTTTCTGTCGCTGCGCGCGGCAGTGCTGCGCGTCTTGCGGCCGCTCTCGGAGAACTGGTGCGAGGTCCCGGCATCCCGACAGTTCTCATTCCGCGAATGGTTGGATGGCTCCAATCCAACACAACCAAGAACGGTCGTGGTGCAGCGGTCGGGACGCTATCCCGAACTCTCGTCAGCCTGGATCGGCGCCATCGTCGACACCATTGCCGCCCACGTGAATGATGAGTCGTTTCCGAACTCGCAGGAGCGGCGCATCTTTCTCTGCCTTGATGAGCTCGCCTCGCTCGGCCGTCTGCGCCGCTTCCCTGATCTTCTCGATATCGGCAGAAATAAAGGAATTGGAATAGTCGCGGGCGCGCTGCATGAGGTTGAACAACTGCAGGAGCGCTATGGTGACAGGCTGGCCACCAGCATCCTGCGGCGGTTCCGAACCAAGATCGTCTGCCAGCAGAACCTGGATGGGGGAACCGCGCAGTTCTCGGAGCAGCTCATCGGCAAGCGTACGGTTGAAATCGAGGAGACGACGACCACAAGAGCCACGGGCCTACAAGGGCCAACGACATCGACGACGACGGCCACGACGAAGAAAGAAGTGCTGATTGTCCGCGCCGAACGTTTAGCCTTTGAGCTCGGCGTGTTCGGTAACAAGGTGAAGGCGATCGTTGTCGGTATCGGCAATCCGGCGTTGCTGACCTGGCCGGTGACCATTTGGCAGCGTCATCGATAGAAAAAGGAACGAAGTCCATCTACCTTGCTCTCGCTCGGTTTGACCGCCGCCCTGCGCGGAAACCGCCGCTGCCTTGCAGCGCGATGTAAAGGAGTTCTTCTCAACCTACACCAGCGCCTGCAAGGAGGTCGATGACATCCGCTTTTCGCTTGGCGAGTCTGGAATGGTCGACACGGCCTGCCTGGTGTCGGAGACCGGCAAGCTTTGCCGGGGGCTTTGTATGTCCGTGAGAACGCCCTCGACTAGCTGTCGCCGACCTTGTGCGTTTTTGAAGGATGCGCGCGCGATCGGCCCTGTCGAGGGCGCTCTCAAGGCGACGATGCGTGCACGTCGGCAAATGTCGGCGCCACGCGCCGCAACCCGGAGACCAACCGGCTGGAAAGTCTGCCACTAGCGCTAACGATAGGAAATGAGCAGCGTAGAGCATCTCCTTGTGTGGGTAGCCGTCAGTGTTACCGACGCCTGTGCAGTAAAACAGAAGAAGGCAACAGTAGCGATCAAGCCAATCGATTTGAACCCATAATCATTTAAACAAGACGTATTCTCGCTCCAGCGCCAGTCAATCGCCTGGCCGGGTGATGCAGGTGTGGCTAAGCCGCCGTAGGATCACGTGTGAAAACGTTGAGAGTTCCGTGCGCTTTGCATTGAATTTGAAAACAAAAGACCGCCCGAAGGCGGTCTCTGCCATTTGCCTGAGGGGATTGCGGATCTCAGGCCAAGCGAGGCATTACGTTCTTGCGCTGACGATAGATCATGAAGCCGATGCCACAAAAGCCAAGAATCATCATGACCCATGTCGAAGGTTCGGGAACGGCTGCGATATTCACCGTAAAGCTATCCGCGTTCTGACCGCCCCAAGTCCACACGTATATACCGGACGTCAGCCCTAGGCTAGCGAGTGTTGCATTATCCCAAGTCGTCACGCTCGTTTGCAACGGACTACCAGGAAAGTAGCCACCAGGAAGAATAACTTCGCCATTAACCCCGTTTATTCCGGCGACCATACCGGTCGTGGAGCTGGCCGCCGTGAAGCCGCCTGTTCCGAATGATGCTGGTCCGGATATCGGGGCATAGTTGTCCCCGTAGTTGTTATTCCCGTTGTCTTGGCCAACGCCGTCAAGGATTCCGATCCCCAAATATCCCGTTGACGGGTTTACCCCCACACTTAAGGGGTTTTCGAAACTAAGAAAGGTCAGATCATTAAAATTTAGCGTACCGTTGCCGGTTGCTACGACGTTTCCCCCCACCTGGGTAAAGTCGACGACATAGGCGGCCTGTGCTTCTGGCGCGGCCGCGACACCAAGGGTGGCCGCCACAACGGCACCCATCATGATTCTGCCCCGCATTATGTTTCTCCATTACGAAAGTGCAATAAAAAGAGGTTAACCAAAATTAACGCACTTTCAACCCACGACCTTCGCAAATTTGGTGTACAGTATTAGTTTGTTGGGTCATGACTCGGGGGACACGGCTGCAGAGGCCGGGATGCTGTGTGCTGAAATGCCCCTTGCTTAAAATTCGACACGTTTCTTGCAACCAATTGTTAGCGAGCGATCTAGCCGGCTGCCAGGCGAGTTGTGGTCCGCCACAAAACCGATGCAGACGTCGTCCATAGCCCCCCGCGCAAACAGGTCACCAGCCACAGCGACCATAGATGGAGTCAACATGAAGACCCCGGCTGAAGCTGGCGCCCCGGCGCTTCTTGCATTCATCGATCGGGAAATCTCCGCTGCAAAAGAGGAAATCGACAAGCTCAACCGCAAGGTTGGGATCCTGACGGAGCTTCGTCACAACTATCTTACGCAGTCAGACCATCCGGGTAGGATCGGTAACGAGGGGCGCCAGGCGACCTCACGGCAAATGCTGGCAACCGACGCGGTCGTGACGTTCTTGCAGCGGCACGATAAACCGGTGCCGACGACGCAAATCCTGGCGTATCTCGACAGCCAAAGCATCAGCTTTGGCGGGCAGCAGCCGCGCAATGCGCTAAGTGTCCTGCTGTCGCGCTCGGCGTTATTCAAGGCCCATGGCCGACAGGGCTGGACACTGGCCCATCGCTCATCCGCTAGGTGAGAGCGGATGATGTCCACACCAGCGATCCATCGACAGACAATTCATTGAATTGCCGCCAGTGAGGTTTCGACCAGGCCACGATGCAGCAGACAATACATGTAAGCGTGCGGTCGGCGTAATTCGTCGGCCGAGGCTGGTGGATTTCACCGACTTTCTCAAGCTGGACGATGGTGCGCCGTACCATGCGTCCCAATCTCACCTGCGGAATGGGTGGCTCCTGCTGCCGCGGCTTGACGCGTGAGCGAGCCGCCAGCGATTTAGAGCACATGGCTGAGCTTCCGATACGGTCGCCGATGCTGCTCCGCCTGCCGCTCAAGCGGTCTTGTGCTCTCGATGACGTCCAGCGTGGAAATCTTGGGCGATGCGCGCGCGAGTCGCTCGGCCAGCCAGCTCCGGCGCTGGCTCTCCGAGAAGAGCATGTCATCGCTCTGCTGATCGAATGGCAGTTCGGAGGCGAGGCGCCGATCAACACTCCTGGCGTCCACGACAAGCGTCGTCCGCCCGCGCGAACGGCTCGCCGCCACGTAGATGTCGTGACGATTGTAACTATGGTCGAGATGCACGACCGCATGATCGACCGTCAGGCCCTGGCTTCCATAAACCGTCGAAGCATAAGCCCAGCCAAGGCGCGGCCGTCCTTGGGCGTCGGCGAGCCGCATCGGGTCGAAGACAGTCCGCCGTCCGCCAATGTCGACTTCGACGAGAATCCGACCCATTTTGTGCGACGGCTCGATAATTTCGCCAACCCTAACGACGGTCGCAGTAGAGCCATTGATCACGCCAAGGTCGTCATCGCGAACGAGGAATCTGATTTCGTCCCCGGCGGCTAGCGCGATCTGGGTGGGGTGGCCAGAGGGTGTCGCTGCGGTGAAGCTAACCTCGGCCCCCTTGATAATCCCGACTTCCTTGCGTCGTTCGCGCGCTGCTTGCGAGATGGCGGCAACCGCCGCGTTTGACTTGGTAAGGATCAGGGTCGAAGCGCCGGGATCGCGCGCACGGATCTGCTCCGCGGAATCGAGCACTGCCGCGATGGTTGCCTTGACTCCGTCCACCTCGATTAGCAAGCCGCGGTCCGCGAACGCTTTGAGCGCGGGTGCTGTCTGTCCGGCTCCGAAGGCTGTGATGGCCTCGCTCGCCCAGGCCTCACGTTGGCGAACAATGTTATTCACCCGAGTCGCCTCGACGGCACGGGCCACGAGGTCGAGACCAGGACCTGCGCCGATCGCCTGGAGCTGTTGGCGATCACCGACCAGGATAATTTTAGCGCCAGCAGTCGAGACCGCGCCGAGCAACGCATGCATTTCTCGGGAAGATAGTAAACCGGCTTCGTCGGCGATCAAAACGGTCCGGTTATCGAGAACCTTTTCGCCGGCGCTGAGCCGTGCAATCCATGAGGCCGTCGCCCGCGCCTCGATTCCGAGGTCGTCGCGGAGTATGTTGGCGATGCGCCATGCGGACGCGGTGGCAATCACCCGGCATCCCGCCTTGACATATTCCTCAACAATCGGCGCTAACAATGTGGACTTGCCGACCCCAGGGGCCCCCTCAATTATGGCGACTGCCGAAGTCGTGGTTGCGGCCAACGCCGCGTCGGTCTGCTCGGCTGTGAGCCCGCCGATCTTGCAGCGATCTCTCAGCGAATCCTGATCGATAGTGAACCAGGATTGGTGCGCGAGACGTTGCGCCTGCGCGACAACATTCCGCTCAATAGCGAGTATTTCCGGGGTGGAGTAACAGGGTAGGCCGAGCGCATCGCGCCCAATTTCCACAACGGCGCCTTGACTCAGCAAACGGTTGACCTCGGCATCGACGCGCTCGACGGATAAGCCGGTGCCGACAAACGCGACAGTGACCGAGCGCAACAGCTCCCGTCGTGCGATGACGCTCTCATGTTCGGTCAGGCTGGCCGGCAGGGCTGCCAATCTGTCCGCAAGGAGTCGCTCGCCAACCTCCCCATCATGCGCCCTAGATGGGTCGCGCAAGCTCTCCGTGAATGTCCCGACGTCCAGGCCTAGCGATCGGGCCGCCTCACGCCAGACGTCCTCCCGGGATTCACTCTCGCGCTTGCTGCTACGTGTCGCCTTGGCGATTGCGCTGGCGAGTGCGACGGCCTGGCTGCTGGTGACACCATGCTCGGCAAGCTCGTCCTCAATCTGTTGCCGCCGCGCACTGAAATATCTGATGGTCGCACCATCGACGCCGGCGATCTCGAACACGCCGTTTTTGCCCACGCGGTCGATCGTAAAGCCAGTTTGTTCCAGCTCATGCGCGAGCGCCGCGTGATATGTCGCGCCAGCCGCCATTTTCCAGTCACGAATGATTTTGGAATGGAGTCCGCCTACGGTGCGATCACTCTGACGAGTCGCGAGATTGAGCAAAACGCAGTGCGTGTGCAGGTTCAGATCGGCGAACACTCTCCCATCGCTGTGTTCTGCAGACCTGCTTTCGCGGTGCAGGAACGTGGCTCCGGTCAACGCGACGACCTTTTCGATAAAGGCCCCATCGCGACCCCGGCGTGCCCAGGCGGCTTCGCGTTCCAGCATCGCCAGCGTGGCGCGTACGGCTCGCTGCTGCGCCGCTTCGATCCGGCGTTTTGTATCGTACAGTGCAAAACCCCAGACCAGGCTGACCGAGCGCGGCGCGCTCAGGGTGATGTCGAAGGCCGGTGTGCGCTCTCTGTGCCGACGAACCTTGTCGAGCAGGGGCACGCCATTTTCGTCGACGGCGTGATAGAGGCGATCGAAGGTTTCGCGGTCGACGGGCGAACCATCGATGAGAGCAAAATCCCCAGCGGGCGCATACCAGACACCGGGCGGCTCGTTGCCGCCGGTGTAATATTCCGTCTCACGCCGGCGCGTGTAGTACGAACTCGCTGCTGCCGGATTCCAGGTCGCAACCACGAAGAGGGCCCTCGTTTGGAGGCCCTCCAACTACACCCGGCTTGACGGAGGAATTTCGGGAACGAATATGAGGAGGTCTTTGGCGCGTTCCTGCGCCACTTGATCCCAGCGCTCGTTTTCCGTGACCTGCAGGATGACCCCGAATGCCCTGCGGATCGATCCAAAGACTTCGCGCAGCGCCTGTGTGTTGGGGAGTTCATCATTCGCCGGAAGTCGGCCGCGGTCGCCGACGAAGCATCAGCGACGCCAGCATGATAGCGCGACACCATGAGCGCGGCCTGCTCCTCCCACCGAATGACGTAAAAGACGTCGGTGCGGCCGGCACTGACAGGACGCTGAGCATCTGGTCCGATCCAGTTACGCAATTCCTGTTGATTGAAGAATTTCCGGAACGTGCCTCGGCTGATGGGCAAGTCGTCGGCAGATCCTGCGACTCGCCAAGAGTCCACCCATCCAGCGTCAGTCGCGCACTAACGATCAGCGACTGCTCGGCCAGTTCCCAGGGCAGTTGCAAGCTTCCTGCCGTTCGCCTGGGTCTTAGCCCATCGATCAACCATGTGAAAAAGACTGGTGCCGTCGGCTACACCCCAAAGCAATTGCTTTTGCTTCCCAACGCTTGGCCCGACATCGTAACGAAAGATGGCCTCCGTACAAGAAACGAAAAACCTTGTTGGTTTGATCGTCTCGAACGCTTGGTTCTGCTTCGCCGGCTGTACGAGGCCGATAGTCGTGTATCAGCGGCCTCAAACACCAGCATTGTACGCGCTCGAGAATCGCAAGTCCTAGCCGGGGCGCGGCACATGTGACTGCTCGACGAGCTTGATGTTCATGGATGTGAGAATGGCGGG
>ERZ778029.2227-NODE-2227-length-13648-cov-7.910910_pt1 | contig 13648 bp, 10 predicted proteins | sample MGYA00375759_ERZ778029 | MGnify/ENA primary metagenome ERZ778029 (study PRJEB29350, sample SAMN05389819) | bioreactor metagenome | isolation source: Ammonium sulfate bioreactor | place: South Africa: University of Cape Town | collected 2014-04-04 ...
AGGACCTCGCTTCCGCCATCCGCCGCGTGCTGGATCGCTGAGCCGCTGCGGGCTGACACCGATGAGCCTCTTCGCTCATCGGTATCATGGCGTGGGGTTGGTGGGGCGGCGACGCTGTTCAGCCGGGTGGGGGAAGCGCGAGCCGCGCCTCCATCACCTCGGGATCCTCCGGCATGCGGCGCACCGTGAAGCCCAGGTGGCGGACGAAGGCCAGCATCGGCGCGTTGTCGGCGAGCACCTGCCCGACCACTTCGGACAGGCCGCGCGTGGCGGCCCAGGCGATCAGCCGGCGCATCAGGTGGCTGGCGAGGCCCCTGCCCTTCATGTCCGCCTGCACGATCACCGCGAACTCGCCGGTGCGTCCATCCGGCTCACACACCAAGCGGGAGACGCCCACCGTCTCCCCGGTCGCCTCGCGTTCGGCCACGAACGCCATCTCCCGGTCGTAGTCGACCTGGGTCAGCCGCGCCATCTGTTCGGCCGACAGCTCACGCACCGCGCTGAAGAAGCGGTAGCGGATGTCCTCGGGCGAGAGGCGGCGGAAGAACGCGCCGTGCTGCTCCGCATCCTCCGGCCGGATGGGACGGATGGTGAAGCGTTCGCCCCTGGCGTCCCAGCGTTCCAGCAGTTCGGCCGGATAGGGTGCGATCGCCAGCCGCACCGGCGGCGCATCGGTGGGCCGCAGCGCGATCCACGCATCGGCCGCGACCACCCCCTGCGCGTCCGCGAACAGCGAGCCCGCCTCCAGCGCCGCGATCTCCGGGAAGTCGACGACCAGCTGGCTGATCCGCACCAGCACCTCGGCCACCTGGGCGCGTTGGGCCGCGGGGCGATCGCGCAGCGCGCTGTCGAGCTGCGCGCCGACCCGGCTGCGGCCGATCATCGCCTGGGCGAGCGCCAGGTTGAGCGGCGGCAGGTCGATCGCCACCGCGCGTCCGTCCTCGGGCGAGGTGCCGCCCTGGCCGAAGCGGATGGTCGGTCCGAAGGTCGCATCGTCGACGACGCGCACGGCGAGTTCGCGGGCGCGTGCGACCTGGCGTTGCACCAGCAGGTCGGGCGTCACCCCCCGGCGCGCCGCACGGCCGGTGAGCACCCGCGCCGCGGCCGCCACCTCGACCGGATCATTGAGGTCGAGAGAGAGCCCGCTGGCCGGGCGCGCCGCGGGTTCGACCGACTGGCGCAGCTTGAGCACGGCAGGGAAGCCGAGGAGGGAAGCGGCGGCGGCGGCGTCCTCGGGGTTGCCGACCACGCGGCAATCGGTCACCGGGATGCCGTAGGCGGCCAGCACCTGCAGCGCCTCATCCTGCATGAGGGCGCTGCGGTCGGCCGCGCGGACCGCGGCGAACAGGCGGCGGACGGCTGCGCGGTCGGGCGCCAGCGCGAGCACGGTGCTGGGCGGCAATTCGCGCGCGGCGGCGCGGTTGCGGCGGTCCTGCACCAGGTGGACGAAGCCGCGCACCGCCTGTTCCGGCCCGGCGAAGACCGGCACGCCGGCCTGGGCGAGCCGCATGCGGTGCAGCGCGCCGGTGGTCTCGCCCATGGCGCAGACCAGCAGCGGCATGCGCTGCCCCTTCGCGAGGCCGATCAGCCGCTCCATCGTTTCCTCGTCGCGCGGGCCGGCGGGGGCGTGCACGACCAGCACGCCGCCAACCTCCGGCCGCGCCATCTCCGCTTCCGCCGCGGCGATGAGCGCGGCGGGCTGGTTCGGTGGGACGGTCGCGACCCGGCCCGGGGCCTCCTCCGGCAGGCGTAGCCCGTGCCGCAGCACCGCATCCGCCGCCAGCCGTTCGGGACCCAGCGCATTGCCGACGATGGCGAGCGTCTCGGACCGGACCGGGCGGGCGCGGGAGAGGGTCTCCGCGGCTGCCAGCACGTCCTCGAGCCGGCTGACCGCGAGCACGCCGGCGCGCCGAAGGGCGGCCTCGAAGGTGAGATCGGCGCCGCCGGTCGGGTCCAGCAGCCGCCCGCCGGCGCGGATCGCAACCACGGTGCGCAGCCGCGCCGCCGCGCGGGCGGCGGAGAGAAACACGCGGTGGTCCTTCAGGCGGCGGATATCGAGCACGATGGTGCCCGTCCCGGGATCGCGCGACAGCCAGTCGAGCGTGAGGCCGTAGCCGATATCGCCATTGCCGCCGATCCCGACGATCTGGCTGAAGCCGATCCCGTTGGGCGCGGCCCAGTCGATCACCGCCCGCGTCAGCGCGGCGGACTGGGACACGAGCGCGACGCGCCCGGCCGGTGGCGGCAGATGGGCGAGCGTCGCGTTCAGGCCGATCGCCCCGACCGCGATGCCGAAGGAATGCGGCCCCAGCGTCCGCACGCCCGAGCGGCGGGAGGCGGCGGCGAGCGCGTCCACCCCGCCCTCCACCGCGCCGGGCACGATGGCGGCGAAGCAGCCGCGCGCCGGCAGCGCCGCCAGGGCCGGCAGGACCTGGTCCGGCGGCAGCGCGAGCACGGCGAGGTTCGTGCCGGCCGTGATGTCGGCGGCCCGTGCCGCGACCTCGATCCGGCCCTTGAAGCCGCCCATGGACAGATTGGCGAGGATCTGCGCCCCACGCTCCGTCTCGGCGCCGAACACCGCGACCGAACTGGGGCGGAACAGCGCTTCGGGGTTGAAGCGCCCGGCGGGGTTGGGGCGGGGGACCGTCATGGCGCGGCGCAGCATAGCCGAGGAGCCCCGCCCCGCCCAAGCGCGCTCGGTTCGGATCCCCGCGCGCGGGACGCGACGGGGTCGCGCGCGATCGGGCAGGGCGGGCGTTTGCCAATCCGGCGCGATCCGGCTTGCATGCGGGCCGAGTGGTTGGGGGATCGAGGCATGGCGGACCGTTCGCACTGGGATGCGGAGATGGCGGCGTTCACGGCGGAGGCCGAAATGGCGGCCGCGCGCTTCCCGCCGATCCGATTGGAGATACCGCTCGAACCTCACCGCCGGGTGAACGACGCGCTCAGCCTGCTCAGCGCGTCGGGCGGACCGGAGATGGCGGAGACGACCGAGCGCTGGGTGGCCGCGCGGGGGCGGCGGATTTTTGTGCGGGTGTATCGCCCGCGCACCGACCGGGTGCTGCCGACGCTCGTCTACTTCCATGGCGGCGGCTGGGTCTGGGGATCGGTCGACACGCATGACCGGCTGGTGCGCGAGATCGCCGCCTCGGGGGAGGTCGCGGTGGTGAGCGTCGACTACGCGCTCTCGCCCGAGGCGCAGTTTCCGCAGGCGTTGGAGGAGTGCGCGGCCGTGACGCGCCATGTCGCGGCCGAGGCCGCCGCGTGGGGACTGGATGCCGGCACGCTGCTGGTCGGCGGCGACTCGGCCGGCGGCAATCTGGCGCTGGCGGTGGCGCTGATGCTGCGGGACGAGGGCGGGCCGGCGCTGTCCGGGGTGCTCGCCGCCTATCCCGTCGCGGACAGCCGGCTCGATACGCCGAGCTATGGGGCGTACGGGGATGGGAGTTACGGGCTGAGCGTGGCGCGGATGGCGTTCTACTGGAACGTCTACGTGCCGCATGCGGCGGACCGGCTGCACCCGCTCGCTGCGCCGCTGCGTGCCGATCTGCGCGGCCTGCCGCCGGTGCTGGTGCTGCTGGCGGAGCTCGACGTGCTGCGGAGCGAGGGCGAGGCGCTGGTCGCGCGGCTGCGTGAGGCGGGCGTGCCGGTCGAGAGTGCGTCCTATGCGGGCGTGGTGCACGGGTTCCTGCGTGCCACCGGTGCGGTGCAGAAGGCGCGTGACGCGGTTGCGCGTGCGGCTGCCTGGCTGCGGGCGCTGCCGCGCGCGGGGTGACGGGGTCACGGGGGGACGGGGCGCGGGATGGCCTGGCGGCCCGTGCCGGAGGGCATGGCGCGCGGCCGTCCGCCTGTGTCATGGCCGCCGAAGGGCGGCCATCCACGACGTTCCGAGCGGCACGAAGTCGTGGATGGCCGGCCTGCGCCGGCCATGACACGGGAGGGCCATGACACGGGGGGGCCATGACGCAGCGGGTCCGTGACACCGGGGTGCTCAGAACGCGAGCGGGGCGTTGTCCACGACCTCCTTCATCACGAAGAACGTCCGCGTTTGGCGGACCCCCGGCAGGCTCAGCAGGTCGGTGCCGTGGATGCGGTTGAAGTCCGGCATGTCGGCGGCACGGATCTTCAGGAAATAGTCGAACTCGCCTGCCACCAGGTGGCAGTCGATCACGAAGTCCAACGCCGTGATCGCGCGCTCGAACGCGCCGAAGCTCTCCGGCGTGGAGCGGTCCAGCACCACCCCCACGATCACCAGCACGCTGCGCCCGACCCGCGGCGGATCGACGATCGCGCGCACGCCGCGCACCGCGCCGCTCGCGAACAGCGCCTGTGTCCGCCGGTGGCAGGTCGCGGGGGAGAGATGGGCGGCTTCGGCGAGGGCGGCGTTGCTGACCCGCCCGTCCTGCTGCAGCAGCCGGAGCAGCCGGACATCGGTTCGGTCGAGCGACTCCGTCGTGAAAGGATCTTCCATCGATGCCTCCTCCGCGCGACGTATCCCACGAGCTGGCCGCGAAACGCGAGCGGAACCGGCGATCAAGCACCCGAGAACGGAAGCACCTTCCGCGGAGGAGCTGCTAAGCGGCGCTCACGTCCATCGCCGCGGAGATCCGCCATGAACCTCGCCAAGTTCGAACGCTACCCCCTCACCTTCGGCCCCACGCCGGTCGAGCCCCTGCCCCGCCTCTCGGCCCATCTCGGCGGCGACGTCGCGATCTGGGCCAAGCGGGAGGACTGCAACTCCGGCCTCGCCTTCGGCGGCAACAAGCTGCGCAAGCTCGAATACATCGTGCCCGACGCGATCGCCTCGGGCGCCGACACGCTGGTCTCGATCGGCGGCGTGCAGTCGAACCACACCCGCATGGTCGCGGCGACGGCCGCCAAGATCGGCATGAAGTGCCGGCTGGTGCAGGAAGCCTGGGTGCCGCACGAGGACGCCGTCTACGACCGCGTCGGCAACATCCTGCTGAGCCGGGTGATGGGCGCCGACGTGCAGCTCGTGGAAGAGGGCTTCGACATCGGCATCCGCGCGAGCTGGGAGGCCGCGATCGCGGACGTGAAGGCCAAGGGCGGCAAGCCCTATGCGATCCCCGCCGGGGCGTCGGTCCACGAATTCGGCGGCCTCGGCTACGTGGGCTTCGCCGAGGAGGTCCGCGCACAGGAAGCGGACCTCGGCTTCACCTTCGACTACATCGTGGTCTGCACCGTGACCGGCTCCACCCATGCCGGCATGCTGGTGGGCTTCGCGGCCGACGGGCGGGCGCGCAAGGTGATCGGCATCGACGCCTCGGGCACCCCGGGGCAGACCAAGGCCCAGGTGCTCGACATCGCGCAGCGCACCGCGGCGCTGGTGGAGCTGCGCCAGGACGTGACCGCGGACGACGTCGTGCTGGTCGAGGACTATGCCTATCCCTGCTATGGCGTGCCCTCGGCCGAGACGAAGGACGCGATCCGCCTCTGCGCGCGGCTCGAGGGGATGATGACGGACCCGGTCTACGAGGGGAAGTCGATGCAGGGGATGATCGACCTCGTGCGCAAGGGGTTCTTCCCCGCAGGCTCGAAGGTGCTCTACGCGCATCTCGGCGGCGTGCCGGCGATCAACGGCTACAGCTACGCGTTCCGCAACGGCTGAGGCCTGACGCGGCGGACCGGGGGGCGGGCCCAGTCCCGCCCGTCCTCGGGTGGCGGCGATCGCCACCGCGCGCAGCGTGCCGGGAGAGCCCTGCTTCCCCCCGGCCCCGCCCTCTCGCCGCTCCCTCTGGCCTCGAAGGTCGCCGCCCCCGAACGTCGCTCGGCGCGAACGTCTCCCGCTCCGAACATCTTCCGCGCCCGACCCGTCCAGGCCGACATCTTGGACAATAAAAGCTCCTGCTTGCTTGAACTGCCAGAGGCCCGGAGCAGCCAACCGGGTCGCCTGTCCGCTGTTTCACCCCCATCGGAATGCGGCGAGATTGCGGCCGACGTCCGAAAGGCAAGAATTCCCTCAGGGACAGGAGAAGCTTCATGCGCAATTTATTGCTCAGCAGCGCGATGGCCCTTGCACTGGCAACCCCGGCATTCGCGGCCGGCAACAGCGCCCACTCCGGCCAGAGCGCCGGCAAGGCCATGCAGTCGCAGGCTGGCAACCAACAGGCGAGCGACTGGATTCGGGTGACCTCGGCGGAGAACCTGGTTGGGCGGGACGTCCGCACCAAGGACGGCAAGGATGCCGGGCGGATCGACGGCATCGTCCTCGATATCCCGCAAGGCGACGTCGTCTACCTGCTGATCGGGTCCGGCGGCCAACTCGACATCGGCAACGACCGCATCGCCGTTCCGTTCGGCGTGCTGCAGACCCCGGTTCCCGCGGATGAGGATGCCGCGGTGGTGGTCAACCAGGACCTGGGCAAGCTGCGCGACGGCAAGCGGATCTCCAACGATCGCTACGGCGACCTGGGGAACGAGTCCACGATGAAGCAGGTCTATGGCTCGTATGGCATCGGAATGCCGTCCGGGTACCTGGTTCCCCCCATGCCCGGTCGCGACCAGCACCGCTACATGCTCGTTCGCCCGGACGAGGTGTCGATGCTGGGTGATTCCGGGAACATGCGAGCACAGAACGTCCGCGGCACGGACGTGCTGCGCCCGAACGGCGACGATGTCGGGGAGATCGACCAGGTCGTGATCGATCCCGCCAGCGGCCGCGTTCCGTACCTGCTGCTGTCCTCCGGCGGCTTCCTCGGGATCGGCAACGATTGGGTGCCGGTGCCGCCCCAGGCGCTTTCCTGGTCGTCGGACAAGGATGCCTTCGTCCTGAAGGACAAGGGCCTCGACCCGACCGCGATGCAAGCGCTGCGCAAGAGCGACCTTCCCGCGCGTGTCGCGCGCACCCAGGTGCAGACGCTCTACGAGCGGTTCGACGTGACGCCGTACTGGGACAAGCAGCAGGGCAAGGATAAGGGCTGACCGGCGTGCGTAAGGAGCGGGGTGGCGAAAGCCACCCCCCTCTCATGCCGTCACAGGCGCAGCAACGATCCGCCGATCCCGCGATCGGCGAGCGCCTTGCGGCGATCGAGCGCATCCTGCGCACCACGGCAATCGCCGCCTTCCTGCTGCTGATCGCCTGGCTGCTGCGCGACGTCCTGCTCCTCGGCTTCGCCGCCGTACTGCTGGCCTGCCTGCTCCACGGCGTCGCATCCTTCCTGCACCGCCGCACCGGCATTGGGATCGACTGGACGCTGGCCTTCGTCCTGGTGGCGCTGGCCGCGTTGTTCGGCGGCCTGATCTGGTGGCGCGGCACCGACATGATCAGCCAGGCCCAGCAGCTCACCGACCGGTTGTCCGAACAGGTCGCGCGGTTGTGGCAGATGGCGAGCAATGACGCCTGGGGCGCGGGCATCTCGGGAAGCGTGCAGCGCTCGATCGAGTCGGTCACCAACGGGCTGCCGGGACTCGCGACCGGTGTCGTCACCTCCACACTCGGCATCGGCGGCAGCCTGCTGGTCGTCGGCGTGACCGCCATCTGCCTGGCCGCATCACCGCGGGTCTATGTCAACGGATCGCTCCGCCTCCTGCCCCGTGGCTGGCGCCCCCGTGGACACGAGGTCCTGCGCGAAACGGGGCAGGCCCTGCGCCATTGGTGCCTGGGGCAGTTCATCGACATGCTCGTCGTCACCCTGCTGATCGGCACGGGGCTGTTCCTGCTGGGTGTGCCGCTGGCCCTGACGCTGGCGCTGATCGCGGGGCTGTTTAACTTCGTCCCCTATATCGGCGCGTTGGTCGGCGCCGTCCCGGCGATCCTGGTGGCGCTCGCGCAATCGTCCACCCTGGCGATGTGGGTGGCCGTGCTGTTCCTCGTGGTCCAGACGATCGAGGGCAATCTCATCGCGCCGATCGTGCAGAAGCGGACCGGCACGCTCCCGCCGGCCCTGACCATCGTCTCGCAGACGGTCCTCGGCACGCTGTTCGGCGTTCTCGGCCTGATCCTCGCGACCCCCTTCATGGCCATGCTGCTGGTGGCCGTGCGGATGATCTACGTGGAAACCGTTCTCGAGGGTGCGCCAAAGGGGGATGCGCCCAAGGAGGACGCGCCACACGAAGCCTCGCCCGGGAGCGAGGCCGCTCCTGGGTAGATCCTACACGCGCGGCGCGCGGCTCAGACCGACGGCGGCACCCCCGCCTCGGCCAGCGCCGCCGCCTGCCGGTCCGCGAGCCGCTGCTCGTCGAAATCGGCGATCAGCTCGTTGAACAGCCGGCTCCAGTTCAGCTCCGCCCGCAGCCGCAGGAACACGCCGCCCAGCCCGATCGCGGAGCGGTCCATCAGCACGAACTCGCGCGGCGGCTTCACGCCCCCGGTCCGCTTCAGCCCGGCATGCACCCGCTCCGCCACCTCGCGGCCGAACATCGGGTCGTCGGTTTCCGAAATGCGGCGCACGCGGTCGTCGATCAGCGGCTCGTAGAGGAAGCGCGCCCACATGTTGAGCACGTCCATCTTCTCGCGCGAGAGATCGGTGAAGCCCCAGGTCTCGTAGGCATGGTGCGCGCGGTCGTCGTCATGGTCGCGCACCGCCTCGAACAGGTCGATCACGCCGCGCACGAACTTCGCCGGGAAGACGCGGATCGCGCCGAAATCCAGCAGGTTCACCGACCCGTCCGGACGCACCTGGTAGTTGCCCAGATGCGGGTCCCCGTGGATGACGCCGAAATGGTAGAACGGCACGTACCAGGCGCGGAACAGCGCCTCGGCCATGCGGTTGCGTTCCTCCTGCGGCGGATCCTCGGCCAGGCGCTGCATCAGAGGCCGCCCGTCGAGCCAGGTCATCGTCAGCAGCCGCTTGGTGCTGTACTCGGGGATCGGGTGCGGAATGTGCACCGTGGGATGCGCCGCCAGCATCAGCCCATAGAGCCGCATCTGCGCCGCCTCGCGCTCGTAATCGAGCTCCTCGCGCAGGCGTTCGGCCAGCTCCTTGTAGATCTCCTCGTGCTGGATGGCATTGTCCATCCGATGGTAGATCGCCATCGCCAGCCTCAGCTGCCGCAGATCCGCCTCCACCGTGCTCGGCATATCGGGGTACTGCAGCTTGCAGGCGACGTCGGTGCCGTCCGGCAGGGTGGCCCGGTGCACCTGGCCGAGGCTCGCCGCGGCCGACGCTTCCTGGCCGAAGCTGGTGAAGCGGGACTGCCAGTCGGGACCGAGTTCGCTCGCCATGCGGCGCCGGACGAAGGCCCAGCCCATGGCCGGCGCGTTCGACTGGAGCTGCGCGAGTTCGGCGGCGTATTCCGCCGGCAGCGCGTCCGGGACGGTGGACAGGAACTGCGCGACCTTCATCAGCGGCCCCTTGAGCCCGCCCAGGATGGTCCTGAGGTCCTGCGCATGCGCCGATTTGTCGGTCTGGATGCCGAACACGCGGGCACCCGCCACGCGCGCCGCGATGCCGCCGACCGCGCCCGAGGTCCGCGCCATGCGCCGGATCTCGCCGAAGATGTTGCTGCCCGACATGACTAGCGCCCCCCCTCCCCTCGCGGGAGGGGGATGGGGGGCGGGGGCGCCGCGTGGGAGCCCCCGTCCTGGCCGGCTGCTTCCAGGATCACGAGACGAACGACTCCTTCGAGATTGCGGAAGATCTCCGCGTTCGGGATTCGCAGGACACGCAGGCCATGCCTGCGCATCCACGCATCGCGGACAGCGTCACGGGCTGTCGCGTCCCAGTGAGAGACGCCATCAAGCTCGATCACCAGCCGCGCCGCTGGGCAGTAGAAATCCGCGATGTACGGGCCGATCGGCACCTGGCGGCGGAATTTCAGGTCGTGCGCCGCGTGGTTGCGGAGTGCGGCCCAGAGCTTGCGTTCGGCAGGGGTGGCTTCCCGACGCAGGGCGCGGGCTTTCTGGAGCTGGGTTTTGGGCGCGGATGGTGCGTGCTCGGGTGGCACCCCCTCCCCCCATCCCCCTCCCGCAAGGGGAGGGGGGGATTCTGACGGACTCGTCATGCTCACGCGCCCTGCTCCAGCTCGTCGATGAAGCCCGCGATCACGTCGAGGCCGCGGGTCCAGAAGGCCGGATCGGAGGCATCGAGGCCGAACGGGGCGAGCAGCTCCTTGTGCCGCTTCGTACCGCCGGCACGCAGCAGGTCCAGGTACTTCGTCTGGAAGTTCGGATGCCCCGACTGGAACACCGAATACAGCGCGTTCACCAGGCAATCCCCGAACGCATAGGCGTAGACGTAGAACGGCGAGTGGATGAAGTGCGGCACATAGGACCAGAACACGCTGTACTCGGGCGTGAACTCGAAGGCCGGCCCCAGGCTCTCGGTCTGCACGCCCATCCAGATCTCGCCGAGACGTTCCGGCAGCAGCTCGCCGGAGCGGCGTTCGTCATGCACCCGGGTCTCGAACTGATAGAACGCGATCTGGCGGACCACCGTGTTCAGCATGTCCTCCACCTTGGAGGCCAGCATGATGCGGCGCTGCTGCGGCGTCGCGGCGTCGAGCAGGGCGCGGAAGGTCAGCATCTCCCCGAACACGCTCGCCGTCTCGGCCAAGGTCAGCGGCGTGCCGGACATCAGGTAGCCCTGCGTCCCGGCCAGCACCTGGTGCACGCCATGCCCCAGCTCGTGCGCCAGCGTCATCACGTCCCGCGTCCGCCCATGGTAATTCAGCAGCAGGTACGGGTGCGCGCTCGGCACCGTCGGGTGGGCGAAGGCGCCGCCCGCCTTGCCGGGCGTGGGACGTGCGTCGATCCAGGCCTGGTCGAAGAAGCGCTTGCCGACCGTGGCGAGTTCGGGACTGAACGCGCCGTAGGCGGTCAGCACCCGCTCCCGCGCCTCGGCCCAGGGGATCGTGCGATCCTCGTCCTCGGGCAACGGTGCGTTGCGGTCCCAGTGCTGCAGCTTGGGCAGGCCGAGCCACTTGGCCTTCATCTGGTAGTAGCGGTGGGAGAGGCGCGGATAGGCATCGCGGACCGCCGTGACCAGCGCGTCCACCACCGCGTCCTCGACCATGTTGGAGCGGTTGCGGTAGCTGCCGGGGCGCGGATAGTGGCGCCAGCCGTCGATGATCTCCTTGTCCTTCGCCAGCGTGTTGGTGATCAGCGAGAACAGCCGGATCCGCTCCCCGAACGCCGCGCCGATCGCCTTCCCGGCGGCCTCCCGCACGCCGCGGTCCCGGTCGGACAGCCGGTTGAGCGTGGCGCTGACCGTCAGCTCCTCCCCGTCCAGCGGGATGCGCATCGCGGCCACGGTCTCGTCGAACAGGCGGTTCCAGGCCGCGTGGCCGGTCACCTCCTTCTCGTGCAGCAGCTTCTCGAGCTCGTCGGAGAGCTGGTGCGGACGGAACACGCGCAGGTCCCGCAGCCAGGGGCGGTAGCGCGCGAGCGTGGGATCGGCGAGCTTGTCCTCGAGCACCGCGTCGTCGAGCCGGTTCAGCTCGAGGGTGAAGAAGATCAGGTGGGTGCTGATCGCGGTGACCCGCTCCTGCGCGGTCTGGTAGAAGCGGCCGATCGCCGGATTGGTGGAATCGGCGCTGAACAGGAGCTGGGCGTAGGACATCAGGCGCCCGAGCCCCTCTTCGATCCGCTCGTATTCGGCGATGGCGGCGGCGAGCTCCGCGCCCGAGAGGCTGGCGAGCCGGCCCTGGTAGGCGGTGGCGAAGCGGCTGGCATGCTGTTCGGCGGCAGCGAGGTCGGCCTGCACCGCCGGACTGTCCGGCCCCGGGTAGAGATCGGACAGGTCCCAGGCCGGCAGCGTCGCGTCGGCGGCCTGGGCGCGGGGGGCGTCGTTCATCGAAAGGGAGTCCTCGAGGCTGCTGCGTTCCCTGCTCATGTAGAGTAGGAACCTGACCCGTCAAAGGGTTGCGCCCACGCAGCCTGTACAGGGGAGGCAACGCTGCGCACCTATCCGACCTGGCCGAACCTGGCCGCGATGATGTTCGGGCTGGCTCGCACCTGGCCCGCCAAGCCGATGCTGCGCCACCATCGCGACGGCGCGTGGCACGGCGTGACCTGGGCGGCGTTCGGCCGGATGGCGGCGTCCTGCGCGCGGCATCTGCGCGCGGCGGGGGTGTCGGCCGGCGATCGGGTGGTGATCTGCGCCGAGAACCGCCCGGAATATCCGATCGCCGAAACGGCGCTGATGGCGATCCGCGCCGTGCCCGTGCCGACCTACACGACCAACACGGTGGCCGATCATGTGCACATCCTGCGCGATTCCGGCGCGCGGGCGGCGATCGTCTCCTCCCCTGCCCTCGTCGCCAAGCTGCGGGAGGCCGGCGCGCAGGTGGGTGGCCTCGACCTGCTGGTGGTGATGGAGCCGGAGGCGGAGACGCCGGACACGGTCGCGTGGGCGACCCTGGTGGGGGACGACCAGCCGCTGGACGACATCGCGCTGGAGGCCTCGGGGATCCCGCCGGGGGCGCTCGCCTGCCTGATCTACACGTCGGGCACGGGTGGCGCGCCCAAGGGCGTGATGCTGCCGCATCGCTGCATCCTGTCGAACTGCCGCGGCGCCTTCTCCCTGGTGAAGCCCCTGAAGCTCGAGGACGAGGTCTACCTGTCCTACCTGCCGCTGTCGCACAGCTACGAGCACACGGTCGGCCAGTTCTTCGTGCTCAGCCTGGGGACCGAGATCGTCTATTGCCGCGGGGTCGAGCACCTGGCCGCCGATCTGCTGGCGATCCGCCCGACCCTGATGACGGCCGTGCCCCGCGTGCTGGAGGTGATCCGCGGCCGGGTGCTGGCCCAGGTCGCGCGCCAGACGCCGCGGCGGCAGGCACTGTTCCAGCGCGCGCTCGCCCTGGGGCTGCGGCGGATCGAGGGGGAGCGGCTGGGCGTCGCGGAGCGTATCGCCGATGCGGTGCTGGACCGGCTGGTGCGCGCCAAGGGCGGCGCCCGCCTCGACCCCGAGGTGGGCCGCTTCTTCCTGGCACTCGGCCTGCCCATCATGCAGGGCTACGGCCAGACCGAGGCCGGGCCGGTGATCAGTGCCAACCCGCCCGATGCGATCCACATCGAGACGGTGGGGCGGGTGCTGGAGGGCGTGGAGCTGCGGCTGGCCGAGGACGGGGAGATCCTGGTGCGCGGCGACCTGGTGATGGACGGCTATTGGGGCCAGCCGGCCGAGACGGCGGCGGTGATCCGGGACGGGTGGCTACATACGGGCGACATCGGCGCGCTGGATGCGGCGGGGTATCTGCGGATCACGGACCGGAAGAAGGACATGATCGTGCTGTCCGGCGGCGAGAACGTCTCGCCCGCGAAGATCGAGGGCATGCTGATGGCGGAGCCCGCGATCGCCCAGGCGGTGGTGGCGGGGGACGGGCGGGCGGGCGTGACGGCGCTGGTGGTACCGGCGGAGGGTCAGGACGACGTGGCGGTGGCGATCGCGGTGAACCGCACGAACATGCGGTTGTCGGTGACGGAGCGGATCCGCAAGCACGCGATCGTTCCGGCGTTTACGATCGAGAACGGTCTGATGACGCCGACGCAGAAGATCCGCCGGATGATGGTGCTCCGCGCGAACGCGGAGGTCCTGGCGGGCCTGCACGGGTAGGCTTGGTGGATCGCGACGGAGGCGGCTGGGGCGGGCCCCGTGTCATGGCCCCCGCAGGGCGGCCCTCCACGCCTTTCCATGCCCCCAAGCCGTGGATGGCCGGCACAAAGCCCGCCCTGACACCGGGGGGG
>ERZ778029.2231-NODE-2231-length-13625-cov-4.288136_pt1 | contig 13625 bp, 17 predicted proteins | sample MGYA00375759_ERZ778029 | MGnify/ENA primary metagenome ERZ778029 (study PRJEB29350, sample SAMN05389819) | bioreactor metagenome | isolation source: Ammonium sulfate bioreactor | place: South Africa: University of Cape Town | collected 2014-04-04 ...
GTATCGATGGATCGGAGCATGGAGCGACGAGGGAAGCATGATCGAGCGCTCGGGGGTTGAAGTCGTCGCGGGTGTGGATGTGCCACGCATCGAGCGCGTTCGTGCCGGCCACACCAACGACAAGTTGAGTGTACAGGCGCAGCAAGCTACCCCCTCCACCGAATCGTGCCGCACCGGTATCACGCCTTTCTTGCGTCTCTATCTACCAGAACCACGTCTACCAAGACTACCGTCAAGACACAACGCGAGGCAAGCGCGCAAGAAACCAAGACAACCACACTAACCTACGCTACGCGAGCGCGCGCGAGAGATATGACGAGCAAGGCACCACTCGTCAAAGCGCGCCCTTTTCCTCTTTCTCTCTTTGTGCCACTGGTCCGTTCGTCCGCGCTTCTCCATCTCCTCCTTCCTGTTGGCTGCAGGCCTCGAACGTTGGACACGAGCACTCGAAACTCCTGCTCGCTCCTATCGCTTGCGAGCTCCAGCGAATGCCCGAGTGTGTTCAACCTACACATCTCCAGCTCCAAGTACCACCTCTCGTCAACGCTCGTGCATGCTCAGTGCGCACCTAGTAGGTACCAGACAATAAGACACACAGGAGTCCGTTCGTCGGGCATCGGACCACGAGATAGCTGATCGCTGCATGCCACGATCCAGAGTGGTCCTGCTGCCGGAGAAACTCAGCATACCCAGGTCTTCATCAATACACACACGCGTTTGCTTTACAAGGCTTAAGAACGCGACATTGATATCAATTCGCACTATCACGACAATGTGTTGGCAATAGAGAGTGAGATAGTAGAGCGCGAGAGGCAGATATTGAGGAGATAGACAGGAATGAGAGAGGGAGAGAGATAGATCGAGAGATACATGTATGTAGAGAATACGCGACAGCTGGAGCTCTTTCAATCGTCGATCACAGCACAATGGCCGTAGCAATGAAGGAGATTCTGGCTCATAACGATGCAATGATACACGAGTTGCGAATAACGGGAGGAGGAGGGAAGGAGGTAGGTTACAAGAGACATATGGAGAATGGCACACAAAGAACTCTCCTGTACAACGCGCAGCCCGAACTCGGCGGCAGCGCTATCGCGGTGGATGTTTCAACTTCTTGTGTTGCATGAACTCGCTCTCGACCACGAATCCGGCATGGCACGCGGCACAAACGAACTTCTTTTCGAGAATGTGGATACGCTTGACGTGGATCGTAATGTCGTTGCGGCTCTTGGAGCTGAAGATGCAATTGAGCCAGCCACACTTGAATCGGTACTTGCGATTCGAGACCGTCATGTCGGGCACCATGTGCGCAATGTGCTCGTGGACGTGAGCGCAGAGCTCCTCGTGAGACGCGTGCTGGCCAACGTTGCACGAGCGCCAGCGACACTCGGTGGGCTTGGGTTCGCTCGCTACCGGTGTCTGAGGTGGAGCTGTACGGTACAGTGCAATCGTCAATACAGTGCGCCCACGCTAGCGAGCAGGAAGGCACGAACTGCAAGAACGTACATCGTGCGGCTGTTCGTTTCACCTTTGGTTGAAGTTGCTCGTGGCCTTCTGAGGCCGAATCGTCGGGCAGCTCCTCGCCGTGGACCGTGCGAAAGTGAACCTCGAGCATATGGCGCACTTGGTAAGTCTTGCCACATCGGCTGCACTCGAACGGCGAGTGGCGATTTCGGCAGTGCTCGACCAGCGCCTCGACGGTCGCGAAGCGAGTGCTCGACCGCGAGCACTTGTGCCACTGGCACGCCAAAGCATCGTTCGGGTTTCTTGCGAGTTGTTGCGCCGCATGCACTTGTTCGATGTGGTGACACAAGTCACGAGCGTTGTAGAATTCGAGGGCGCATCGGTCCCATCGGCAAACGCAATGATTGAGTCGCGGCGACGAAGGTGATGAAGAGCTCGATGATTGAATGGACGCTACAATCATTCAGCGTGCAGCGTGAGAGTCTCGTCTCTCTCACACTCACAGTGATTGCATATGCGCGTCGTACCTTTTCTCCTCCCATTTCGGGTGGTAGGATCGTAGTCTCCGTCGTCGTCATCATCGTCATCATCGTCATCGCGATCGAACACGTCCTGGCGATCATCACCGCTATCATTGGGCTCGGTGTCGAACGAATCCTCGATACTCTTGGAGAGCGTAAAGCCGTGCTCGTCGAAATGACTGTGAATGGTGCCGAGAGAGGAGCCGGCGTCGTAGTGGAACTCGTCGCTATCTTCGCCCGGTGTCGTGTCGCTGCTTGCAGGCAACGTACTGCCGTTGCTGCTGTGGAGGCTGCGGTTGAGAGCCACGGGGCTATTGTTGAGAAACTGCTGATAGCTGTCGGGTTCGCGGTCGATCATGTCGGCGATGATTGCACGAGCGACGGCCTCGTCATCGTCCGAGAGGTTGACCGACAAGGCCATGTTGATGTTGTCCCAGAGTTGTTGCTCGTAGAAACTGCTATCGATCGTGCGTCGGAATCCACGAGCGTCGACGAGGCACTGTTGCGTGTAGGTTCGACTCGGGTCGCGGTGTGTGTAAGCGAGTACAAAGGTCGCTGCGCACATTCTGTCGTCAGAGAACACCGGCACTGCGCCATTGGTGCGGCTGGCATCGTGAGCGTCGGCTTCGTGGGTTAGGTAGGTGAGCCCAGCTTCGAAAGGGAACGTGATCAATCCGACCGGCTGAGCGTCAGTAAGCGTGGTTGGAATCTGTAAAAGATGATGAACCGAAATCATCGTGAGTCTGAGGTATCCAAATCAAAGAGCAGGCTAGTAATTCGGGTGTTGGTGTGTGTGGGTGTGTGATGTCGAAATGAGGTCGATTCGATCGGTGATTCTAGGTTGCGGCAGCCGAGTACAGAGTGGACGCGAATCTTGAAGAGCGCGCACAAGCACAGCCGAGAGGAGAGAGAGAGAGAGAGAGAGAGAGAGAGAGAGAGATGGGGTTGTGTAGCTGATTGAAATACGTACACCAATGAATAGCAGACCCAAGGCAACAGCTCGACGAGCATCATCGGACATGATCAAGATCGCCGTGCTCCAGCCTTGTTGTTGTCGATGGCGAATGATGGCGAGCATCACATCGACCAAGGCGCCACAGAGAGCTCGTCCTGTGGTCGTTGCGATTCGACCTTGTTCAATGTGCGATGCTTCGGGTTCCAACGAGGTGGAGGAGCAGGAAGCGAAGGAAGCGGAGGAAGCGTCGGCGGGGTCGATTGTAGCTTGTTGTTGTTGAGTGTCGGGAGAGAGCGAGCGAAAGAGCGATCGCCAAGACGCGGGGTTGCCGACAGTGGGCTCGTCGATCGTTAGCGAGAGTACATCGAGCCACGAGAGGCGCTTGTACTTATCAAACTCCGAGAAGGCGTGTGTAGTTGCCGGCGGGATGCTGCTTATTGTCGAGAGGATAGGACGCGAAGGGGAGGACGGCGACTGCGAGTCCAGATGAGGTTGGCGCAGGCCTGATGTACCCAGCGCCGTGGCATCGGCATCGGCGCAATGCGGAGGAGCACCAGCGAGTTGTAGAGTTGTTGATGGTGGTAGTGGTAGCGTTGGTGTCTTGATTGGAGAGGAGGACGATGCAGGCAGTCGATCGTGAGCCGAGAGCAGCGACGTCGAGACGACGAGCGTGTCGCATGATTGATGCACGAAGCTCACATCGAACGGCTTGACTCGGGAGCTCTCACCAAGTACATCGCGATTCTCGGTCAAGAACTCTCCCAGGCGCTCAAAGTATCGATGGATCGGAGCATGGAGCGACGAGGGAAGCATGATCGAGCGCTCGGGGAAGGTCGAGGTCGCCGTGAGTTACGCGCGGCGGGCCGATAGTTTTCGGACGCGCGCGATGGTTCTCGATAGCTCACACGCGTGAGCGGCACGCTCGTCGGATCGTACGAGCAAATCCAGCGCTATTGCCAGGTACGAGAGACGAGGAGAGCGAAGAACGAGCGAGCCCAGTGACGTTGGAGTGCTGGGCGACGGCGAGGGATGGAGGGCGGATGCGTGCCAGAGCAGATGGGCGCGCGGCACGAGCGGCACGACAACAGCGACAATCGCGTGAAGCGGCGGCACGATCGCGCGCGCCGCTGACGAGCAGTTGAACGCCGCTGCCGTCGCCGATATCAGCAAGCACGCAGCAGACGGTAGACGAGGAGCAAGGAGGGAAGAGGAGCACGAGAGGAATGCGCGGAGAGCAAGCGCAGGTGCTCAAGCGGAGAGCGCGCGCGGTTAATGAGAGCGAGAACGAGAACGAGAGGGAGGAGGCAGCGAGAGGGTTTCGTATGCGAGCGAGAGGCCTGGAGAACAATAGCGCAAACGAGGCAGACATGTTGGAGCGCACTATTGCTCTACTCGTCTCCCGCCGAAATCGCGCAATGCACGCACGCATCAGATGTGCCACCAGGTGGAGAACAGGAGAGGATTGCTATCCAACTACCTACATAGATGAACCAACCAGTCATTTGTTCATTCGCTCGCTCGGCATCAAGCCATCTCATATCGTCGTCGCTGCTGTTGCTTGGAGATACTTTGGTTGCTCTCGTCTCATTGTAGCTCGCTGCGAACCCACTGATTCATGGACCTCGACACTGAGGAATCCAAGCTTGCTCCGTTCAGCCTGCTACCACCAATCTCCGTCGGTATCGAGCGCGACATTCTCTTCGAACTCGAGCAGCCAAGCCCTCCCGTCGCGACGACGACTACCACGACGACGAGCGATTCGGCAACGACTCCTACACCTCTTGCTACCACTACTACCACCACGTCCATGATCGATATCACTGGTTCGACGCCTCGAAAGTTTCGTTCGATGCTCGAGCTCGTTCGCATTCTGCAAGAGCGTGTTCCCACCGTCTCGACGCTCGATGAGTTGCTGTTCTACGACGCCAGCGATTCGTGCTGGCGTGTGCTATCAGATCGAATCGACTTTGATTCGCTACCCAATCCACTGCATGTTCGAGTCGGTAGCGGCCAATGCGATGAGTCTCCACAACAACTCGAGCACCAGCGTGAACGAGATGCTCGTATGTAGGGCACCCACGCACGCACGCGTATCTGGTTGGCGCTTCTGTATTCATCACCACATGTGTGCACTGCACCAGATCTCAAGCACCTCTACTCGCTGTGCAACATGCATCTGCGCTACCGAGTACGTCGTCTCAATGGGCACCCGCGCTTCTCAAGCAATGCTTGACAGTATTTGATTGGTTGTGTAGGCGCAGTATCGCAAGCAACAGCTCGAGCACAAGATCTCCAACTTGTCGGTGGACTTTAAGAAGCAAATACGTGTCAGTAGTAGTGGTGGTACCAAACGACCTGGCTCTTCGTCTATCATGAAGGATCGATGATGGCCTGAAGTGAAGCTTGAGAGGGAGTGAGTGATAAATGTAATGGATCGCTGTAATCAGTGTTTGGTGAGGTGAAGGAACAAGAGAGCGCGCGAGAGTGAGAGAGAGAGAGCGAGAGAGCGCGAGAGTATGAGACAAAGAGGCTGTGGGTGAGGATGGGTGGGTGGATCATAGAACGAATGCATGCACGGATTGCTGGATGGACGTGATAGGAATAGGGATAGGGGGAGGGGAAGGAACAAACAACTAGAACAATCGTGCGTGGTACGGCAGCGTGTATCCAAACCTTGCTGTACTCTACAAACCATACACCAACGAAAGCACTCGACGCGTGCAGATCATTGCAATGACGTGCCGGCTACACGAATCATATCACGCGTCGTTAGTCATCATCACGACGCATCCGGATGAGCTCTCTTGCGATGCCACACGTACACGTGCTGCTCTCGTCAGCAGGGTTGCTAAACAAAATGTGTTTGGCGGAGCGGATGCGCTTGGCGAGTTCGATCGTCTCCTCGAGCGAAGCCGTGTTGTTGAGCTCGGCCGCCATCTCCTCGAGGCGGTCCAGCACGCCAGCAATGGCCTCGTCGACCGTTTGCTTGATGTTGCGAAGCTTCAGCTGCTCGGGCGACAGGTCCTCCTCGTCCTTCTCGGGCTTCTTCTTCTTCTTTTTCTTCTTGCTCGGCACGCCGATCAGAGCCTCGAGCGACGAGAGCTCTCCCTTCGCGATGAGCTTCTCGTCCTCTTTGGTACGCTGCATGTGCATGTGTGTGTGAGTGAGTGCAAGTAGCCACTGATGAAGGCAGGGTGTGCGTGTGTGTGGCACACGTACCGGGAAGAGGTCGTAGTACTCGTCGATCATGATGCGCAAGATGTTCGAGATCTTGGGCGCGTGGCGCAACAACTCCAACGACTCGACCTTGGGCCTCAAGAGAATCTGACCAAAGACGATGGCAAGGTTGTTGCTGTTCATCTTGTTGCGTTCTGACTCGGAGCAGACGCGCGACAGGAACAAGAAGAGACAGCTGGCGAGGAGGCGGTTGTTGGGCGGCAGCTTCTGGATCAACGAGCGAAGCTGGCCGCGGTTGTCTGCATGATCTAGTATCACACGCAAGCATCACACGCAGTCGTTAATCCTCTTGTTGGCGTCGTTATGGCGAGCAGTATCAAGAAGAGCAAGCAGCATTCGATTGCTGTCCTTGATCGATGCAGAACACAAGAGAGCGAGAGAGCGACCACGAACATACCTGCCGCGGCGATGAACGAGTCATACAGGGCAAACGTGAACAAGGGCTCAGGTAGTTCAATAAAGTAGGCCTTGAGCAAGCCGGCCACAAGATGTGCGTCGTAGCGCTTCAGGTCCGGCATGTCACCTGGTGATTCGATAGAACGACGAAGGCCGCCATCAACACGACGATCAACATCATGCTAACGATTGGGCGAAGAAGCATCGTCGTCACAATCACACGTACCAGCATCGAGACCCGTCTTGAGATTCTCGAGCTCCTTGACACCGGCCGAGACACGAAAGAGTCCCTCGGTACCAATGTGATCGGGCGCATTGAGATACGTGAAGATATTCTTGAGTACCGCAGGCAGCGTGCCTGGCTCGAGCCGGCCCATCACATCTTCCAGCGGTACGCCGAAGATGCGATGGCTCATTTTCCGATAGTGGCCCTCAGGTGAGAGGCTATTGAGTTGTTTGTGTGTGTGTGTTGGTTGAGTAGCCTCCAATCTATCCAATCAATCTATCCCCAGAGATCGATATCGATGTTGTGTGTGTGTGTGAGTGATAGAAGGGAGGCAGACAAGAGAGCGAGAGCAAAAAACGACGATCTCTTTCACGATGAGATCTTAACGTCGCGCCAGAGACAGTGATCGCGCTACGCTGGAGCGGGCGAGGCAAAAAAAAAGACAGAGGACAATACCGGAGTTGAACCGGTGACCTATCGGACTGCAGCCGATTGCTCTACCGCTGAGCTAATTGTCCTGCTGGATTCGAGAGCGATGAGCTGAGCCATGCAATTTCACTCGTGGCCTCGATGTCGGGCGACCTTCTTTGTTCGATGGGCGCGCTCTTCTTTCCCTTCTGCTCCTCCGCTGCTGCTGCTCCGCGCGTAACTCACGGCGACCTCGACCTTCCCCGAGCGCTCGATCATGCTTCCCTCGTCGCTCCATGCTCCGATCCATCGATACTTTGAGCGCCTGGGAGAGTTCTTGACCGAGAATCGCGATGTACTTGGTGAGAGCTCCCGAGTCAAGCCGTTCGATGTGAGCTTCGTGCATCAATCATGCGACACGCTCGTCGTCTCGACCTCGCTGCTCTCGGCTCACGATCGACTGCCTGCATCGCCCTCCTCATCGTCACCGGCGATCAGCCACAACTCTCCATTCTCGACCGCGCACAATGGCACCACCGAACCACGCACCGTGGGTTTCGAGGACTCGGTTCCGAATGGCGGCGATGACGACGGGAGCAGCAGCAGCGATGTCAATCACGAACGCCTCTCGTGGCTCGACGTGCTTTCGATCATCATGCCAGCCTCCTTCGTTCCAGCGCACCAGCCCACTCTGCAAGAGGCTCTCTATCACAACACAACTCGGGCCTCCGATCTCCTCCTCGCAGAGGCATCGCCGGCACCGGCACCGGCACAAGTTGCGTCACCCTCGCACATTGAACAAGGTCGAATCGCAACGACCACAGGACGAGCTCTCTGTGGCGCCTTGGTCGATGTGATGCTCGCCATCATTCGCCATCGACAACGACAAGGCTGGAGCACAGTGGTCTTGATCATGTCCGAGGAGGCTCGTCGAGCTGTTGTCTTGGGTCTGCAAGAGTCTGGAACGCCTGTACGCCATCGAGCTCGGTCTCGCTCTTTCTCGCCTTTTTTTGAGTGCGTGCGTGTGTAAGCAAAGTAGCTGACTGGTTGTATTACCCACGATAGATACCAGAGGCGCTGCTCGACATGCAACCAATTGGCATCATCTCGTTCTCCGCACAAGAGAGCAAGGCAAGCGTCCATCACAGCAGCAACCACCACAATCAACAACAACACCATGTGCCTCGACTCAACGGTAATGGCACCTGCAACACTTCTCATTCCCCGATGCAACCGATGCAAACGACACAACCGGCTCTGCCACGAATGCTTGCACCGTTCGTGCTGGCCTATCAACATCGCGACCTCGACGTCACTTATGCCACCGAGGAACTCGTGGATTCACAACGTTTTCGACGCCATATCGACAGCAGCTTCCACGACGAACGGCTGTGGGCGAACATCAACTTTGCCGTCGCCGTGCAGGACTCCAGCGAAGACGACGACGACGACGACGACGACGACGATGGTGATAATGTCGACGACAACGGCGAAGATGGGCGAGACTACGCTGATGAGAGCGACGCTGGCTATGGTGACAGCGATAGCTCGGCTTCATTCTACAATGGCCACCACCACCACCAGCAGTACCATAACATGGTGCTCGAGAACTACGACCATGCGAACTCGTCGAATCGAATGTGCGAAGAGGAGGACGACGACGACGATGGTCTCGAGTACTACGATGACGACTACCACACGACCATTCCGGTCATGCTCGAAGGGCATGCCGTTATCGTGCCACACGACAGCGCCACGGCCGTGCTCTCGTCACCGGCTCTACTCGCCACCCACACAGCGGCTGCCTCGGCCTCTGCTGCATCCGGCTTCTACGCTCGCCCATCGTCTACCAGCGCCGCGCCGCGTCCAAAAACCAAGAAGCCGAGACAACACCAATCCGCTTCGTCATCAACCAAAATGCAACAAGCCTCCTCGACCGGGCCTCCAACACCCGTGCCAGGATCCGATGTGCCGCCAGTGGAGACCGAACGACGGCAAAAGTCCCAAGTGCCATCCGCATTCAAGTACAAGCGCCGCAAGTACTCTGCCGCCAGTGATGCTCCTCTGGTCGGTATGTATATTCGCGTGCCTGTATATATTTGTGCAAAAGTGTGATGATATGACTGACGGTGTGCACGACACAGATGGACCAAAGCCGACCGAGTGCAGCTGGCGCCACTGTGGCGCCGGCGACCTCGGCGAACATGAGACGCTGTGCCTGCACGTCCACGAGCACATTGCATCGATGATACCCGACATGTCAGTTCCGAACCGCAAGGACCGATACAAGTGCGGCTGGCTCGGGTGCTACTTTAGCTCCAAGAGCAAGAACGACATTACGATCCACGTGCGTCGTATCCACATTCACGAGCGGCTGCAACGCTGCCCCAAGTGCCCGTACGAGTGCGTGCCGGTCAGCGAGCTCATCAAGCACATGCGCGTCAAGCACGGCCACCATTCTTCGTGAGCGCATCGCTGCCTCGTCGTCGTTGTTGTATATCATGTCGTCACGTGCCTCTTGTGTTGTAGATTGCGATTGGATGTGAATGTAGTATTGTGCATGTGCGTGGTGCGTTTGTGTTTGTGTTTGTGCGGACTCGACAACGACCGAGCATCGATCAAGTATCACTGCGTCTCCCTCACTCTCACTTTTTCTCTTTCTACCATGCTCGATGTGAATCGATCAATCGATTGATCTACGCATCGCTGGGCTCACTCGAGCGTCTGCCCTTGCGTATCTAACTCGTCTGCTGATAACAACGCGTGTCAGCCAACGCACACACAGCAGAGTAAGGGAGGTGCGACACTATTGGTGGCGTACCATAGCAGGGCGCAGCAGTGGCAGCCCACTCGGGAAGCGGGCATCGCCATCGGTTGCCCGCCAGTTTCAAGCCGCCAAAGATCATGTGTTGCTCCAAGAAGGGCAAGTCAGCCAGTTGTCCTTGGAGTTGATTGTTTTGCAGGTCCCTACAACAATCGCTCACTATTACTCAGAGCCAAAACACACGAGGCACAGAGAGAGAGAGAGAGAGAGAGAGAGAGTAGTGTAGCGCTGACGCACAGTGCGAGAGAGTCGAGCGAGTTCAACGAGGAAGGAATCGTGCCACTCAAGCGGTTGTTTGCCAGGTACAGCAGTTGTAGTGTCGGCACCTTGCCGAGCGACGCTGGAATCGAGCCCTCAAGGTTGTTGCTGTTCAACACACTGGAAAGTCGCCTGATTAGCCCTCCGATACGCCGACTTGCAAACGAGCCTCGAGAATGAGCAACACCAAGCACGCGTACAGCTGTTGCAGAGACTTGGCTCGTCCGATCGATGACGGAATGCTACCTTCGAGCTGGTTGTGTTCAAGGTTGCTACGTTTCGACCATGTGGCACACGTAAGTAACCGATCGAACTCGGCCTCGCGCCGATACGTACAGCACATGGAGCGTCTTCAAGTTGCCGATCGAACTCGGGATGGTGCCCGAGAGGCGGTTGGAGTTTGCTGTAAGTACTTGCAACATTGGCAGCTGATAGAGCACTGCGGGAATCGTTCCAGTCAAGAAGTTATGCTCGACCGAAAGCTGTTGTAGATGTTGAGCCGAGCCCAGCGACTCTGGCAGGCTTCCTTGCAGCCGATTGTAACTCAAGTACCTGGCGAGTAGCACGCAGACGAGTTAGAAACTGCTGCACAACTCGACGAGCGTTGATCGGCAGAGCGAACGTACAAGAGCTCCATCTGTCGCAAGTTTCCAAGAGTCGCTGGAATCTCACCCTCGAGTTTGTTGTAGCTCAATACCCTAATAATCAGCAAACCGAGAGAGAGAGAGAGAGAGAGAGAGCGGAATCAGCTTCCAAGCAAGTTTCAGCAAAGACAACAGCGGGCCACAAACGTACAAAGCTCGAATTTGGGTAAGATCGCCAATCGACTCGGGAATCGAGCCAGTGAACGAGTTGGAATGCAAGGCACTACAAAATACGTTATCATCAGCGAGGTGATCCGTTGTAGTTTTGGTGCAGCAGGTACACGAGAGAGAGAGAGAGAGAGAGCATACAGATTGTACAGCTTGGACAACTTGCAAAGAGCTGCAGGAATGGTACCGCTAAGCGAGTTATCGTGGAGACTCCTGTTCGTGATCCATGGTAAGGATCATGCGAGTCGAAAGAAGCTGCTTCGAGGTAGTAACAGTACGTACAACTGCAGGAGATTTGCGAGATCGCCAAGCTCTTCGGGGATCATTCCTGTGAGTTGGTTGTTATCTAATGCTCTACACGGGTGCCGTCGTCGAATGGTTAAAATCACACCACCGATCGATTCGCTCTCGAAACAAGCTGCATTGATCGTTTGCATTCAATCAATCATTCATACAGTGTTTGAAGCTTGTGAAGCTGCCCGAGAGAGGCCGGAATATCGCCCGAGAGACGATTCTTGGAGATTTGACTGGTATGCGGAACATCGATCAGTATTCAATGTGAGTGCGTGTGAGTGCGTGTGAGTGCGGGTACACGCGCTACAGCTACTACGTACAGGTGCCGAAGGTTGTTGAGATTATTCATTGCTTGCGGAATCGGACCACTCAATTTGTTATCATACAGTTTGCTGTTTGGATATGTGGCAAGGCAGAGAGTGAGTGAGTGAGATAGTAAGAATACCTGGCCAAGCATTCGCACGTACAGATCTTTCAAGCGTATGAGATTCGTGAGGCTCTCTGGAATCGCTCCTTCGAGTTGGTTATAGCTCAGGTCTCTGAACAAGGTGAAGAATCACAGTCGACAGGAACGTAACACATGTTAGGAACGGTCGCAGCAAGCAGGCAGTTGGTTGGATGGTTGGCAGGTATCGCCGTACATCTTCTCGAGGTTCACGAGGTCTCCGAAGGACGACGGAATCGTGCCGGCGATAGCGTTGTTGGGGAGGACTCTAGAGAGGCACCGGGCAGTGAGCGGGTACTGAGCATTCAGAAGCCGAGGAGACCGAGAGTGGCGGCTATCGCTCTCGCACTGCGAGACGTACAAACTCGTGATGGCACCATCGGTACAGTTGACGCCATGCCAGAAGTCGACGCACGGATCGCCGACGAGCCAGTTGGAATGCGAGGTCCAGGTTGCGCCGTTGCAGGCGTGGTAGAGGTCCTTGAGTGCCGCGGCTGTTGAGTGGGACACGTAGGAAGGCGCAGCTCGGCGCACGCACGCGTGTGAGTGGACAGCAGCAGAGCCGAGGTTGGCACGCGATGCAGACGCAGGCATACCTTCAGCTGGCGAGGTCGCCGTCACCGAGGAGCGTGTGAGTGTGACGCCGACCACCGAGACAGCAACTACCGCAACAGTCGCGACCAGGAGCCACGCTGCGCCATACTCAAGTCGCCGCATGACCACGATCAAGATCCTCCCACGCCGAAATGCTCGCCGCAAGTGCGTGCCACCACCAACGAAGCTCCGATACGCAGAGAACGACGAAGAGCAGCACGAGTACGTTGACGCGTCTGACGAGAGACCCACACACAGACGGCGCCACACACGCGTAAACAACGAGACGAGCCGAGAGAGCCGAGCCAGCAAGCGGAGCGGAGCAGCTGACGAGGCAAACTCTGGCGCCGTGGGAGTACTAGTAAAGCAGTAGAGAGTTTACTCTAAGCTTGAGATTTGCTCTACGCTCCTTCTCGTCCATTCGTTCCGCCGTTGCTTCATTCCTTCATTCGTTTGCTGGCTTGCTCGCTCTCTCGCGTCCCCCTCCCTCCTCTCGGGGGCCTTGCGTGTTTGGCGTGGCTGGGTGTAGAGAGGGAGGGAGACGTACCGATCGTCGTTGTGCGGGTTGGCGCCTCCAGCCGGCCACTCTTGACCGAGATATTTACCGTTGTACCCTCGATCTGTCGGGCTTGTTCCACCGTTACCCGCCCGCCGGCCTCATTTGCCCGCGCTCGCCCTCTCGCACATACATTGCGTTGCGTTCGACTCTGCGGTGTTCGTGTACCAGCATATGGCGGCGCACGATTCATTCTCCACCGGTGCAGCGGGCGCCTCGTACTTTTTCGAGCATCTCGCGGCGCAGCACCAACAGCATCATGATCCCGATGGCGCGTTTGCTGTCGTGCAAGCGATGCAACTCCAGCGTCCCGACGAGGTCGAGGTCGTGTCCTCGATGCAGTTCCAAGCTCCAGGCACCACCGATCTCCATCATGTTCATCTGGCGCATCATGCCCAACATCTCCCCATGATGCAACCACAGCATCTGCAACATCTCCAACCTCTCCAGCAACAGCAACAGCAACCGCAGCAGCACCATGATTCTCTCGGGCAGCAGCAGCATTCACCACTGCTACAACCGCTCCACCATCCACAACATCATCATGCCCAACATCACCAACACCATCACGTACTGTTCTCTCACGAGCCACCACTACCACCACCCTCCTCTGAAACCATTGCTCCCACCACCAC
>ERZ778029.2248-NODE-2248-length-13520-cov-4.354103_pt1 | contig 13520 bp, 15 predicted proteins | sample MGYA00375759_ERZ778029 | MGnify/ENA primary metagenome ERZ778029 (study PRJEB29350, sample SAMN05389819) | bioreactor metagenome | isolation source: Ammonium sulfate bioreactor | place: South Africa: University of Cape Town | collected 2014-04-04 ...
AGTAAATCTCTTTCAGAAAAGGGTCTGCGAATCCCTGGGATGAGCGCTACTTGTAATTTATTTAGCGAGAGGTACACATGCAGAGGTTGATGTTATAACGGTTAGACGCATTAAAGCACGTTAAAATGACTTTTTGTAGCATGGAGTTACACCGGTTCTATGAGTATTCCGCGAGAGTGGCACACAGCAACTGTCTTAAACAATGGAAAAGTCTTAGTGGCTGGTGGTTGTGACAGAGGTGGTTATGACATTTCTGAGTGTGAGCTATATGACCCATTGACAGGAAATTGGACGAGTGGTGGTAGCCTAAATTTCAGACGAAATTCACATACAGCAACGCTACTGTTAGATGGTAGAGTATTAATTGCTGGTGGATATGGCAAGACCTTTGGTATGACGGAAGCTGAATTATATGATCCCAAAACGAATGTTTGGACGCTAACTGGTAGTATGAATTATGGTCGAGGGGATAGTACAGCATCAGTCTTGTCAAATGGAGAAGTACTAGTTGCTGGAGGACGTAATGAAACTCAGGACTCAATGGATTCAGCTGAACTCTATGATCCATTGACTGGTAATTGGTTAATAACGGGTAAGATGCATGATAATAGATCATCGCATACAGCAACGATATTAACAAATGGAAAAGTACTGGTTGCTGGAGGAGGCAATGACGGTTAGTAAGATGCACAGAATGCAAAGTTATAGCACTTCGCCTTTTTGGCTAATTTATACATGTTTAGATGCATTTTATGATGTTGAATACGAGTATGATGTTCGTTTTTTGTTTTGAGCAAGTTTTCATATTGATAAACACTTTGAAATGAGCAGGTATACGTAAATATCCACTATTGATGGTACATAAAAAATGTAGGAAAACACCAAGAGTCCATGAACAAATGCTTCGCTTTTAAATAAAATGTACATAATATCTGGATTCTATATTGAAAACTGATCCTGAAAACAATTCTTTGAACTATATTTTTCCGACTCAGTTTTTGTCGTAGAATCAAGATATAATATGTATTTTGATGAAAAATGAAGTAGTGGTGCGTAGTGAGTCAATGTTTTTTTTCTGTTTTTTCATGTATCATCAATTGTGCATACGTATTAACTCACTATCATTGTAACGCGGTTATCGGATATAAAAGCTTATACTAAACAAAAAATGAAAGTGATATCTGTGATCAGCGTTCGAAACTGCATCGAAACATGTATAAATCAGTAAAATTGGCGAGGTGCTGTAACTTTGTCTTCTGTGCATTTTACATATGTTGTTTTAGCCTTGGCTACAGCTGAACTCTACGATCCACTGACAGGAAATTGGACCAAGACTGGGGATATGATTTTAGGACGAAAAATGCACACCTCATCACTATTAAAAAATGGATTAGTACTAGTGACTGGTGGAAGGAGTTCTTTCGGTTATGACCGCGATACTGCTCAGTTATATAATCCAATAACAGGAACTTGGAATTTAACTAATTGTATGTATGCTTCCCGAGTGGATCATACAGCATCAGTATTGATGAACGGAAAAGTTTTAGTGACGGGTGGACATATGGCTTTTGATGATCCACGTCCGACAGCTGAGCTATATGATCCAACAACAGGAACTTGGGCTATCACTTATTACATGTTAAATAATCGAATTTATCATACAGCATCATTGTTACCAGATGGAAAAGTGTTAGTTGTTGGTGGACTGGACGAAAATTATAATAGTGCAAACAGTACAGAATTATATGATCCAACAATAAGTGATGATAGCAATACGTCTAAAACGTTTGTAACAATAGAACAACATAAAGCACCAATGAGTTCCATGGCATATAATTCACCGAAGGAAGCTGTCATCTCTTCAGATGAGAAGAAAAATCAAAAGATGTTTCGTAAAAGAATCATGCCACTTAAGAAGCATTGAAGATATGAAACTAATCACTTTTGGAAGAACTTTTTTTACAACGGTCTATTATTCTTTTACAAAATGAAAAATAAAGAAAAGAAGAAACCGAAGGTTCACTCATTCTATATATTTGAGAGTGAGGATGATGTGTACGGTTTGGAAAGAGTGACATTTGTTATGCAAAAAAAAGTAGGAAATCTCTTCAATCTTGAGTGTAAATAAGAATGCTTTTCTTCTTCGTCTTTAGCATACAAGTTTTTGTTTATTTCTTCTCAGATCGTACTTTCCATTCGTAATATAAAAACAAAACGGACAAATCTCGTTCAATGCTGTCATAGAAAATAAAAGACAAAGTCGCTGATTGACGGTTAAAATTCAACAGAACAAAAAAGCCAACGTATACATAGCAAAGACACAAGACGATAAACAAAACGAAGCAAACGAAAACAAAATCATAAAACCAACGAACCACACACCCACATGTTAATTTCTCAACTAATGTCAAGATAAAAAGAAAAAAAAAAGACTATTGATATTCGTTCACTTCCGAGTCTAATTTCGAAGTTGGCGGATATCAAAAAGAAAACAAATAAGAAGAGCGATTGATTTTTTTTCTTTTATCACCGTAAGACGGACTTAATAAAAGTTAACAAACGGATTCGAGTTTTTTCCTACTAATTCACACATACATACAACCAAGAAATGTTATGTAAATATCCTAATATTTATCCTAGATGATGATTCATATCCATAAACCAAAACAAAAAAACGTCGAATCCATTGATAACTTTTATTACGTTGAATACAAAATAAATGCGGTTTTGTTTTAATTAAATAGTTTATTTTTTTTGTATCTCTCTTCTTCTATTGCACATCAATTTGTTCAAACTCGTTTTGTTTTTAATCGAAATGATTTTCATTGTTTATCACTTGATTGATTTTCATCAATTGCTATGGTACTATCTTCAGAATTTGGTATCGTACTTGATGCAACAACAGCATCGTCGTCATTATTGTCGCTGTTTCCATTCACGAGTATCGATGTTTCAGTGAGATTATTACTACTACTATCTGCATTTGATACATTTGTTGAATCACGACTTGTTTGAATAATCGATTGAATACGTCGTTGAGCAAACTAGACAATCGAACAGATCGAATCTTTCAAAAAAAAATGAGAAATGATTTACTTGACTAGCTTGAAATGTACCGAATATTTTAACGGGTACTTCGCTAGCTGATGTTTGCTGAGAATCTTCGGGTAATTTAATTGTTGCACCGGTTGTTTGTTGTAATTGACGAACATTTTGTCCGCCTTTGCCGACTAATCGTCCAATTAATGATGTTGGAACGTTGATTTCTGCTCGTAGGCGAACTTCATCATCACCGGCATAGCCTAAATGCATTTAATGGCAATTGAATATTTTCAAAACGCAAATCAAATTCTACCATCTTGTCGAAGTTTGTCATAGATATAATACTGACTTTTCCATTGAGCTTCAGGTGTTCCTGTTATCGTTATTTCACGATCACCATTCTTACTTTGTTCGTCTTGAGGATTCAATGGATTAATCTTAAATTTCGAAAGCAAAAACAAGATTTTTTTTCTCCTCCTGCAATCGAATATTTTCACAGAATTTTACTTTAACAGATGCATTGGAATTTTTAATAATACTTTTAATAAAAACACCTTTGGCGCCGATAATTGCCCCGACAACTGCATTGGGAACATACAAATGAACTGTTTCAATCGTAGTCTGTGCCTGTGGTGATAATTGCATGATCGATTGAGAATATTGTGGATTTCCATTCATCGTTGCATTTCCATATTGATGTGCATACGAAGAAACTAAATGATTCGCCGATGGATAAGGCATAAAATATGAACCTGAGATAGGATACATTGGCTGCTGAAAATCAAACCAATAAATTCAAAAATAACAACAAAAAAAACAAACAATGATTTACATAATAAGGCGGTTGATATAACGCTGATGGTTGTTGTTGTTCGAAATATTTATTTGTTGGACTATTACTACTAGTTGTCGATGTTTGTGACATGATTGTTGTTGGATGTTGAGATGGATAATGTCCGGATAGTAACGGTGCACTACCAGCAGTTGCTGCACCTGCACTCATCATGCCTTGAGGTTGAGTAAACGATTGCATGAATTGTTGTTGAGGATATTGATAAACAGCTTGGGAATAATTCCAAACTCGAAGATTATCATTTTCATATGCGGCACATAATTTTGCATAGATATTTTCTGCAGCATGAATTTGCTGTTCTAATTCGCCTTTGATCGAAATGATTCGTTCGATATTATACGAATTCAAATCGTTTATACTTGATACGGTAATACTATATATTCATTGAAAACAAAATGCAATTGTTTTTCATTATTTTCAAACAAACTTCGTATCAGTTTCTTGTTTTATTGTGTTAATAATATTTCCAGATTTGCCTATAATTCGACCGATAAAATTATTATGTGCAAGAACTTTCAAAACGATTTCACTAGAATGATTTTGCAAAAAAACCAAAAAATAAAATTGGTTTTCTTTCGTTCTACTTCGATTTATTCTTATTTTGAGCGTCTTCATACATGATCCGAAGTATTTCTCGGCATGCATGAATACAATTTTCTTGAAGACCACGAATAGAAACGACTCGTTCCGGTGAATTTGATGATTCGACTTTATCCACATCGACTCTTTTCGAAAAAGAAAAATCAATAAACGTAAATAATAACTCGTTTTTATATTCATACTTGGCATGCGTTGTTTGTTTGATCTGTTTTATTGTTGCACCTTGTTTACCAATAATAGCTCCAACAGAATCACTCGGAACAAGGATTCTACGAATGAAAAATCAGAATTTATTCAAAAGAAAACTTGTTTTTTTTCTTCGTCTTCGTACCGAAGTGGATAATCATTCGATTGTCCGTAGTTATAATCCATAATTGATCGATCACAGACGAGATCTATATTCGTTTTCGGTTGATTTTTAAATCAAATCAATGAATACAAGAATAAGACGAAAAAATAAATCTAGAATACGACGAATGAAAGTCGATCAAATCGAATTGCTCTTGTCGTGCAAAAAAAAGCAAAGGAACTTAATTATTTTCACCTGTTTATATCACGTACACTACACTGAATCATCATCAACTATGTAAACAAGCAAACAAAATAAAAACATTTTTTTTGCTCCTATCGAAATATCGATTGAATGGTTAGAGAAAATAGATTTTCAAATGTTTTATTTATCTATTTGTCTAGTTTACAGATAGTAAGTAAATGAAAGAGAAAAAAAAAGTTTGATAAGAAAATAACAGAAGAAGAAAAAAACACAAAGAGGGAGCCACGTTGTCGTTTCTTTGCATATTTAGTTATGATTGGTAAAGCTAATGAGTCAATACGAATTAATATGTACAGAGAGAGAGAGAGGGGAGAAAATGCTTATTTCCAAAATATCTTCGTGTAGGGTCCATCGTGTCCATATCGGCATAGTCCAGTGGCTTTAGCATGCAATGTTATTTGTCAAAAATGGAAACAATGCAAATGTCCGACTCCAACATGTCCATTTCGACATAGCAATACAATACCGGTATAGAAATTGATTCAATTCGATTTATTGATTGGTGTTTGATGGCTTTTTTGCCTTTTTTTTATTTACCAGCGTTCGCCAGTCGGTGTACCATGTTTATATGAGAATACGGCCACAGGTTGTTTGAAACCTGAATGTATATTTATTCATTCACGTCCACGAGTCAATTTAAGGAATTCACCAACTATTCAACGTAAGACAAAAATCAAGCATTAATTCGTGATTCGATTTATTCTATTAATAGCAGCGAATTTGATTAAAAATGAAACCACTAAACCAATTGTTAATACTCCTCCAACGACAAATACATCACAAAACATGCCTAATATTGACTCAACTACTAGTTTACCTCGTCGTATAGCTGTGTCAGTTGATACTGAATCATCGAATGAGAATAACAATAGTTTGACTCCAGTCAAAACAACTAATCGTAGTGTCATTACAAATTCATCAAACTCAGACAAGGAAGAACCAACAACAGCAGCAGTAGCACCACAACCTCGATTGGTTGTCAATCGAACTGTTATTCAATCATCATCAAATCGTATTGTTGTTGCATCAACAAATACAAATTCTTTGATAAAAGAAAAAGTTAATGAACAAATTCGATTGAAACGTAATCATTCACCTTCAGTATCATCAAAAAAACAAAAAGTAACTTACAAAAATTCAAATCTAAATCTTCAATGTTCTCCTTCTCTATTTTAGACATCTGCGGGTACGTTTATTGGTCTTCGGTTATTTGATCTCGTTTACCATTATTTCAATCAACATATTTCTATTTCCATACATGTCCAATGGCTCATTTATCACACGTTTTTTAATCAATGAGTTGAGTGAGATTAGTCAAGATTTTAATCGACAAAAAACTGAGATTCGTTACGATAAATCGCCGTCTTTTTTCTCCTTCAATTTGCATGAGATTATTGTAAACGCGTAGGATTAAATACATTCGCAATATTCTAGGAACAGCATTATCAAAAGATGAAGAACGTCGAACAATGCGTCTCGAGTAGGATATTTTCTATTAAAATAAACTTTCATTTCTTCCTTTTCTCTGTACAGACGTTTCCAGAAAAAAACAGTACTTACGTCTTCGCCTGTACAACCACGATTTACACCGCAACCCATTACTGCTCCTTCAGTACAACAGCCATCCTCATCAAAAGGAATATTACGACCACAACAAGCGCCATCGTCAGTTGTTAATCAACGACCTTTAACATCATTGCCGACAAACAAAGAGGATCAAAACGATTCTGCTGATATTGTCGATGCATTTGCATTAATCGACGAAGCCTTACTAGAAACTGATGATTTAGTGTAAATTTATGTGAACTAGTCTGAATTTTTTGTTCTTCGATTCTTTTCAATATGCATGAAATTGTTTATCTCATTCTATTATTTATATTTTTCAAACAATATAACATCGATACGTAAATCGAAATTTTTTCATGTGGTATTCGTTTTAACGAGACAAACATGTCTGTCAGATTATTTATTGAGCTGGCTTTTATCAACTAATGACTACTTGAGATGATTTAATGTTGACTGAAAACAGAAAGAAAATGTCTTTAATCATGTTGAAGTTCTACGTTATAAATATGCACAAAGGCTTTCACTATTTGCTAAACTTTTTCTTTTAATTTGAGAACTGTCGGGTCGAGTGAGTCAAGGATTTCCTTTTTTTATTGAAGGTCGAATAATAAATCGAACAAAGATTTCATTTTCAACATATGCATCCAAGTACGTTTTGCTTCTGTTTTTCTACAATGAAGAAAAAACAAAATGACACTCATATTGTTGTCAACGGGTTTATTGCTCTACGCCTCCATTAATATCTATATATACTAGATAATTTCTGTTTTTTTTCTTTTACATTATATATATATTCTTCTGGCAGTTATTCACTTCATCAATGTCGTTGCATTTTCATATGTACGTATACGTACTATGTTTTTTTTGTTTCTTTACAAAAAATTACATTTGATTTTGTACGCATAGTTTAGAAGTAAGTTGATCGTTTTATGTGATTATACAAATCTTTAGTTATAAAGAAGTTTTTTTTTGTATTTTATTTTGTGTATTAGAATAAAACAAATATATTGGGAGGTGTGATACATTCGATATTTAAAAGATAAAAATATGTTATTTTGGCTTTTAATGAAAAATTGTTTTGCAATATGTTTTGCCTTTCTTTCTTTCGTTCTTTTTTGCGAAGAGAATAATAATAATAATAATAATAATAACAACAACAACAACAACAACAACAGCGTCAAATACTAACAAATGTATGACGTGTAGATCGAGGAAAGCAGTCGTCCTTGTACAAGGCAAAAGACATAGAAAAAGAGAGAAACCGATAAATAGATGGGTGAAAGAATGTGACATCCGAATCGATGCGCTGCTTTTCAAAAGGCTCACCTGAAGGTTCGTTATTGATCAAAAAATAATAATTACTAGGTACAATTAACAGTAACAAAATTCGAAATATTCTCTTCTCTCAATCAATGATAATAGATGATAGTAAAGTATATTGCTTTTCTTTTTCTTTTATTATATGTAGACTAAATGCAGGCCACCGAATCGCACACTCACGTTGCATCATATATACAAAGATAAGTTAATGGATTCAGCATTTTTTTGTTGTTGTCTGTTTTAATTATAATTAAGATGATCAGTTGTAAACATAAATCATGAACATTCCTTTGTGTTGGCTCGAGATGAAAAGGGCTGATAGAGTAAACACAAATGTGGGTGTCAAAAGAAGAAGAAAAACACCTAATGCGTGATTAATATAATCGTCGAGAATTGGAATTCGAAAAATTTCATTTCGAATCTCTCGGCAATTATCTTAACCGTATGCTTTCGTTTTTTTTGTCAAATGAAAATCTTTGACGTAGACCAATGAATTTCTTTCATTCTTTTTTTCCCCTCTTTCGAAATACAAATCAATCAATCGCTATTTATGAATCAAAGCTCGGCGAAAAGATGAAAATGAAATGTCGAAATAAACGTTGATGTTGTCATAGCTGACGTCATTTCGAACAGTGTCTCACTCACTCATCGAGAATCTCGTCAGTTCTCTTTTCTTACGCTGACACACTCGATAGGAATGTAAGAACGAACGAGAAAAAACGAGAAGAAAATGCCTGTTCCTTTTTGATAATCAAGCAAAAACGAGTAGGCGACGACGGTAGAGAGAAAAAAAAAGAAGAAACGGAGAAAAAAAAGAACGATTGCTGATATTTTTTTTCTTGTTGTCGCACGCATGCCTTATAATAACTGAGTGCACATTCGTTCGTACGACAGCATATCATTTTGAGCTATCGCCACTGTGTATTCGCTTCGATATAGTAAACATGATTTGTATACGCCAACGATTTTACTCGGCTTCTTCTTTTTTCTACCTTGAATATCCTCGAAATAACTAAAGAAGAAAATATTGACTTTGTTATAGATAAATAAAAACAAAAAGAGAAATTCTTGTAAAATAATTCTAAGTAAACACAATGTCTTCATCGAATAGTTCTGGTCGACCGGCAGGAGTAAGTTGAAGAAAAAACTAATTTTCATGTTGTCATAAGAATTTTTACTATATTTTAGTCGGTATCGATTCCTGTGGAAATCATTCGTGATTCCAACTCAACAAACAATACAAATTCTCATTCACGACACAATTCGCCTTTTCGAACATTTCAAAATGATAATTCATTCGGAGGCTTTTCTCATTCGCCTCCATGGATGGCGACTGGCCGCTTTCAACCACGACAGAGTCCTGGTCCAGCTTATGATCGTGTCATATCAAATTCTCAATTTAATCAACCATTTTCCGATCGTCCATCGTATCAAACATATCAAGAACCACAATATCGTCATCCCAATCAGCAAATGTACGAACCCGGTCCATCACATTACAGTCGATCAAGTGAAGATTTACTCAATCCATCGTTCGATTCGATGCGTTATGCTAATCAACCTAGTTATTCATCTTTGATTCCACCATCATTCAATGGTCCGTTGCGAAACGATTCAGATTTTGTTCATCCATCGAAATATTCGAGTCCATTACGTCGATCATTCGATGCTCTCAATGATTTCGGTGATATGCAACAAAATTTTCCAACAAATCGACCGTATCAATCTGACTACCAACAACCACGACAACAACAACAACAGCCGCCGCCGCAGTATCGAACAACATATGAAACTCAATATCAGCCTCAACAACAACAACAGCCGAGTTATACCAATCCGAATATTATCTATACAAACGAATTTGGTGCACCGACAGATCGCTATCAAACAACGGGAAGCAATATTTGTAAGTACATTTTTCTTTCGTTTTCTTCATATTTACATCAGGTTAGTTTCTATTTCGTCATTTAAAAAAAATGCAACGTAAAGTTCTTCATTAGAGAACGAAAACTGTTATTGATTCGATAAGAAAATATGTTGTTTTTTACTTATTTTTACTCTTGCAGACTAAATATAACCGAAAAAGGAAAAAAACACATCTCGAGTTATGTATGAGTCAGATTGATTTCTTCATTAAATAAACATTTATAAATTCGACGATAGAAAATAGTAGCCGATTGCGATCAGGTAGATGTCATAAAAAAAGAACATTATATTACTAATATATGTGCCACATACGCACTACCTATAGAACTAAAGGAGAATCAGTACGTTATTGTTTTTCTTCTACTCTGCAATCGATGACCCTCTGTGCAGAAAAAAAAATAGAACAGAAAAAGAAACGCAATAAAAATTCGAACGAAAGAAAATACTGGAGGAACTGTTTCGAGTAAATGAGTTGGTGTTAGTCGTAGTAGTATCGTTGTTATTAATGTTTGCAAGTGAAACACAGAAATCGAAGCGCATGGGTTCGGGTTTTAGTATTCCAAGAAAACGAAATAAATTTCTTTTAGCAAATGATCGTTCACGTTCACCAGCATCTCAACGAGGTCCATCACCAGCACGAAACACACCTCCAAATTCTCATCAACAGGAGGAACCTGAACTTAAAATGGCTAAAGACGCAGGTGGGCCAATCCCAATGCCACCACCAGCATCTGCTGCTGCTTCTGCTGCGTCATCTCCTTCGACTCAATCGACTGATCAACAAGTTCCATCGAACGATAATTCAACATCGAACAATGCGCCATCACCTGCTGAACCGGCTCGTGATCCCGATACGACAGCTTTAGAAAAACTCGAAAAAATGAAACAGGATTTAGATGCGTTGGACAAACAAGTTGATGAATTCACTGGTTCGACACGTAATGATCGTCTTTACAAAGGACTTGATGAACAAGCATTGAAAATTATGATACGTTGTGATGAATTAGTCGATGTTAGTGCTGATATCAAAGACAAACGTAAAGAAATGATACGCAATGTACAAAGAGTACTTAGTAAACTCGAATCGAAAGTACCGCCAACACCTGCTGCTGAAAATAATAGTAATCCGATGGAAACTGCTGCTTTGTCCAATACAAACGATTCGGTGGACGCAGAAATGATTGAACGAAAAGCTTCACAATCAGAAAGCGATCCATCTACTCGAACAACAACTGAACAAACTGTCGTAGCTTAAAAACATACACATTGAAAACTTGATAGATAGAGAATATTTTTGTTTCATTTTCTTTTTTTGCCGTGTACTTTTCAACCTGCTTCGTTTCTTCGTTCTTTTTCCTCTGTCTATTCTTTATTGTATTTTCATTCTCATTGTTCTCACTAATGATCATCAATATAGACTTCAGTTTGTTTTTTCTTCTCTCTCTCTCTCTCTCTCTCTCTGTTTTTGTTCGAATCATTTTCTGAAGAAAATGTAAATAACAAAAAACTGAATAACATGTATTTCAAATGAATTAAATTACTCAATCATAAAACTGTTCGAGGATCGCACGAGAACAATAGAACATGCAATTAATTGAATTCATTTTGATAGACAGATACGATTTCATCAGTGAAACAAATACTTGTTTATAATCTCAATTTTCTCTAAATCCTTTCCAATAGTTTTTAGTAACTAATATTTCGAATAAAAATCGCAGATATATTCGTCGTTGTCATCTGTTTTTCTTCGAGAAAACTCTTATCTATTCTCAAATTTTAGCAGACTATTTGCACCAAAGGAAATGCCAAATAAGAGGAACCATCATCATTCTCATCCAATCTCTTTTTATCTAATTTTTTTTGGTCGTTGTCATCATTTAGCATTAGAACGAACAAGACAAAAGGCAACTGAGTGAATATAAAGGCTGTATCTAAACAAATTAACTTTCCTCTTGTTCTTCTGTTCTTTCTTTCTTTTTTTTTCTTTCATGGCTCGGAACGCTAATACGCATACACTGGGATTATTAATGGATTTTAGCGAAATCCTTCTAACTTATTTTCTCTTTCTCTCTCTCTTTCGTTGTCTTCTTTTGTTTCTGATTGAACAAAACAAGCGAGTCGATGGACAATAAAGCTGTTATTATAGATAATAGAGCATTAAGCAGTTAACGCCTGTCGATCAATATGCAAGTGTGCAACTACATTATCTGATACAAAAAAATATTCGTAGTCGTTATTAGTGGACCCATTTCTTTTTTTTAATAATCTGATGAATTCATCGAATATCAATCGATTGTATTTATTTCTATTTTTCTTTTCTCATATTTTGTATTGTCAAACAGCATCCAGTTCATCTTCCCTTGCCAATACAATTAAGTATAAAAATCCGAAATATGAAAAATCATCAGCAACTCGAAAGAATAAAGGTGCGCCCGATGAAATCTTTGACGAAGAAGAATCAAGTAAGTTTTGTTTTCTTCTTCTTCATTCTCGGCGAATTACATATTTATTCAATAAGCATAAATAAATCATTGATTGCATGTTTTGACATGATTAAGTCAATCGATTCTATCGAAACTGACGGCAATTTGCCATTTTACTTTAGTACCACAATTAAATTCTCAAGAATCACTCTTACGTACAACATTATTAGATGGTTATGTACTCGAAGCACGACCTGTTGTTAACACATCAACAGTGACATTTGTTGACGTCGGTCTAACGATAATTCAAATCATGGACTTAGTAACCTTGTCAAATGTTTTTCGTTTGTCGAATGATCGTGTAATTTTAGGACGAACAAAATCAAGTCATGACAACCAATGTTCAAGTAACATTGAAATGGGAAGATGAACATTTGAAATGGACGCCCGAAGATTTCGATAATCTAACTCGAACTGTTTTTTCTGCACATGAAATTTGGACACCGGACATTGTTCTATTCAATTCAGCTGATGTTGCTTATTCACAACAACGTGAACATTATCTCTTAACTGCACATTGGAACGGTACGATCGAATGGGTTTTTCCCGATGTATTTCGATCGTATTGCGATGTTGTTATTACTTATTTTCCATTCGGTAGAATTTCGATTGAAATCAAACGCAAATCAATTGGATTTGCTTTGTGTTTAGATAAACAAAATTGTACGTTAGAAATACAATCGTGGTCACGTCCTTCACACGAATTATTAGTTCGTCATCAACCGCAAAATATGCGTCAAAAAGATCAATATATTCGTACGGAATGGCAAGTCTACGATATTGACGTACGAAATGAAACATCCAAACGTTATTTTTGGTTAGTTTTTCATATAAATATGAAACGTAATTATCAATTTTATGTTAATCATATGATATTTCCGTTTTCGATTTTGTCATGTTTAACATTATTTGTATTTTGGCTGCCACCTGATTCAGGAGAGAAAATCACGTTAACAATCACCATTCTTCTTGCATTAACAGTTTTTCTTGAATTAATTTCTCATTATACGCCCAAAGCTTCATCAAATCTTCCAATTATCGGTAGATAACAACACTTATTTGACTTTCGAGATAAAAAATATCGATTTTCTAGGTATTTATTTCAATGTAAATTTAATTCTCGTTTTAATTTCCGTTGTTCTCACTGTTGTTGTCTTCAATTTTCACTATCGTGGTC